>JAAUXT010057071.1_pt1 | contig 27672 bp, 30 predicted proteins | sample 7278171 | NCBI WGS metagenome assembly JAAUXT01 (sample SAMN14350112, study PRJNA611818) | marine sediment metagenome | isolation source: surface marine sediment (1.8m) | place: French Polynesia: Moorea | collected 2018-08
CTCAAGTTAAAAAAGCAAAAGAAATACATCTACCCAGTTTGACTCTGTAAATCATTGGTAAAGCGCACTCGCACAATCTGATCCGAATTTCTGACAAAAAATGAAAAAGAATCGCCAAGTGTGCACCAAGTAACGGGCCCTAATACTACTTGCGACTCTACCTTCTGCAATCAAATCCAAACTGGTCTTTTTCAGTGTTGGTGACCTCTCTTCCAACAGACTTTGCTGCGTCTTCAAGCATCTCAGCAACCACCAAGGAGCAGTCTACATGGGAAACAAAATACTACGACATCAACACAGTTTTTCCTGAAAACCTGACAAACAAAAACTGAACAATTCCACAAGACAAACACGACAGCAGGTAGACGTTGTGATTGACGCACCTGACAGCTGCTCAAGTACTTTTTGCAGTCCGAGAATATCAGCCTTGACAAAAGCAGCAAAACAAGATACTTGGCCTGCTGATAAACAACTTCACCCTCAATACTCAGTTGCTTCGACACGTGATTGTGCAATGTTTCCTCCTGCAAACACAACAAATGCATTTCGATATGTCTTTCGCGTTGTTCACCTTCGAAGTTGCACAAACTGACGGGTAAAACAGCTGTACCTCAGAGACACTCAAGTCTGGAAGCAAGAATTGCAATGGATTTGACGTTGTCGGCCCAACCCAGTTGTTCTGTACAAACAGCTGTAAGCAACTGATGCCAACGCACAGCAAGGTGTACTCTCTGCAAACAATGTTGGTTGGTGTTTTCGGACACAAATTCTGAAGAGTCAACGAACGTTCAAGTCAAGAGCCAATCAACACACCTCAGCTCAGTGTTATCAGATTGCGACATGTATGTCTCGATGTTGCCCAAAATAGATGAAGCAAAACTCTTGTCATCTGACAGGGGCAATGAGACCTGGAGAATTGTCTTCACATTGGCTTTCTTGAGAATATCTTCATATTCTCCTTGCAGCAGTGAGTCAGTCAGTGAAAGCGCCTCCACCAACTCTGAAAACAAAACATTGTCGAAGCTTTGGAAGTTTCTTTGAGATCCCCAACCTGCATCTGGTCTGTATAGATCATGGATGCACTCTCGAGAACATCCACTTTTCAAGATCGAGATGGGGTTTCATCGGAGTCAACATTTCCACGGCATCGGCAGATCGGTCTTCATGTGAAATGGTTGTACAGCTTTGTCCAAGTTTGCTCTTGCTCGTTGTCGACACAAACCGGATACAGATTTCAAGTCATGTCAACCCTACCTGGATTCTGAGCATCATTTCGATTCCAGAGATTGTTTTCTATGACAGCAACTTGAAACTCGAGCAAGTGCTTCTCCATGTTACAATTCCTTTGTGTGAATGCAGTGGCAAACGTGAAAACCTGTAGTGGAGTCTGAGTGAGCAAAAAAAATTCTGAAGATCAAATGCACAACTTTTTCATGCCGTTTTCATGGAGGCTGACATCTTTGATAATTCCGCAGAAAAAGCAGAAGCGCATCACACATCCCGCAGAAAGAACTTCCGGCGCATCACAAGATGTATTTCTGTGCGGATGCTTTTGCTCATTTTTGTGTTGTTTTTGAAGAATATTGGATCCAAAAAGCTTACACATATAATAGCAGGATTTTACAAGACATTCTGTTGAGATATATTGCTCTGTGCGAAATTTTTTCCGCACTACATTTTTTGGTTTCCATGCGCGCAAGGATCATAGCGTCAATTTTGCAGTGCTTTGGCCTGCAGAGCTGCATTTTGCAGGTTCATATCTAATATCTGGTTTACGCACATTTCTGCAACATGACGGACAATAGCGAAGATCGGGGAGGTCAGAAAGCGTCAGTTCTTGACACAATCGTCGGTGGCAAGCCGGTGGAAAGTGAAGTACCCGTTCAAATGAGCAGCGATGTTGCTCAGAAAGAAAATGATGTTCCACTGACCGAAGAACAAAAACTGATCGCGTTTTCAAAGGAACTGGACAAAATTTCAGTGACGATGCCAGTATTAAAAATGTGAGTAGACTTTAATTCTAACAATTGTTTTTCCTTGGCTGTCCCACAACTTGAGCAAGGTTTGTCTGCCTTTGGCCAAAGATGGCGTTCAGACACTGAAAATCTACATGCACTGGAGTCAATCTCTAGACTCTGTAGGGCTTCTTTCCATTCAGGCAGAAGGTGTTGGACATCGTCGACAAGGAGCAGTTTCCGCAAACGTACAAGGAAAACACCCGAAAAGAAAAGCTGGTTCTGGGATACGCGGAAAATTTCAGACGACAATACGTTCACTTGTATCGGGACAGGAAACCACTGTTTCTCAATCCATACAACGAATGCTTTGTGGAGGCAAGTCGAAACAGAAAAGTTGAAGACACTGCAGTTCTGTCTGTGGACATGTAAGCATAAATTGTTGCCATTCAGAAGATTTACAGATTCAGGTTCGACCGAGATTTGTTCAATTGCAGAAATTTGTCTGCACGAGCATCAGACCATCTCAGCTTCCGTATCAAGAGTTGTACGACTGGGATGGCGCGGCAGAATTCGTCGCAGATTATCTTGAATTTGCTGCTTTGGATCCACCGTACGAGTTGGTACAGACCTTTGACCTGTCAAAACTGAAAATCGACAGTCTTGCTCTCAAGTGTCCTCAAGTTTTATTTCCTTTGCTCACAAACTTAGTGCTCTTTTTTCAGCCAACAAAGCTGTTTTCTTCACCAACTGTGTTGAAGAACCAGAAAGGGCATTGTTTCGAGCACAGTACTCTGCTTTGCTCCCTCCTGATCGGGTCTGGTTATGACGCGTACGTTGTCAGTGGCTATGCAACTCGAGAAACTTGTCTTAAAGATGAGACCAGAGAAATTTGTCCCCTGCTGAGAAAAAAAGAAGAGGTAAGAAGTTCGTGTGTTAGGAGCCGCGAATTTTCTGCGGGTTATTTGTTGCTTTTGAAAGAAAGTGTGGGTGCGATTCATTTCGTGCAGAGGTGTACACTCGAAAATGAAAATTTTCGGTTGTACATGCTTTCAGGAAAAAGTCGATCCAGTTCCTGAGATCGCTGTGCAAAAAGCGGAAGAGGTTACTCATATGTTCACAGCAATATAGTGTGTTCGTCGACGCACCAGAATGTTTTAGTTTCAGTCTGAAATCGGACTCAACAAGCGCGTATTTGTTTTTTTTCAGATTCAGTTGAGAAGACGCTTCGCTAGATGTTTGTTGTATTTCACAGAACACAGTTCTACGAGTACTTGTGCTGTGTGTTGCGTGTCCGAAATTTTCTGGTGCACTTTTCCTGTGTTTTTGCGCGTTTACTCTGCAGTTGCGTTTTGCATGCAAATGTTGCAGTCTTCCATGCATGCATGCACAACACAACGACTGTCACAATATGGGAACAACTTGCAAATCAACTCGAAGAAAACTTCGATGTTGTCCATTTGTCTCTCATCAGTCTCAAACTTCTCGGAACAGAACTGGCATATTGCATCCTAATTTTCACAGGCAAAAGTCGACGAAACGAAGCCGTCTTTGAAGAAGTACAGCGTAAAACCTCCAAAAGACTTGCGAAGCAAGTACGAGTTGAAAATGGAGGCTCGTCGAAAGAAAGAGGAGGCCGAAGAAGAGGCTAAACGCAAAGAGAAAGAAGAGGCTGAACTTGCCGTACGTGCGCTCCCTTGTTCTGTTCTGTGAAATCGTTTTGTGAATCGAAACTGAATTTTAGAACCACACCGACGATTCTCTGTGGCACTTCCAGGAGCGTGAAAAACCACCTCCAGACCCACTCCACGGTTTGCGGGTCCATTCGTGGGTGCTGGTACTGGAGGGAAAAAGAGAGGTGGCAGAAAGCTTTTTCATTGAGCCTCTGACAGGAAACGCACACCCGATCACAAGCGACAACTTTTTGGGTATTGAGTCATTGTGGAATCACCAGAACTACTGGGTCAACATGCAAGACTGTTCCGAGGGTGTCAAGGTACCTGCAATTGCAAACCCATCGTTGTTGTTACATGACTTGAACGTCGTGTGTTTGTTGACCAGGTTTTTGCACAATACCTTTCGTCTCGACAGAAACTGCGTTACGACTTGGGAGACTGTACCATGTGGGAATTCATCTTTTTGACAAACGACAATCCTCGGTTGCACATCCCCGATGAAGACGACCTCAACATGCTCGGGTTTGATGACGACGAGGTTCGTATTGTCTGGAAGTGTGAAGCCCAATCCATGCAGTCGGGCAACAACAGCGTGCTGAAGTGAATTCGTGACAACAAATTGTTGCAGGACGATGAAGACTGTGAGAAGAATCTTGACATGCCTCCATCCTGGATCTCTCCAATCTCAGTGTCGCTCAGAGGTACGTACTATGCACCTCAACACCACCGAAAATCGAATTCTTCGCTTTGAAACGCTGCTGCATGATCATTTTGACGTGTTTCTTTCTTGAGAACTCGAAAACTCTGGACAGTATGGTAAAATTCTCGTTCTTCTTTTGGCTCTCTTTTTGTGCAACAGATGTACATAGCCACAACGAAGTGCAAAGTGTTTGAAGATGTGCACCTGCGAAGACATTTTTCGCAAATCGTTTTTTGCACGGTGTGTTTTGATGTTTGGTTTGCAATGTGTAAAATATGTACAGAAACCTGCAGATCACTTTCTGCAACAATTTTCGTGTCGTAGGTGCACTACAGGCTTGACGGAGCGAACTTCGGCACCCGTTCTGTAGTTTCACACACAGGAAACTTGGGCGTCATGCAACGTGCACAAACATAGGTTACTTTTTCCAGCCGTGAGTGATCTGACATACTTGTATTGTCCGTTCCACTCCAGATTTTGAACTGAGATGTCCATCCGGAAAGAAAACAAAGTTGTACAAACGTGCAAAGCTGGAGAAATTCGCCCACTACTTGATGAAGGATGGACTCGTTTGTCGGCTGTCCGTCTTTGAAGACAAGGAATGTGAGTACACCAAGGCCCCAAAACCCCAGAATTTTACAGATACATCCGATTTGAAACTCAATTGAACCTCTGGGGAACTTTCTGGTCGATGAGGTGCTACTTGAGGTCACTCGACATGTTCCAGGTCTAAACCAAGTGGAAACAAAGGAGTACTTCGAACACAGAACCGACAAGTTGCGAGAAAAGTCCCTGAACCACCAATCTGGCTGGGTGATTGAACATTACAAGCCAGGACGACAGCGGTCGCTCAAAGGTACTATTAGTTGCCTCAAAATCCGACCTTTGTCAGGGGCTGATGACGCTGGCAACAACTGACCTTTCCTTGAAGGGCCAGGTACTTGCAGGCTTTTATGATTTGTAGAACATCATTACAAAGTGAGCGCGCCGGGCCCCGAGAACGAGAGGACGATGACTTTCTACCACGAGGCGCGGGTCGATGGACTCGAGAGGCGCGTCGAGACTCCGACCGAGATAACGGAGACTTTCATCAAGCGACAGGACTTCCTTCACCACCGACACGTCGAGTTCGGCAAGAGGGCCAAGAAGTTCGGACCTGCTGAAAACAGCAGCCACAGGCCAATTGTGGTGAACAACTGATGTTTGGCGGTTGAAACATACGTTCGTCTCTTGGCCGTGTACTTTCTTGGTGGACTTCCATTTCCGTGGGGTTTTTTTGACAGAAAATGGTGGAAAAGTACCACAGGAACCCAGCAAAACCCGCGCACGAGGACAGGAGTGAAATCATCTTCATGGTTGGTGACGACAAAATTCTGGTGACTTATCACACGGAGGACACCAAGATCTCGGCCTCAACCAGGGAGTTCGTCAAACCGAGCAACGCCGAAGAGAAGGGTGCCATGCTCATCATGACACCCGACATGCACTCCACTTTTCAAGTGAGAACGCGTTGGCGTGGTGGTGGCTTTTCGCGTCAAACAGGGCAGCGATGCCCAGTCGATTTCAGCAGAACAAACCATTCACGAAAGGAACCGACTTCTTACAGGTCGACCCTGATGCCAGGCCGAAGAAGCAGGTGGAACTGTATCAACTGCTGGCCGAGCTCATCAGGGCCGAAGACGTCTGCCGCGACAAAGTCAGAGACTCTGAGTTGGAGGTGAACAACAAACTGGGGTGGCCCTTGTCCATTTCAGCAACCGCCTTTTCTTGGACAGAATCCTTCAACAATGACACTTTGCTGCAGGTTCAGAAAATCCTCAACGAGCGAACGCGAGAAGAAGCTGCGTCCGAAACAGAGATTTCTGTCTACGACACAATGCGCAACGAAAAGGCGAAGAGACACAGAAAGGAAATGGTCAGTGACACAATTGTTTTTCTCAACAAAAGAAACACTTCCAATCTTGTCACGTCTCGAGTCATTTGCTCGCAGCTCAAACGAGTCACCAACGAGCACCTCAATCTCTGTGCAGGAGAAGCAGCAGCAGGAGGAGAAGATGCGCAAACAGGAGATGGAGCTCGACTACCTGGCGCCGTTCCTCGCGCAGATTGGCGTTCCCGACAAATTGACGCGGCAGCAGGCGTTCCGCCTCAAGGAAGACTGCCTCGCAGACCTCAAGCAGCGTCTCATCGACAAGGCCAACCTCATCCAGGCGCGCTTCGAAAAGGTGCGCTTCAACGCATTGGCTCAACATGCTAGAGCTCCCTTCCTCCTGTCAGCCAGTTTCACAAACTTTTTTTTGATCACTGACCATCCGACATCACCCAATACGTTTCTGCTTCTCAGGAAACACAAGAACTGCAGAAGAAACAGACGTGGTACCAACAAAACCAGGTCTCCATGTCCAAGGAAGACGAAGAAGAGTACCTCAGCTACTGCAGCGAAGCCATGTTCAGAATCAACATCCTTGAGCTCAGACTCAACAGGTTCGTTCAAACACCTTCCCGTCTTTCCTCGCGATCTTTTCACAAGTGCAGTCTTTCAGAAACCAAAACATTGCGTCCACCCGCATCGAAGCCTGAAGCTTCGGGTGACATTTTGACTTTGGAAATTGGTTTTCCTGATTGAGCCAAGAGCTACTGTCGGCTCCTTTCTCAAGTGAATGGGTTGCTTTGCAGGCACAAGGAGCTGGCACCTCACAAGTACATGGAACTGGAAAAGAAACTGCGAGCAGACCCCAGATTGTCTGAATTCCTCTGAAGCATCTCTCTGGTCTGAGAAGAACAACACCGAACAAATCACCCGATTTCGTGGAACAGATCATGCCCACCATTCTTCCGATTTGTGATCAATGTTGCGAATGCATGACAACGTCACACACTGTGAGTTTCGCGTCAACATGTCTCCTCGTGCAATTTCACCAGGGTTGAGAGACAATACAAAAGCACTGCACGAGTAATTTTGTTGCATTTTTATTGCTGTGATACCTGCTCATCACTAGCCGTATCAAATTTTTCTGGCCGATAGTTGGTGATAGCATTTGGTTGAGAGAAGTGGAGAGCTTCCCTCGCATTGAACCTCGGCTCCATCCGGTCCACTCGGTTCATCTGGCTCAGCAGCTTCTTCTCGATCTCCTCCACAGCTGCTAAAGTCAGCACCAGCGTCTCGTGCTTCAACATGCTGTAACAGTTCAAACCTGCAACACAAACGTATCGTGACGCCTTACTTTTGTCTCAATGTAGATTTTGCAAACTGGAAAGGGGATGTGTGTGTTTTTGTAGGGTTCTTTTCAAAAGTTGTTTTGCAATCTGTTTTGGGAGTGTCTTGTGGACTTTTGTTGTTGAGATTCTGTAAATTGAGGGAGTGAGTGTCCAGTGGGGACAGAATGCCAGAAAGTTTCCCTTTGCAAACGAGGCGGGGAGCGGGCGGGCCTGTGGATGTCTTTTTTGATCAGGCCAACTTCAACTGGTCATTTTTCTTTTTGGCATGTCAATTTCCCCACACCTTGTTGATGGTCAACACGATCCTTTTGAGTGATCGTCAACCCTGATGATTAGGAACATCCACGAGCGTTGGGGATGGTCACACATTCCAAGTGTGATGACTCAAACAGATACAAAGCATAGATCTATCTGAAAGTCTTACCGTAAAGAGGCATGATGTTGAAAGGCTTGATTGCATCCGTAGCAAGCGAGATATTTTCTGGCGCGATGTCAGGTCTGGAAAAACACCATGACGCCGTTGTACACGTACAGTGTTTGTTTTCATGTTTCGGGTTTTGTGAACCATCACACTGACAAATAGTGGACAGTCACTGACTGAAAGAATACACAACTACTCACACATCGACGAAGAGAACGGACAGTCCCCACCCGCGAGACTCCGACAGCTCCTCCAGGTACTGAAACGAAAATGTCCTCACAGAGAAGGAACAAAACAGAAGGCGCAACCAATGCAAAACAGGGATAAAATCAGTTCTCCACAAAAAAGAGCAAACAACACTGAAACACAAGAGGCAAAGCGCAAGAATCGAAACTGTGAGTTCCGTACCTCAGGTTCATCAGTGGGGAGCTCCAACGAATCTACGATGTGAAGATTGTCCTGGAAGAAAATGCATCTTTTCTATTTGTTCATGGGAACTGCGCTGTTTCAAAACTTATGTATGTTGCAGATTACTATTCACAACAAACAGTACGAGTCGCTACACACACAGGAAACCATTTCCTTTTTTGAAAGTTCGACATACCTGCGCTAACTTCACTGACAAGGCCACTCTCAAGCCATGCACTCGCACATTCAACGGCAGCATGAAGAAGTAACTGTACGGTCCTCTTGGCCCAAAACATTTTCCACCTGAACAGAACGCAAATACAAGGATTTTCTCTTGCGATGTTCCATGTTCTGAGCGCATTTCTGCCTCAAATTTCGACGCGGAGAAATCTGAGCACAAGACACGTGACACACCTCCTTTGAACTGCGGTGCTCTGATGCTCCCTGCCCGAGCCTTCCCGAGACCTTTGTTCTGAGGCCACGGTTTCCTTCCTCCGCCTTTGCACTCAGCTCTGTTCCTCACAAAGTCATATCTCTGAAGAGGAGCAAGAGAAGACAATGGGATGACGACCTCAAATCGATCCAATGGTGAATTGTAAGTTGTGTCTTCCTGAGTTCCAACAGATTCAGAAAACATACCACTTTTCTGAATAACTTCTGCCAGTAGAGATTCAACCAGAGAACGTGAAGCCTGCAACCAAAATATTGTGACACCGTGACAAATCTGGACAACGCAAATCATCGGAGACGGTCTTCGATGCGATTCCATCCCCAAGTATCGTGGTTACCAATCCGCGGGGTTTTTTTTTGTGCTTTCTTATGACAGCACACACCATTCCAGAACGGATCAACATTGTTGGTTGTCTCCAAAGCGATTTGACCCGGGCCTCCCACAAGAGCTAAGGGTATTCCCGCTCGGATTTTGGTTTGAAAGGTCTGCATTGACGCCCCGACGCTTGCAACGCGTGGTTCGAGCGATACATGCCGTGTTCCGCATTTTGGTTCTCTTGTTCGCTTCACCTGGGATGCACGGCGAAAATAGCTGGGTGTAAATCGACTATTCCCAATTTCGTGTTTTCTTTCGTCGCGAGGGTTTCCAGCCAAGCTTGTCTGCCGGGTCGGTGGGGAAGTGGGTACTCAAGCTTTCTTGAAGTCATGACTGGCAGCTTCTCCGGCAACAGGAGGTTGGGTGGAAGTTCATCGAATCCTGCACAAAAAGTCATGAGGACGCTGCAATATGTGACAACTTACAATGCCAAACACAAAGTTGACAAACAAGTTGGCCACTCATACCATCATCTCCAGGCTCCTGTTCTGTCGATGTGTCAGTGTGCTGTTGTCTCAAAATTGAGCAGGAACCACACCTGATGTTCTGCGGAAAAAAATACTTCGTCACAACATGCACTCGGATTCGAACCTTTGCAAAGTTGAAAGAACGGGGCTTCATTCAATGATCCGCGCTGAACACCGGCTTCTATTTTGACCCACAACCCACACAAAAGCAATAGCCAAAAACGAAAACTCCTTTTCTTCAGGAAAAGCCAACGTATTATCTTGCACATCCGCAACACCCCAAAAAGCTCAAATCCCAAACACTTCATCTTGAATTATTTTTCACACTTTCAGTACACATTGGAGATCTTCAAAACAACAAATGAATCCAGCATTTCAATACAAAATTGCAGAACTGCAACAACTCGCTTCTTGCTGTCCTCCGAGGCCATGTACCCACCAGACGTTCTCCATGAATGCAGAAAGTGTTCAACACGTTTGTCTTGCCGCAACTGGCATCATGCGTGCTGCCACACTGAGTTGTTTGGCAGCAAGTCAAACGACCAGCAGACCATCTTGTGCTGTCAAGCCAATCTCATCAAAAAGTATCCTATTATCGCCCTTCAAGATACTGGACTTGCCCAAACGAAAGGTCGTGACATCATGGGCTCAGCATACCTGCTCTCGTCTCAGCAATACCGTACAAACATTTTTAATTGCGTTTCGCAACATTTTCCACTGTGACTATGGGTTAAAAAGCCAAACTAAAGACGGCATGAATCTCCCGTCCCAGCGACCTCTTGGCTGCTCCCGGTTCTTTCTCTCTGAGTCTGCGACGGATTCATAAAGAACAACGACTGCGACAACCACCGAAGGCTGATGAATTTTTGTGAAATTGGAAGTCGGATTGGGTTCATCCTCGTGGTCCTTTGATGCAAGTACAGTGATGAAATGAGGTGAATGGTTTCTGAGGACGTTTGGCCAAATTGTCTCGAATCGGTTTGCAGTCTTCCTGGTCGCAGCCACTTCTTGACATTCAGACTGGTACCAGAGTCTTTTCACTGCAAATACATGAGGGTGAGTTTGGAGTTGCGGGTGGAAAAATTATCCAGGAAAAGACAGGAAATCGAACTTCGATGTTTCTAGGGACAGGTAAGTGTGTTTAGATCTATATTCACTGAATATCAGATCTGTACACTGGTCATCAAAAGTTTCTCGATTTTATTTCTGTGTCGTCACCCCAAATTTTGGTGGGTGTGTCCACGTTGGGTGGAGTTCCCAAACCTTCCCTAAATTTCTATTCAGTCCAACGGGAAGCTTTGATTCAGTGAAAAGTCTTCGTGTTGATCTGTAATTGGACCTACTTTCTTCTGAATGACGACTGTGCTCGTGTTTGAGGTTGACATCAATGAGCAAAATCTTTTCATTTGCCCACATTTTCAGGCATTGAAGATACCAGAGCTGTGTGAACATTGATACCAGCGGCGTGTTCAGAAAAGTCCAGCTGAAAATGTGGCCAGCGGCTGCGGCGCTTGGCTTCTACTCACACGGCCCGCCACAGTTCCCCGGACTCCACCAGGTCAGCAAACCGGACTGGGATGAAAACGGCAACTTGGACAACGCGTGCAGCAGTGAGAACAAAAACTGGAATGAATCACGACCGTCCTGTGTGTTTGAGCCCGCAGGGACGAATGGCGAGAACTTGAAGGCAGAAGTAAAATCCGAAGCTCCTTTGTGGCCCGAACAATTTGGTGAGAAGTCATCGGACATTGAGTTTTCAGCTCTCGCCAAAAGTGTCATTGAAAAGGTGGTGAACGGCAGCAAGTGCTCGGAAACCAGTCGTTCGGTGGTGACCGAACCTGAGCAGGGTGAACTCAATCGTCCACCGGACGTGTCTGATTTTGTGTTCGAACGAAAACCTGAACTGGTGTACAGCCGGAGTTGCACGTCTGAGGTGAAAACTGCACCCGTGGTGACTGCATCTGTGTTGAATAATGGTGCTGGAATTCCTCGGAAACACAGGTGTGTGGAATGCGAGTATTCCACTGACAACAGATCCCACTTGCGCCGGCACATCAGCAGTGTGCACTGCACCGTGAAGCAGTTTTCCTGCTACATCTGCGGCAAAGATTTTTCCAGGCAAGAAAAAGTTAAAGTTCACATCGCACGAGTTCATCCAGAAGTTGAGTACGACAGGGACAGAATTAAGAAAGGGGAGCTGATCAAGGCCCTTGAAAAATCCGATGCAGATAAAATAGAGAAAGAACGAATGAAATGTGACGGAAAAGAAACAGCGGCCCCAGCGGACTCTCAGACGGACTCCACTGAAGGTGCTGAAGCAGAATTCGGCTCCAGTGCTGCAACTTCCTCCACGAAGCGACCACACAAATCGTACAGAGATCTTGAAAGAAAGTTCAGATGCCCGAACTGCAAATACGTGGGGAAGGATGTCTGGCATTTGAAGCGACACATAAATGAGATTCACGACGGCTTGAAACACTTCCAGTGTGGCAACTGCAACTACTCCACAAGTCGCAAGCATCGGATGATAAGCCACATGAAGTCACACGGAGAACTTTGGTGCTTTTACTGCAGTTTCAAAATTTCTGACGTCGCCTTGTTTCATGAGCACTTGACAGAATGTACCAAACTGCACCGCGCTGCGTCCTATTCCTGCACCGTCTGTGGGGAACCCTTCTCTGTGCGACGCACGTACGCCAAGCACATGATGGAATCGCACAGACAAGTTCTGTACATGTGCGATGAGTGCCTCTTCGTGACTCTGGACGTGACTGAATTTTCCCACCACAAAGACACACACGAGTCACAAGGAGCAGACCGAAGCCAGTTGGAAGGTGGGGAGCACTGCTGCGCACCTTGCGGGGAACTCTTCTCGAGCGAAGACACGCTGCAACAACATGTGGATGAAGTGCATTCTGGAAAAGTGCTGCCCGCGACGCCAAAGGTGAGTTCGTATGTCGATTATCGTTTCTTTGTTGACGCCCGCCGACAAAGTCTTCACCGTGTCGTAAACGCTGGTCCTTCGGTTGAGTTTTGTACGTGATCGGAACTTCGCACGAAGCGAGTGTTCGTTGTTCCGAGACATTTGGGTGACATGAGACTTCCAACACACGGTGCCTTTCTTTTGCAGGAAGAGGATTTGATCACATGCAGCATGTGCGATTTCCGCACCATCTACAGATTTGTGATGAGGAATCACATGAGGAAACACACGGGCGAGAAGTTCACCTGCGATGTCCCAGGTGTGTGGATCTCAACTTGTCAATGGGCTGCATGGCTGTCCACACGCGCACGTCATCTCGTGTCTGACTCCTCTTGTCTTGTTTCCAGGTTTTCAAGCAACGTGGAAAAACAGCATCCAGCACCATAAGGAACTCAAGCATTCTCCAGTGGAAGATCACGTTTGCCCAGAATGTCAGAAAATCTTCCACCACAAGGTAACAACTTCTTTCTTTCGAACAAAAGCGAACACAGAACAGAAAGTTCAAACAAAGCAAAAGTACGCCTCGGTTCAGCTGATGGTTCGATGCGTCAACACAAAACTTGTTTTCTTTGCAGCTAAACTTGAAACTTCACATGAAAATCCACGACAAGCGTCACGTCTGTCCGGTGTGCGGACACTCGTTCGCTCAGCTTTCATTTCTGAACAAACACCTGGCGAAACATCAGGACAACAGCGTCGTCGTGCCTCTGTCCGAAGACGACGACACAGCACAGAACTTTCACCGCTGTGTGCACGAAGGCTGCCTTTTCCGCTCGAAGTACAGGAACGTGTTGAAACGGCACGTCGACTCGCTGCATCGACCGACAGGTCCAGTAGACACTGTCGGTCCAGTTGACGCGAACCTGGAGTCTGCTGGAAGCGGCGCAAACAACTGTCCAGTCTGTGGAAAATTGTTTATTGACAGATACGAGTTGAGAAATCACATGTTTGACAAGCACAATCAGGTGCTGCAAGCGAACACCCGTTCCTAAATCTGTGCCATTGTTGAACTGTTCGAAATGTATCCTGTTCAGTCGCGTTTGTTTTCAATAAAACAGCAGCTGAAAAACCAATCAAAAGTTCCTGTTCGTGTGTTTCATCATCCGGGTGATTCCGTTGACACTTCGAAAACAAGCAAAATATTCCTGCAAAACTTGTTGGTTTCTTTTTCTGTCATCCTGAAAGAACTTGAATGTCGAATGTGGTCTTTTCTCGTTTGTCGAGACAATTCACTCGGAATCTGCCCAAAGTCACACACATGTCAAGAAAATATTCAAACAAGAACGCAGCCGTTGCTACGAACACAGGCGTGTCGCCAAGAGCGCAATCGCCCAAATCGCAATTGCCACTGAGAAAGAACCACTCTTGTGTCCATAGCTATCACTCCTGATCTCTCCAAATATACAAGGGGGTGAGGGGCAAACCACGTTCTGTTGTTGCAAGAAATTCAATCCATTTTGGACGTCTGATTCACCTTGGAAAAATTACAGGTCATACCATTCTTCTGTTGTTCACCTGCAAAGATTCTGTCATTGTTCCCTTTGACCAAACAAAGAAGTGGTTCTGTGGCTGCCTTGTCCCTTCAATCATCTCTTCCTCGAACAGCTGGAAACATTTTGTCTTGTGGATTCCAGAAACCTGTAAGAGGGGATGAGTGGACTACTGAGAAAAGAGAAGCACTTTGAAAGCTCCATATGTGTGGAGGAAAAGGGGTAAAACAGAACAAGACGTGCCAACAGGAAAATCAACCTCTGAAGAAGACCTGAACTCCAGAGCCTCAAAATGCCCTGTTGCAGTTGCAAATTTCTTGACAAGTGGCCCACCATGGCAATGCTGTTCCAGTTCTGGATACCAACCAGGCCCAAGTGGATGCATTCCAGGCAGCTGAAATGGACAAGCACCTCATGACCACACACAACCACACATGACATCATCTGACGTGCTTGTTCCTTTTGCTTGTATTTGTTGCCATATGCTTCCATACACAAGAAAGAAACTTAACCTGGTTTGGATGCCAGTCAAGAATTCCGACATTGGTACACCAGTTTCTGCACATGTGAACACTGGTGAAACCAACAAAAATCACCATTTGCCTTGCTGAAGCCCGGTGGGAATGTTTGCAACCAAGGACCCTGGATCCACATGCTCTTGAACATTTCCTTTCGCGAGGAAGGAAAGCTTAATGTCTGCCCTCCGAGTCGTGTTTATTGAGACAAACAAGCCTCCTGGAAGAAAAATAACAGACAGGCACAAAACACAGTTTGGTGTATTTTTTTTTTTCAAACTGACTTGCACACAGAACCATCTCACTTCCATAGGTGCAGCCAACAGGGAACGCATCACCCCCCCCCCTTGACCATCTGGGTTGATCCTTTCACCTGGTGGCAAGGCAGGGAAATGAACCGAGGAGATCGATAAAGGATCAAGGTGGAGATCACAGGGTGTGTTCTGCTGTTGTTTTTCCCAAGGAAAGGAGACAAAAATTCTCCACACAAACTTTTCATTTCATGTCTTCCAAGTTTTGAGTGAAACCACAGGAAGACTTCATTGCCAGCAGCTTGTTTGTGAATCTCCAGCAGTGTCTGCCGGGAAACCCACCACGAAGGAATTTCCAAAATCGTCAGCATTCCTGACTCCAGCAGGAACACGGCAGCCACATCCCTGAGTGTCTGCAGGTGGTGTGTGTTCCCTGAACACCCAGAATTACTCTGGGTGACCAACAAGAGATTTTCAATGGCCATCGCCCCTGGTTACAGTTGGGAAGTTCTCAGCAAACATCACCCCTGATCACCAGTACAGCTCAATCTGCTGGTGAGTGAAATGCGAGTCAGGATGTTCGCTGTTGCCAAAACATAACGCAAGCTCGTGCGCCTGTTCGAAAACGGGTCCAAGTGTGGAATAGATCTGCCCTGGAGTTCGACAGCAATTGACGTGCGATTGCTTCAGCAAGTCGCGCCACAAGAAGACCTTTCCAGAGTTGGCACGGGTGCGAAAGTCACACTGGCGTTTGTTCAGAATTTCATTCGGCTGAATCTTGCCTGGAGCAAATATACTGGACTCACTGGGTGCGATCAACATTGCAGAACCCGACCGGATCAACAAAACCAAGTCATGCAAAATTGTACTTTTTATTCTACTGGTATGAAAGCAGTTGCAGAATTCGTTCATACTGGACACCAAAATTGTGCACTGTGGCGAAACAGAAAGTCTCCATTTGTCATCGTTCCACAACACGTTGTGTCGGAAATTTCGTTGAATGCACCCCGATGAACGCACGCCGACACAGTTTCCAAAAAATTTCAGTTTGTTCCCAAAACAGTGTTGGCAAAGTCGCGCTGTTACTGCCCATAAATGCTTTCTCCAAAGGCGACAGACACCAAGCAAAAGCCCGCAATTTCGGACAGGAATAAATAAATCACTGTCACAAAAACGTTTCACATTGGTACGCCATTTCATACTCAACTGCCTACGAAGCATTGCGGTGTCGGAACTACAAAACTACCTACTGTGCACCTTATCAATTCATAGCATGTAAAAGTATTCTTTCAAATATGCTTGGTGTCCAAACAAATTCCACGTGGCTGTTTTTTAGCTCACAGAAGCTTCTGCACGAACGTTCAGTTCTCGGTCGCAGGAGAAAACCACCACAAGTCGACATGTGATCGGAAAATTAATTTCATACGACGAAAGCCAATAGCAAGAAAGAAACTGTGTTTTCCACAGAAGCTTCTGAGACTGCACAGCATTTCTGTCCAAAGGATTCTCGAAAATTTGGCAACATTCTGTTTGTCTTCGTGAAAAGTGACAGAAATGTGCCCGACGTCAATAGACCACACGCAACTTGTTCATTTTTGTAGAAATGCAGCATCTGTAAAACATTCCTCCTGTCTTCAGTACAAGTGCTCAGTGAGAGTAGAAATTCGCAAAATGCCATCTCCACAATGGTTCCACAGAAACAGGCCAAGCATTTTGATTTGATACGCACGATTATCACTTGTTTGTTGTAGAAAAATATCAGAGAGGAAGTTTCTCCACAGCATGAGAAGACTTCGATGATTCATTCACGAACGATCAACACTTTGTACAAACTGCAACACCCATTGCCACCACGACGGCAAAACTTACAGCTGCAGCAACCACAGGTACGGAAAAGGTCAAGAATTACGCAAAAGGCTATTTTGTCTCCAAGGAACGCAAAGCCAGTCAAATTCATCGACGGTTGCTGCTGCAAGTTTTTGACGTTGCACTGGAAAAAGGACCTCAATGTAACAGTGAATACTTGAACCAATCACTTTCCATAAATATCAAAGTTCTTTCCAAACGTACTCGTCAACTGACTAGAAATTCAAAAGGCATACTTCTACACATACCGAGTGAATGTTCAATTTCAAATAATAGTCACTCGCACTGTACACACCAGGGAAACATCTGAGAAGAGGCGTGTTTGTTCCGGCATTCACAAGCACACAAAGGGGGGAAAAAAGTTTGCGATGTCTTGGCAGGAAGAACCACCCTGACAGAAGGGCACAAGTTCATCTGGGTTCTTCTAAAGCGGGAGCCAAATCTAGTTTCATCGACATACCAGTCCGAATTAACAAAAAAAAATTCCCTTGAACAACAACACAGGGTTTTGGTTTGAAACACAACGCTTGCCATCAGAGAACAGGAAAACCAGACACGGTGTTCTTCTTGACTCCAGGGAACCCCTGTACGTCACTGTGGTGTGCTCAGATCCATCAAACAACAAGTCAGGCTTTTCTGAGATTGTGAACAACTCCTGTGACCACTTCACATTGAACGGAAAAGGGAAGAACAGTTTCTTCACATAGCATCGCAGAGTAAAAGTAGATCTACACTCACTGTAAATAAATCCATCTTTCTGGAATAAAATTGACATGAACAACTGTCCAGTGAATTCATTGCTTCCCCAATTCTTTGTTCCGAATTACAGCGGTCAATCCTCCAACAAAACACCGTGTACAAGAAAACCACTTCAAGTGATAGCACATGCAACCGAAATGAAATGCCTGTTGATGAAACATTCTCGACTTTTACACACCAGACACTCGGGGTGACGTGAACACGCGCAACTTAACAACTGACAGGTGGAAAATATTGCAGTAATTGTCACGTGGGGTTCTTGAGGATTCGCTTCACCTTGAAGTCGTAGACGCGTCGGCACAAGAAGACCGTCTCCGGGTTGGCCTCGAAGGAAGGCATGACTCTGCGCGGGGTCGGTTGGTCCTCGGGAGCCGGTACGAGCTGCACCCGCAGCGGCAGTCCCGACATGTGCTGCTTCTGGTTCGCCTTGAATCTGCGCGCAAGACAAAACACCCCACCTCATTTTTGCTCGAGTTCTCAAGTTTCAATTCGGAACCAACTACCCTCAAACAAACCGCGTCACTTGCCCCCCCCCCCGCCACCCCAACAGCGTCGTTGAAGCCCCATCTGACCGTCTACCTCTTAAGTTTGAGCTTCGCACGAATCAAACGAAATTTTGCTCACTGACCTGCAGTACTCGTTGAAGGTGAGCACGTGACATTTGTCGTCGATGCAGGCGACGCTGATTTGGTCCCAGTGTTTGGAGGCGAAGATCTCGCAGCCGATGTGGCGCGGGAGTCGGTCCGACTCGGTGTGCTCCGGGCGGTAGTACCACAGCAGACTCATCATCATGTCGCCTGCAACAACCACCTCTCTGTCTCATGTGCTGCTCGGACAACTTTTTTTTTTTTTGGAACAGAACGTTCAAAATCCAATCCTTTGCGACACGATGAACAATTGTGTGGGGAATGAACTCTCATGGACTCACCTTGTTCATTCTCCCACAAAGCAGCGATCTTGGCCACGTAAGGCACGTCGGACTTGCTGCGACCAGACGACACGAGCACGCAGTCGCGCACGTTGATCACGTCGCCGTCCACCTTGTGGCGGATCGCAGGGTAACACTTCCGGTTCACGCCAGGCGCGTCCAGCTGAAACGACGTGACGCGCGCATGCATGAAGCGGACCAAACAGGATTTCTGCAGCTTTGACAAAGAATTCGACTTCGGCACACCCGCCTTGCTCAACAGCGAACATCGAAAGCATGGTCACGATCACGATGAACACTCACCGTGTGCGCGACTTGTTTGGTTTCGGGAGCACCCTTCCACGCCCACGGACAGATGACTGGGACCATCTTGATGTTCATGCCACGACTTTTCTCGTCCTTGTCTCTCGAATTTCTTCTTTCGTTTCCTTTTTCCTTCTTGCCGTTTCCGTCTTTCAGCGCCGGGCTCTCTTTTCCGGTTGGCGTCTTCTTTTCGTCTCTCTTCTCTCGGTTCTCGATGGACAGACGCCGGGCGATGTCGTCGATTCGGGGTCGGGGTTTCCCTCCCGACGGGCTCGGCGTCAGTTTCTTCGGGCTCGTCAGCGCCGCCGCGCGGGGCGTCTGAGCCGGTGCGGCCGCCGCCTGCGCTGGCACTTCGGGCGGCGAAGGCGGCTTCTTCACACGACCCGTCTGATGTACTTTGGCCAATTTAGCACTTTTCGCCTTCACTTGTCCCAAAACAACTTTCAGCTTTTTCTTGTTCAGTTGCAAAGACTTCTTGATTTTCTTTGTGACGCTGCCATCCTTTGACTTTTTGGGAGACAGTAATTTCAGTTTGTTTTTCTTCTTGTTTTTCATAGCAGTTTTGTCCTTGATAGCACGCTTTATTGATTTTCCGTCCTTGCTTGTCGAAGGTTTCGGATTCGACGCTCCTTTCTTAGCACTTCCTGTGGTTCCCTTCGGACTGACCGACGGCAGGTTTGGGATTCCCGCCAGAGGATTTTGGCTCGTTGAAGGTCCCGGTTTGGGCGACACAACCTTGGGGCTGGGTGTTTTTCTGGTCTCCCTCTGGCTGCCCACAGGTAGCTGCACCAAACTTGGGCTGGCAGTTTTTCTGTTCACACTTGGACTTGGGGTTTTTCTGTTCACGTTTGGACTGGGAGTTTTTCTGTTCACGTTTGGACTGGGAGTCTTTCTGCTCACGTTTGGACTGGGGGTTTTCCTGCCCACACTCGGACTGGACGTTTTTCGCACACCTGGACTAGACGTGGATCTGGTGTTCGGACTAGGCGTTTTTCTGCTTGCAGGGCTCGGGGTCTTGCGACCAGCTGCGCCCCTTCCTGCCAGGTCGATGTCCACCTTCAGCGGGCTCTGCTGCGGTTTCGCTGGGCTTGGTGTTTTTCGTGCGTACTTGGTCGCCGGCGGTTGCAGTGGACTCGACAATGCACTTTTACCAGGACTGGGGGTCTTTCTCGCTGCAGATTTCGCTTTACTGTTCTCGCCCTCGCGAACATCAACTGATACATTGGCGGTTCCTTTGGGAGCAGTAATAGCTCTGGGACTGGCTGCCAGCGGACTGTTAGTGTTCCCCTGAGACGGGGCCACCGCTGCGGTCTGCTTTGGCTCTGTACTTTTCGCTGCCTTGCCAGAACTCAGACTGGAGGAGGTGCGAGGCAAAGCGTTACATGGCGACGCACTTTTCGACGGAGCGGATGAGACTGATAGATCAGGACTTACTGACTCCTGCTCAGCCTTTGTGGAAGAAGCAGCAGTGCCGGCTTTCTTGGCCTTTCCCTCACTTTTCGTCCCCTTTGCTACATTCTGAATATAAAAATAAAATCTACCTTAGACTCCAGTAGTTTCAACAATTCATTAACTATCGTGCTTCTCAGAGAGGAGCAACCTTATTTGGGGAAAAACAAGATTCGTAGACTTGTGAATCACAACAAATGAAACACAATTGTGCAAATAGTTCTTTTTGCTAAAATGAACTGAACCCGCCAAAGAAATCAAATTTGATTAGTAGTCAGATTTTGCCCTCTGAAACGGGACAAAGAGAAACAGGTTGAAGCTCAGAAAGCGGCACTTTCACTGCATACTGTTTGTACAGGCAAAAAACAGTGCGACTTGTGTGAGTATTGGAGTGCAGTTGTACATTTTGTGTACGCTTCACGCAAAAATTATGAAACATTCATTCGTGTGATAACCTCAGGAAATCAAACATGTACACATGATTCACACTGTCCTTTTAGATTTCTACGCAAGAAGCATGCAAGCAAGACACTCCGATTCGCTGCATTGCGTACGACTATTCACCCCTTTCGACCAAGTGATTTGTTTCTTTCACTGAAAAATCTGGAGCAAACCTTCACAAAATCTTTTGCTCACAATGAAATAGTGATAAAGAGACAACCGAATATCACAATTTCAGAATGTGAGCAAGAATTTTACAAGACAGCACAGTTGAACGAACAAAGTTTGTTAATAAATGAAACAAAACCACAAAAATAAACAAAAGCACAAAAGGGTAATGAAAGAAAATCAGTGAGGGAGCGGCAAAACGTGTTCTCGTAAAACAAAGTTGTAATACTGTGCAACCTTTTCGAATTAGTATCAGTCTCAAGAACTGTAAAGCCCTGCAGAGTTGCAGAGAACAGTGCATCTAAAAGCTGTCAATTTTTAAGTGGTGCTCACCTTGTCCTGCCCTTTGCCAGCGCTTTCAGGATTTGCCGCTGATGTCAACTTCTTTTTGGAAGAGACAACTTTCTTTTTCTTGGTCTTGCCTTCGCTATCACCAGGTTGTACACCTTCCTTCTTTTCTTTGGATTTTTTCTTTTTCTTTTTTAGCTTGTTGGCTTTCGGGTTGTCAGTGTTTGTGGTTTCCCCAGCTGGATTGTTCACAGCAGATTCGGTCAGTTTCTTTTTCTTCTTTTTGAGTTTCTTTGGTTTATCTGGCTGCTCTCCTTGATCTCCACCATTGTCTCGCTTCTTTTTCTTCTTTTTCTTTTCACCTTTTGCATCGGCATCAGTCACAACTGACGTTTTATCCTTCTTCTTCTTTTTCTTCTTCTCTTTCACTTTGTCCTCGCTGTTTTCTTCTGGCTTCTTGCCATCTTTTGATTTCTTCTTCTTCTCTGATTTGACCTTAGTTTTATCCTTTTGATTCCCTTCCTTCGGATTCTTGCTGTTCCCATCCCCTCCAGCGCTCACGTTTCCTTCACTTCCTCCGGGGTTTGCGCCCCTCGGAGTGACGCTCTCCACGTTCGGTTCAGAGCCCTTTTTGTCACATTCAGTTTTACACACAATGGTTTTGTCCCCATTTCCACTGCTGTATCTTTTCGCTGCCCTTTTATCCTCTTCGTTGTTGTTGTGGCCCAGGACCCCGGGCTCCTTGATGTCGGACTTTTGGTCGGGCAGCTCCTGCATTGGGACGTCCGTCGTCGTGTCGGGCTGTTGTTGCGGTGACAGCTGCTCGCGCGGCAGCTGTACCTGCGCGTGCTGCTGCTGTTGCTGCGGGGGCGCCACCTCCTCGCCCCCGCTACCTGGCGGCGCCTCGAGCAGCATGCGGTGCGGAGAGATGAGCGCCGCCGGCTTGGCGTCGCGCTGCGTCGCCACCTCCACGATGGACGGCGCCATCGGAGAAGAAAACGGATGAAGCGACGGCAGAATCGGGTTGTGCACGAGCACCTTCACCTGCTGCTGGTGGAAGTGGTAGGGCATCGGCTGCAGGCAGCACGCCTCGCCCAGAGCCTGCATCATCGGACCCGCCGTCTGGTAGTAACCTGCAACAGATGCAGCAGCCCCTTATCACTAGTGTTGATGTTCGTGCTTGGGCAAGTTTGAATCGCCACGCAAGGTGCACAGGCCAAGTTAGCGCAATCCGAGTGAGCAACAAAGGAATTTCTTGTGACACGGACATCAAACACAGCAAACGTGGACATTGATCCGGGAACTGCCCGTTTTGCTTGCCAAGAAGCATTGCGGACAAACCCACTTCGCTTTCGGGTGGTGATGAGAGTGACCGTTCGTTACAACTGGAGACTGTTGCAAAACTTTCCACGAGGCATTTGTCCACATGAACTTGCGGTCGGAAAGTCCAGACAGATCTATTTCGATGCAAGGGAAACGTCGTTTTACAAAGGCAACCAAACAACAACACGGCGACACTGATACGATCAAATGCAACCAAGCTTTTGGCAATGGGAACAATGATCACTGACATGCACTGCCATGAAACGAACGAGAAATGCACAACTTACCATCATGCATTGAGGCTGTGGAAGCATGCACAAACAAGATGATTACAAAGTTATGGCAAGTATTGTTAGTAATGCGGCTGTGTCGCCTCAACATAAGACAAACAGCTCTGAGAAGAGGGAGAGAGATAAAAGGCTCTGCTGAGAAGGTTGGGAGGATAAAGGCATTTCATCTACTTCAAACGTGTCTTCATGCTTTTCTTCACACTCAAACGTTAGCATTCCTCAGGTCTTGATTGAGAGTATGTTTTTCTTCTTTTTTTTTCAAAACTAATGCAAGTGACATTGTGCACCAAAAGCGAAAGACGAAACATCCGAAAATAACAAAAATTTTGCACCTTGATCGCCCGTTCCGTTCAAGTCGAAAGGCGATGAGAGTCGACGATCATTGCCCAATTCGAGATCACTCGAAGGCATACCTTACAAAACAAATATTGCAGGTTGGTTATGCAGATTCACATTCCAAGCCCATGTTTCCCTGGTTGTCAGAACAAGCTTCAGCTGCGAACTAGTTCCGACAGCTGAAATATGACTCAACTGATTTTCGCCTCAAACACCAAGGCATTTCCCTTTTTGCCTCCTGTTTTGATTTCGCTTTGGAACTCAAGCCAAATCAAAAAGCTGCAATCACTGTTCATGTCAACAGGTCCACCCAATCCGAAATCGTCCTGAAATCAACACCATTTTTCTGCCCAAACACGTCCAAACTTTGGAGGCTTGCGTTTTGCACGACGGCCACCAAGTGCGACTCGTTCTGATGGCTTCCACGGCAAATGCTACATTCATTCCCTTTTGAAAACAAATGCCTTGAACCAAAGGGCAACATTTATTTGACTGTTTGTGCAGGGGAAACGAGAGCTGAGAGACCAAGTTTGCTCGAAGTGTGCAGAAGGAAGACAGCAGAGAAACCTGCACCAGACAAGTTTTTTTCAGAATGAATTGTCAGTGAAAACACCGGGGACAGAAACACTGTGAAGGGTCGCAGAAACTCGTCCGTCAGATCTTTTGAAATTGCTCCAATCATTCCGTCCATGTCATGTTTCATCGCATCAGAAGATCTCGGCTCACACTCTCCCCGACGATTACCACACAAATTCTTCTCAGTCTGGTCATCTCGTTTCCAGAGCCTACGTTGCCGACGCGGTTATCTTGGTTACATTGTTCTGAGAAAATGTGTTTTTGACCAAAAACTGCATCTGTGGTGCAGTCGCACTTTCAGTGGATCACCAAGCGTCAAAATCTGTCGGGCCTCGCAGGTTTACTTCGAAAACAAACGCACGTCACACAAGTGCATGCCGCAAGTTTGCAGTTTCCCCAAAAATAATTCCCGATGGGAGAAGCGAGAAATCGAATCCGTCTTACCGTAGGAGTGGTGGAACCCGGGCGGGGAGGAGAAGGCGCTCGTGTTGAACGGGCCACGCCCGAGCATGACGCGGTAGCTCGACGCGCTGCTCATCGAGCATGCGTACGGGTACTGCACGCCGCCGCCGGTCTGCGCCGCCGGCACCACGGCGTTGTGCGCTGCCGGCACCACGGCGTTGTGCGCCGCCGGGTAGCTGTACCCGCCGCCGGCCATTGGTGAACTCCGGTTGGATGAGAACTCGTTCACGGCCGAGCTACCACCGCCACCAGCCGACGAACTACTGTCCGCTACGCTACCACTGCTCGGGCCCGTGCTACTGTTGTTAGTCGTGTTGCTGGAGCTGGAGCTACTTTGCGTACCGGCGCCGGACGCTCCGCTGCTGCTTGTGCTGCCGGAGGCGCCGCCGGCGCTGCTGCTGCTGCGGCTGCTCGAGTTGCTGCTGCCGCCGGCGCTGCTGCAGCTGCCGTTTGTGCCGCTGCTGCCAGATTGGTAGCCGCCGCCGCCGCCGCCTCCGCCGGCCCCTGTGTTGCTGCCCTGAGACGGCGCTTGCTGCTGCTGTGGAGGCGGCGGGGGTGGTTGCTGCGGCTGCTGCTGCTGTGGGTGCTGCGACTGATTTCTGTTTCCCGGCGGCGGCGGCTGCTGACCCGGCGACAGCTGAGGGTTTGGTTGCTGGTGGTACATGGTTGGAGGTTGGTGAGGGTGAGGTTTGTTTTGTTGCTGTGAGGGAGGCGGAGGGTTCGGGGCGTTGGTGCTGTTGGACCCAGGTCCCACCTGGCCCGGCTGAGACGTGGACTGTCCGGCACCGTATCGTTGTTGCATGCTGTGAAGAGCACCGTAGTTGTGGGAAGACTGCTGCGGGTCGAGGTAAGGAGGTTGCTGCCTGTGCTGGTGCGCCGGGGGCGGCTGCTGCGAGTTTCGCAACTGGTGGTGCGGCGGCGGCGACCCCGGGTACCCGGAATGTTGCTGAGATTGCGGGGGCGGGTACAGCCCGTTCTGACCGCCGTGGGCCCCGCGCTGACCCGGAGACGTCTGCTGGTTCCCGTACGGCTGGTGGTACTGCCCCGGTGGCTGTCCGTACGACCCCTGCGGTCCTCGCCCACTCGCACTCGGATAGAAATGCGCCGGAGGAGGCAGCCCCTGGTGGTACCCTGGGCCCAGGTTCTGGTGCCTATCATACCCTGGGTACTGGTTCCTGTGTGGTGGCGGGTAGCCCTGGTAGTACCCGCTCCTCTGTACCTCGACCACCTGCACCTCCGGAGACGACGCCGGCGGCACGGGCGGGTAGCGGTGGTAGTTCATCGGCGGCGACATCATCTGCACGTCGGGCGACGGGCTCGACATGACGCCCGGCCTCTGCTCGTAGCTTCCGCCGCCGTGCGACGCTGGCTTCATCCCAGCCACGGAGTGCTCCATCACCCCGCCGACGGGCTTTGGAGGGGCCACCATGCCCTGTACCCAGTGCCCGGGACTTCGCTGCGGACTGCCCGCACCCACCATGGGAGAATACTGCTGATCATTTGGCCTTCTGTTCGCATCGTGCTGCGCTTGTGACTGCTGCTTACTGGGTGACGCCTGACTAGTATTAGATCTCATCGGGGATACTTTGGCCTCGGCCTTGCCATCGCTTCGCGCACTGATTTCAACTCGCTTCACCGGGCTCTTTTCCCGTTTGTCAGGTCCATCACTGAAATCCTCCGGCTTCTTCTCCCGCTCTTTGTCTTTCTCTTTGGATTTTTCCTCTGCGGTTTCCTTCGCTTTCTCCTTCTTTCCCTCCGATGTTCTGTTCGGGGACTTGTCGATTGATTTTCGCACGCTTCTGTCCGCACTCGCAGCCATCATCGCCTGAGAAGAGATTCAAACGTACACATTTTATTTCAATCTGATTGAAAAAAGAACCACACGAAATAAAGCAGTGTTGAAATTAATCACCTGCACGTCACTCACACAACAATGCAAATGACATCCAATTATGGCAAAGCATGAGACACAATACATAATTTACTGTTGGATTGATGCTTTTGTGGAAATCTATCTGGCTCTGGTTGTTCCTTTCTTTGCTTCAATTCTATCGAACGGGATGATTGTTTGGTTCTGAATCCAAGACGACGCACAACAGTTGACTCGACGACAGCAGAGATCAGCTCAGAAGTCCTGTGGCGCAAACATTCCGTGAGAGCGCTACAATGCGCTCGTATCTGCAGTTTCACTGTGCCTTTTCTGGCCGAAAAATATACTTGTTTGTCTCCCTCTCTTGACTGGACACACTCATCGCTCAGGACAAATGAAATGATGTCCATTGACCTTGCTCGTGTTCCCAAACAAACAGATTCGACTCTCCCATGTTTTGATTCGCAGCTGAAGAAAAACTGAACGTGCGTCATTGTGCGAAGTCCCTTTACGGCGAAGCACCATGTGGCAGTGCAGTATATGGTAAGGTGGATGAAATGTCCCCTGCCCCCTCCCCCACCCAGACCCCCGACCCCCTGGACCCCCCCCCTCGGACAGCATGACTTGTGGAAGACAAGGAGGACAAGGAAGAATTGACGACATTACCAGCAAGGGACTTCGCACTGCAGTTGCCTTGAGCACTGCTTCTTGTTTCCAACAACAGCAATGAAAGTGACGTGCGAACTAACTTTTCACCAAACTGCCCTTGTACCCTCTGAAAAAAATTCATTCCCTACGGTGTCAACGATAACAATTTTCCAACGAGAGGAATCATTCCGAATGTCTGGCAATTGCCAGAACAGCCTGTGTGGCAGGTGTGCTATCGCCGCAACTCAAGAAGACAAAGATGCGACCGAATGAACATCTCAAGACGAAAAGCTGAAGTCCAAATTCACAAGCCAGAAACATTCTGAAACGTCTTCAACACTTTGCTCCAGATCACATCTGTGTCTTGTGCAAATGGAAACACTTAGTTGTCCGCTTGGAACAAGAGGGAACAGTTTCGAGCCAGAAGTTCAACAAACCATTTTGGTATTTATCACCACCGGGGTCTCGAATCACCTCTGAGATACAAAAGCTGATGTGTACAGTGGCGTAATAAAAGCTTTCAGTGGATTTACGTTGATGCAATGGCTCATCAGAGGCAGCACTTTTTCTCGCGTTGTTGCCCAGCTTTTCGGAGTCAAAGTCGTAATGGATTCAAATTCAACCCTGAGACTGTTTTGCAGAAGGCACCAGAACATTCGATTGCCACTCTGATTCAACCTTCAAGTCGCTTTCGTCTTCTAAAAGATTAAATGCCTGGAAGCGAAGACTTCACTTTGTCTAGATAAACAGCTCCATATTCATTGACAAAAGCGGAGCCGACGCGTCTCAGCGGATTCCCCGGGGCAGAAATTAGCCGCCGTGAGAGCAGCTTAATTGATTCGAGCCTTCTTGGGGCGGCCTTCAGACTGACCGTGGTGTGTGTGTGTGTGTGTGTGTGTGTGTGTGTGTGTGTGTGTGTGAGTGCGCGCGCGCATGTGTGCGTGCACGCGTACTTGTGTATAACTGACAGTAGAACTATTTGTTCTTTGCGTGCCAGTGCGTGCGTGCGTGTGTGTGTGCGCGCGTGTGAGCTTACCGAGGCGTTGAGGCTGGC
>JAAUXT010123423.1_pt1 | contig 27664 bp, 21 predicted proteins | sample 7278171 | NCBI WGS metagenome assembly JAAUXT01 (sample SAMN14350112, study PRJNA611818) | marine sediment metagenome | isolation source: surface marine sediment (1.8m) | place: French Polynesia: Moorea | collected 2018-08
TCAAGTCAAGAGTGATGCACAAAATGCAACATCTCAAGGTCTCTGTGGGATAGGTGGATTAAACAACTTGACCTCAACGATCGGAGCGCTCTCAAATGCTCTCGAAGCTCCGCATCTCGAGCGTTTGATATCTGCTCCTCTCCTCTCGGTCGGCGTGGTTTATTCCTGTCCGAAGTCCCAAAATGCTTGATCCTCTGGCGTGGCAGAAAAACTTTTCCCATATCTCAGTTGTCACAAAGCCTCTCGTACGTGACTTCACTGATGTAAAAGAAAATTTCACACACTGAAGAACAGTTTTGTGTTTGATCACACAACTCTTTCCCCGACCAAAGGTCTCAAAAACTTGCGTGATTTCACGTGGACGAACCCTCACAATACCAATACCCAGCTGCTGTCTTGTTGTGTGTTCGGCGACTGCATGTGACTCTCTTGACAATGCTTAAATTCAATTTTCCTTCAGGCGCGATTGGCCTCGATCTGCTGGACGACAACAAGAGAACGAGGACAGCGTACACGCGCGGTCAACTGCTGGAGCTCGAGAAGGAGTTCCACTTCAACAAGTACATCTCGCGACCCCGCAGGATCGAGCTGGCGGCCATGCTCAACCTCACCGAGAGACACATCAAGATCTGGTTCCAAGTCAGTTTGTGCTTTTGCCCTGCTCTTGAAATGAAAACACAGAAATTCAGCCGAAGGTGTGCTGCAAACTCTTTGCGACGTACCCGATTTGGAGAGAACCCAAATTGAAACAAAGTACTGCAATCTTGAGATTGTCACCAGCGCAGAGTGTTGACCAAAACACGGTCAGATTGCATATTCTTCAAACTTTGGTCAAAACATAAATTGACTGAAGTTTCTGCGTGTGCTTTTAGAATCGACGTATGAAGTGGAAGAAGGACGAGGCAAAGCAGCGGCCGCGGCCAGAGTCGGCGTCCGACACCGAGGGCAGCGGCAGCGGCGCGGTGACCGCGTCCCCGGCGTCCTCGTCGTGCACGACGGGAGAGGCGGATGAGTCGGCGCCGCAGCCGCAGCACAGCGGCGCCACCGCGCGACCATCCGACAATGACCTCAACGCAAACGAGCACAAGACTAGCGACATCTGTCGTTCTGGTGACGCCGATGCTGCGGGGAAAATCAACGAGAGCGCAAAACTGGAAAACATCGCAAAATCTCACTCATTTGATTCAAGAAGCTCGGAGAATGACACTGCCTCGTCTCCTTTGAGCAATCTTTCTCCATGACAAGTTGTCTCAAGCTGTACAGATGAATTTTGCTTTTTTCTCTTCAGCCTTTTTCGTGCTTTGTACTTAAATTGTCACTTTGCGCGTTTGTGCGTGTACATTGAAAATGTGCGTTTGAAAATAAATTTGATGTGTTCATGTCACTGCCACCAAGTGTTTCTCTGTCACTCGTGGCACGCAGAAAATTTCCAGCCACTTTGTAGGAAGAAATTGAACGAAGAGCGGAAACGGAAAGGAAAAGCGACTTTTGCTGACGCAGCAGCACAACGTGCCTGTTCGAGCAGGCATCGCTCGTCAGAGGTCGCACACGACACTCACATCTTGTTTGGACTTGTTCAGCTCAACACGTCACAAACTGCACCATCAGCTCTTTCCCGCCGTGGTTCAAAACCCTATAAATACGAGCCAGCTCCAATGTTTCGTCACTTGCAACTCTTAGACACACAAAGGGACATCCTGAACCCTTCCACATCTCCAACTGCGACACGATGCCAGCTTCAGCGGACGTAGCGCCGGTGTTCCTGCCCCCGGGCGGCCCGATGGAGGTGATGTTCTCGTTCGACACGACGGGGTCGATGAGCGGCTGCATCGCCGAGGTGAAGACGCGAGTCGAGGAGACGATCCGCCGTCTCTTCGCCGACATCCCCGGGCTGCGCATCGCCGTCATGGCGCACGGGGACTACTGCGACGCCTCCAACTACGTCACCAAATACGTCGACTTCACAAACGACGTGAACGGACTCACCAACTTCGTTCAGAAGGTACGTACACAAGGCGCAAAGTCTCTTCTTTGTTGGGCGAAAAGCAGAAGTGTCTTTCCGATTTTACGACCGCAAAACAAACTTTTTGATCAGTTTCGTGCAAAAGGAAAATGACAGTTCGTATCAAGCAAACCTCATTGCAGACGATAAGATCCTTAAATTCCTCTATCTGTGTCGCCAGGTGAGCAGCACGGGCGGCGGGGACTGGGAGGAGTGCTACGAGCTCGTGCTGCACCAGGCGCGCACCGTGTTGGGGTGGAGCCCGGGCACCCAGCGCGCGCTCGTCATGATCGGAGACGCCATCCCGCACGGCACCAAGTACGCACAGAACAAGGGCAAGATCGACTGGAAGAAGGAGACGAAGGCGCTGTGGGAGGAGATGGGCGTGCGCATCTACGCCGTCCAGTGCCAGAAGAACCAACGCGCAGATTTCTTCTACGAGCATCTGGCGAAGGCGACGGATGGAAAGTGGATTCAGCTGGCCGACTTCCAGAACGTGATCGACATGCTGATGGCCATCTGCTACAGAGAACAGGGCCCCGACATGTTCATGGTGAGTCTGTGACAAAAGAGCATCGGGGTGGGGGTGAGGAGAATTGCTTGTGGAAACTTTTCTCCAACCTGCACGCATCGCAAAGAAATCACTTCTGAGAAACAAACAGCTCCGTTCTGTTTCTGAATGCTCCTGTTTTGAATCGGTCTTCAGGCTTACGAGAAGGAGGTGCGAGCGCGAGAGGGTAAAACAATCAGCCGCAACCTGGATACCATGTTCAAGTCGCTGCGCAAACCTGGAGACGACGATGACGATGACGCCATGGACACGGATGACGTCGCTCCTGCCAAGACACCGACGCCCGCGGTCAGAGCGACGGCTCGCAAGACTCTGAAGGCGAAACGAGGCGGCGCAGCCGCGAAAAAAGTCACTGTGGCCAGGCCCCCAACCCCGATCAGAGCAACCCGAGGTCGCAAGCGCTCTGCCACACCCACTGCTCGTCCGATGAAAAGAGCGAAAGCAGGTGACGACGCCGCCGCCAAAGCTGGACCGTCACGGAAGGCAGCGCCCACCGTCAGACCACGCAGGCGGGCTCACCTGATGAAGCTGCGCCCCAGACCCCGAACAACACCGCACGCCGCAGCCCGCAAACACGTCAAGACAGCCGCAACCAGAGCCCGCAAGTCAGTCGAGGCTGCCCGCAAGAATAGGGAAGCTGTCCCTCAGACCGATCTCAACCTCAGTGGCATCTTGACCTGGTCACCTTGGAGAGAGGCTGTCGTTCCCACCACACCTGGAAAATCAGATTCCTGGATTCCTCGCAAAAACTATCACCCTGGTTACAGAAACACTGACGCTTTCCAACATGACACCAAGAAGCCTGCCGTGTACGAGTTCGCCGTGCAGACCCCCGAGGGCAGGAAGTACCCAGTTCTCAGCAGGACGTCTGCTGGGTTCAACGGGCGTCACTGGGACACGAAGCTCTTGAGCTCCACCCCAGTCGAGTCGCAGCTGGATCGCGTCGTGAAGCGTGGCTGCAAGTTGTTCGCGCGTCGCGCACTGTTCACGGCCCCAGCGTCGCGCAGCGGAGGCAGCGGCGTGAGTTCCCTGGACGAGTTGCGTTCCCTGCTGCACCAGACGTACGACTACCCGTGGCAGGAGCACTACGACTCCGCCTCGCGCCGCTACCTCCACAGAACCGTCATGCGCGACGGAGTTCTCATTTCCGACAACACGCGCGCCTGAACATGGACTTGCAGACAGCCTCTGGATGTAAAACAGCAACATCTCTCTTCAATCAAGTGTCTCTTTGTGCGACTTCTCTTTGTCACTGGTGTGTGCAAAGTATATGCACAGATGTGTGCGCATTGTGAGTGTGCATTTGTGGAACGGACTGCTTTATTCTGCAGAAACTTTGTTGTTCCTCAACTAGTTACATATGTACTTTAGAACATGTTCGCTTGTGAAGTGATCGTGAAGTTATACGCACCGTTTTCGCATGTTTCCATTTCATGTCAACAATAAAATGTCAAGAACGTTCACAGGACAACATTTGTTCTTTGTCCAAAAACTTACGAAGACAACCTGTCCGTTTGGTGAAGGTCGTGACCAAAGCGTGTCATTCAGCTCCTGACCGAGAGACGAGAGCCTGTGCTGACAAGCTTCCTTCAGAGATGCATAACAATTTGAAAATTTCCCTTTCGTTGCCACTTGCCAACGAATCTCAATCTCACAAGGCTCAAAGTCAAAAGGGTCCTGCGGATACAAGCGGCTGTTCATTCCCAAAAGACGGTCGTGTAGCTTTCACAAGCCAAGCCAAAGTGTTGGCTTCTTTCGACAGAAGTTGATGGATTGCACCTGCAGAAGGGTGGAACTGGATATGATCAGGAAGGTCGACTTCAGCTTTGAAAAATTTACCGGTAACATGTGAAGTGGCAGGCGAAAACTTCCGCGCGTCAATTAATCTGTGCACATATTTCAACACTGCTTGCGAAAACAAGAACGCGCATCAATTCAATATCCAGAGAGACTTCCTTTTGAAGCGACAACAAACATAAATTTGTCAAGGGTGGATTTGGTCCCACCAGTGGGTGTGGTGGATGTCAAGGCAACATCTCTTGGCCTCATCAGTATTTTGTGCCGGATCCACCGCAACAACTGGTGGAGCAACGTGGCCACCCCACATTGACGCAATTACTTTCGCTCCAAGAACCAGTGTGGCCAGCTCTTCACTCTGAAACGTGAAAAATGTTTTTGTTTTTGTTCAATTCAAACCTTGTCAAACTGCTCCCACACGAAATGTGGAAGCGGAGTTTGTGAAAAGTTCAAAAATTGTCACTGATTTCACCCACAGATTCTGTCTGTAGAACCCATCAAAAACCTTCAACAGAGCCGTGGCTGGAATCCGCCGAAGACCAGCAGCATTTGCCAGTCGAAAATTCTTTGGTTGCCATGGCTGCAGTTTGGGGTGAAGAATCTGACTTGACATTTTCAATAGGGTTGCGGGGATGGGGGTTCTGCGAGCTGGGGGTTCTGGGAGTTTGGGGTTCTGGGAGTTCTGAGGGGTTCTCATTCGACCGATCAGTGAGGTTTGTCCCCATGCTGACCTGACTCTCCGAGATGAGCTGGAGGCTGGAGGCAAGAAACACAGCCGAAAACCTGAATTCTAATGTTCCCGATTGTGCCTTCGTTTTCAAATCTAGCGTGAACCTTTGTCCTTTTGTTGTGTACGAAAGAAGAATCGTGAAATGACAAATGTTCTATCTTGGGAGGAACATGGAGTCACTCTGCTCTTGTTTGTACTTTTTACGGATCAAGATTTCTGAAAACAATTTGCCTGTGTATTTATTTTCTGTGTTGTGTGTGTGTGTGTGTTGTGTGCGTGTGGTTGTGTGTGTGTTGTTCCTGCTTTCTTGGAGCAAAAATAGTTCTATCACAGGGGTTATTTTGATATTGTAGGGTGTGATCACCGAACCGAAACGTGGTGAGCCCGACACTGGGCTGCCGAAAAAAATATCCGAGTGTTTTTGGTACATTCTGTGAACAGTACGTGCACGTGTAATACACTGTACACTGAAACGAATGTCGCATAAAAACTTGAATCAGAGAGATCACTATCTCCAAAATCAATCTTGGAGCTACTTTTATTGCAGAAGAAGTAAATTTGTTGAAGGACGATTTGGATGGGACAAGCGGCAATAAACGCATAAAATAATACCAACTTATCAGTTCGATTCGCGTCAACCCTGCCTAAATATGGAAATATACGAGCTGCTCGAAGAGACTGGAGGATTTGCAGAGCAGATAACAGTCCGTCACGTGAAACCAGATCCCTTTGAAGTTTGCGAAGTGCTGTCAACAGGTAGCAACACATTGCACGGTTCCACCCTTTCGCGACAAAAAGATTTGTGCCTCTAGGGAGTGGCGCCATCTTGTACGCGGAGGCGGTACAACTTTGAGTTTGTCTCGTCCGAACTCAGGAAAAAATTCGTTCTATGGCAGAACAGGTAAACACCAAAAGGAAAAGAACAACGCAGATGTCAAGGGTCTTGCCGTGGTTCTCTGAAAAGTTCCCCCACCCGTGATTTTGCCTCACGGGGCCTTTTCTTAGAACTTCTTTGGAGTTGTGTCTTGCGCGTCCGAATGTGCAAAAACTCTTGACAGTTTTTCAACAGCATGACCAAAATAGAACACCGTCCAGAAATTTTTCGTAACATTTACAATTTATTTTTCAACAAATACATCAATAGAATCTACGTATGGCTCACCTGTACGCGAAAACAGATCAAACACAAGATGTAGGAAACTGTCGCATTGTGCACCTCAAAACAGTGTTGACTTCTGCCCTCGTACTGAACCGCTCAGTCTTGCAAAAAAGGTCCTTTCCCGTTTCAGTGAGCATTTCAAACCAGGGCATTATGACAAGAACGGGTTTCAACAAAACGAAAGCAACGTATTTTCTGGACAACCTGTCAGATGGCAAAGTCTCTTTTCAGCACACAACAACACGAAACGAGATTTCGGCTTCATTTTCACGGTTTTGGGTCGGCTTCCCTTTTCTGTGGAGAATGTTAAATTTACCACAAACACAAAAACAGAAAAAAAGAACTTTCTTTCAGCATCGAAGCAGAACTTGTAGCAATCTGTTGCACTCCCGCCATCTGAGATTCAGGGAAGAGCTTCAGACGCTCGTGTCTGGTAAGAAAAAAAAACGACCTCAACGAGGACACAAAACTTTTTTCGGATATTTTTCAGGCACACCTGACTCGCAATTTCAACGCGTACTCACACCACTTGCGCACAGCACTTCGGCAACATCGACAACATAACCCAGATCATTACGGCAAGAATATGTGGCACAGCTCACGCATTCTGATTTCCGAGCAAAATGCAGATCAAGCACGGACACTGGTACCTGAGACAAACTGAAATCACAAAAGACCTACCAATACACATAAATAACACAAAAAACATCAAGTTGAAGATTTTTACATCTTTGTTTTGTCAGAGAGGTATCTACACAGATCTGATTGCTGATCAAGACTGAGCGTGCGCGGTTGTGTCTGGGTGTACCCCGAGCATCTGAGGTGTGCTCAGCGGTGACTGTCCGATTACCGAGCCGGCGCCCGAGCTCAGGGGAGAACTCTGCGTCTGTGTTTTCCCGGCCTGCTCCTCTCTCTTCTTGTTCTGCTTCCTTTCCTTCGCTCTTCGATTTTGGAACCAGATTTTTACTTGGCGTTCAGAAAGTCCGAGGTTTCCAGCCAGTTCTGCTTTGCGGCGGATGGTGATGTATCGGTTGGAGTAGAATTCTTTTTCCAGTTCGAGTCTCTGGTGGTCAGTGTACACAACTCTGTACTTGTCTTTTGTTCGAGTCTTGCCTGAAATTACAAGAGGAAACATTTTTGAGCCATGAAAGAAAAGAACTGAACTTTCTGCGCACGAGAAAAGAAAAAAAACAACACGACAGCTTACTCATTCGATTGGCACTTGTTCTTTTTCACCCTGCTGTTGTGGAAAACTCAAAAGCGACAATACACATTTGGTTTGACAAGAAAACATACGTTTCCCAAAGAACAAAATTCAGTGCAGTCTGCTTGCTTTTGGGTTTCTGGTTCAAAACGTTTGGTCAAAACCTTGCTTGACCCGCACAGCAGGTTAAAAAAATCTTGATCTCGGATTCACAAAGCACTGACTCAAAATTAAATGAGCTGGCACTAAGTGAACCAATTTGACTTGCAAATGCATCTAATGCGTGTCTCATTCTTCTTCCAAGATGACTTTCGTTTGGTTGATTTTCCAACCAAAGTGACTCTCAGTAAATTTTCCATAGTAAGTAGGATGTTGTGATGTATTGCCTGAGGGTCTTGAGAGGAGAGTGAAAGGAATACTGCACGGACCACCCCTTATTGAGTCCAGCCTTCCTGTCTTCCTTCCTTTATGAAGGTCAAAACAACTTGTTACGACTTGATAAATGTGTAATGCATCCTAATGCGGAAGGACCTCCCAATATTACGAGCGCAATGCCAACCACAAGAGCAACTTTTGGAAAAGATAGTGCTGCAAAGGGACTTTTGTGAAAATATTTCTATTTGCAACACGCATTTAGTTCTGTCAACGCAAGAAATTGTTGCCACCAAACAGCAAGTAGATTTCAATAAAAGCGCAACACCTTCAGTTCACCGTGGCAAAATTGTAGCTGGTGCGTTGAACGAAAATGAGTCGAAATGATGATGCATTATGACTGAATGGTCAGCTGACAAGTCTATCTGCTACCGATTCACCAGTCAGTGAAACACGTTGTAAATTTGGAAGTGGATGTAAGTATTTTATGGACTGTATGGGGCAATACTCCGACGCTGTTACCATAAATGTTCAGCAGTTCGAGCTCGAGAGTATTGATAGGGGTGCAATCAAATCATTAATATACAGGACGAGTGCAAAATGTTGCTACAGTTTTATGCATCTCCAAACTCGTCCCTGCTTTTGCCAAAAATCATTAGTTTATTGATGGTAGTCATGTTTATGGCGTGGTTTTCTCTCCCCCTGGACAATAAATTGCAACACAAATTTACACGCAAAGATTCCCTTCGGACCACATGCATGTTCCTGCGAGCATGTTAGCCAAACCAGTTTCAAAATACATCTGCAGATTTCGTTTTGACACGAAAAAGCCAAATTATGGCTTTTTTGACCCCATTTCAAACAACTCAGCCTTCAACAAAAATTTGAACTTTATGATGCGTAAAGAGACTGGAAATTTGAAGTTCAGATGTTGGTGTGCAAACGCAAACCCATTTCAACGCAAACCATCAAATCTTCCAACGAATCAGGCTTTTGAACAGTGCTGCCTTTGTCAAAAGCTTTTCTCTATCGGCACTGACAGCAAACTTTGTTTGGTTCTCTCTCAAAACAGACCAATTATGACACGTTTACTGGCCCAAGAGAAAAAAGAGCCAGTGCATAACCTTTGAATGAACAGGCTGGGCAATTTACCTCGCCGCTGTTCTTCAGGAAGCTGTGAAATTTCACAGCGATTCAGTTTGCTGAGAGCCGACATGTCTCCTAGTTAGCGCCCAGTGAGACTTCAAGCCTGGCCAAGTTTTATTGCTCCAAGGTATTTTCACTTGAAAAGAATGTTCTTGAGGAGTGTACCCAGCATGAACACTGTCTGATGCTCGTGTGCGGGGGCAGAAGAAAACTTTGGCGAAACTGCATTTGGGACAGTGCTTCGTAACGTTGAACATCAGCTGGAAATTGGAACCGAACTGGGGAAAGACTTGTTTCATCGCAAAGCGCATGAGAGCTTCCCGCATCAAACAACGAGACTGTTCAACACAAATTACGAGAATCGTTGCACAAGAGTGATAACGTTGGATTTGAACATTTTTATCTGAATGATGTGTCGTTTTGGTAAACTGATTAACACAGCGGAAATGCATGTCCCGCATTTATTGAATCATCCAATGCATGGTCTCATTGCAAACCCACTCAAAAGATTATCGCGAGAATTTTTGACAGGATGAACTCAATCAGCAAGACAGAAGGACTTTTGTTGAAAAAGAGCAGACTCGAACCACACCTCGGTGTTAATGGCGTGCGGGAAATGAATATGCCCCATTTCAAGAAGAAAATGGGACTGTTTGTACCCAATCACCTTCCGACTCAGTTGCAGGTGCATCCTCACCAAAAGTTCCTCTTCACACACACACACACACACACACACACACACACACACACACACACACACACACACACACTCACTCACTCACACACCAAGCACAAAACTTGACATCAAAACTGTTTTTTGGTCGACACACAGCGTTTTTGGCAAATCAGCTTTCGTTTTGCAGTGAACAAAGCCCTGGTGCGGGCTTGTTTTCTGCAAAATGCTGGTCAACTGAAAAAAGTGTTCACGCTTTCAACGAGTAAGCCCAGTTTGAAGCTGGCAGACAAAGAGATCAAGAACGAAATGCTGTGCCAAACGTCAGAAAGGTGTGAGGTAACATTTTGCATCAGGTCGCGCACTCTTCGCATCGTGAAATCACTTTGGAGATTCACTCGATAAATCAATCACGGCTTCCTGTGCCCAGGGGTACGCACTGACATGGACACCATTGATTCACAAGGCTCACTGCCCCACGATTAATTACCAGATCATGAATGCTGACCAGTTTGTCATTGCTTGAAGATGCTCTTCTGAAGCCTCCTTCCTGGCAGCCTGTAATTTCATAGCACCGCTTTTCAATTTTGTGACCATGTTCAATTGCTGACAAGATGGCTCTGACCACCAGATCTTCAGATGCCTTTCAAGTCCTATTTGAGAAGCTTTATTTCCATATTTGTATGTGAAGGAAGACCTTTAATCATTCAGAGTGACTGGGCAAACCTCTGCATATCTCAAACGTTTGATTGAAATTAGCATTTTAATGTTGGCGGAATTATTGTCGCACACCGCTAAATAAGAACTTCGAGGACTGGCGTGTGATGGAACCCAGAATATATCGCAAAAGTATGCAAACGATCGGAACTTCAAGCCTCACGACGAACCTTTAATTTTCCATAATGGGACTCTCCATCAGGTTAAACATATTCAAGCCGCACTTCAAAGTCAGAAAAGGATGATCCTAACAAGTGCGAGGAAATCTGCGTCTGGAGATAGCAAGTCGCAGACCAGTCAGGAGAACCAAAATGTAAATGTAGAAAGAAGAATGAAAGACCGTCTGGAAGTACTTCTCTCACAGAAAGTGTTTGTTTCTGTGCCTCAGGGCCCGAGTACACACGCGTGAACACTTTAGCGTCTCAGATGATTGCCCAGATTAGCTACAGCAGACCTGAACTTAACCCAGCACGGGGTTTGTGATGTCAAAAATCAATCATAGCCACGTGCAAGAAGTCACATTTTTCATATTGCACTGCTCGTTACAAACTCGTTGCTTGCAGGTGGAGTATAGTTAGTTCAATGCACGGCGACCGAAAACGGACAGAGCGGATTTGCAAAACAAGGCGGAAGTGACGCAGAATTTGTGCACACAAACTCCCTGGATTTGGACGATTGTTTCTCTTTGAATTCGACATGGCCACCACTCACCACTATCATGAACAACTCATTATACTTGTCGTATTAATTTTTGTATCAGTTGAGCATGTTAGTTCTCCCATTTCTCACCCTTTCATGTCAAATAACATTGTACAAGATAAGACTATTTGATTTCGCTATTTGCAGCTGAAAAACTGTTTGTGGATGAAGCGAAACAGCACTTCTCGTGCACTCGGATACAATCATTTAATATTCATAATCTTGCTGTTCTGTTGGTTTAATAATGACAGATCTGGAGATCGATTACCAGAAGTCCACGAGTACAACATGATCTGCAGTGAACGACAAAATGTCGAGCAAACAGCAAAAGGGGAAGGCTGAAGAAAAACGAAACAGCCTGAAGATTGAAATTAAAAAGCTGTTCCTCAGAACAAAACTCGACCCAACTTCAGGAAAAATCAAAAACCAATTGGAGGTGGTACTACAGCTAGCAAATGAAATTAAACTCAGTCCTAATGGGCACCGACAGGCTCTGAAGGCTGAAAGAGGTCATTGTGCCAAATGGGATGAACTCTTTAGCCACCATTGTGCGACGGAATTGGATTAAAGTATCCAGGGAAATTGATGGATTGGCACCTACAGGCTTGCGACTGTCAAGAATGAGATGGATTTTGTTTGATGTGGCAAGATCACAAGTCGACTTTCAATGATTCTTGGCCCAGGTCTGCCGAAAAGAATCTGGTGCTGCCCACTCCCTCCGTTTGACAGGGGAACGCAAATCAGTTGTTGTGGCTCCGCTCGGGAAACCTGAAGGCAGTACTCGTTTGACAAAATTTCCAAGAAGGTTCCTTTCACACCTCTATCATCTTTAATGTTCTGATACTTCAAAAGAAAAATATTCAGCCGTTCTTTGGGAAGTGGCCCTGAAACAGCACAACGAAGAAAAAAATTCTCAACCTCTTTCAATTTTCTGCATTAGGATGACTTATTTTCAAACAACTCTTGTGCAAAATTAATTTAGCGGGTGGTGTTACATTCAGAACACAATTAGATGAGCCTTTGAAGGGGAATTGAGCAGAAAGGTTACACGATTCGATTAATTGAACTCGGGTTTAATTATTGTGTGAGCACAACGACAACCCCGCGCCCCACGTTCGCTAAAAGGAACATCGGAGGTGTTTAGTGAAGCCTGATTAACCGTGTACGTTTCCTGGGGGTGGAGCACACGCTGCTTTATTCATGTTCACGTTGAAAGCCACAGGCCGCACTTTTGTGATCTCAAAAACCTCCTGTCCAAACTCAAACGGAGAATGCAACAACAGACAATTTGAAACATTTTACCAACTTCGAAAGAATGTGCGCGAATCACACAGGGAGAGAGAGAGAGAGAGAGAGAGAGAGAGAGAGAGAGAGAGAGAGAGCTACTACTCAGAGTTCTGAGCAGACACGCACTATCAGGATTGACCATTTCAATTCGACATCGTGGAGACCTGTCAACTGAATACAAATATCCATAGAGCATCCCTGTGTCCTTTCACTCTGTCTGCCAACAGGCGCACACGACTGTACACATTCGTGTACGTAATTGTCGTGTAACGGTTGTCTCAATCAGCCCCAGCCTCCACATGATTAGCCAATTCCACAATCAAAATGGGAAATTTTTTATGGCGGGGCCATATATCTTCGAACAGCTTTGATAATTTGCAAAGCTCGCTCTGTTCATTCACAACTTGCGACATCCATGGAGTCTTGCGCATGACAACTGAAAGCCTAATTGTCTGACGTTTGACGACTGGCTGGGTGAGAGAGGCGCCCGGTGAGACGCTGAACAAACTGGTGAGAGATCCGGGGCAAACAAGCTTTTTCAGAATGGACGTGGAATCTGCAGATCCAAAACCGAACCAGCAAAGAGATCCGCACTTTGAAATATCGTTCTGTTTGAAATTTCCAACTGCTTGCCCAACCCACGTGCAACCTCGAGTGAACAAGGCCGCGATGAAGAACTCCCGACGCCAACTGGCGGCGATTATCTTCACCTTTTTTTCAGAAAGAAATTGTAGGTTTCTTCCTTGAAAAGAACCTGTCATCGGAGGAAGTTGGGATACAGAACAGCAGAAGAGTGCCAAGTGTTTGTGTACACGTACTTCATAAACCGCACAAACGTGAAACTTGACGACAGAAAAATGTTTCCTTTCATTTTTATCTTGGGTCAGCCAAAACGGAACGATAGCGACTGTTCCTAGCCTTTCATTGAGATCACGACAAATACTTTCCGTGTCCTCAGACTTACTTGTGTCGGTGTTTGTATCAAAGGAACCGCCACAACATTCCCATACATCTGTTTTCAAAACGTGAACTGTGAACCAATACACGCACGACAAAGTAGCCAAGTTGTGTTTCAAACAGGAAAAGTTTCTGTGCTCACCTGATGACGGGGCGGCTGGATAGGACTGCTTTTTGAGCCAGTCGTAAGGTCGGGCTGACTGCTGCCGCTGTGCCACTGCTGCATTGTTGGCACCGACCATGCCCACCATGCCCGACATGTGGCTCGGGGAGGGCGATCCGCCGAGCGGGGAGTGTCCCATCGCCGAACTGACTGACGGTGTGCCCGAGTAGTCCGACTGCATCGAATGCAGGGGCATGGTTCCGGGGCGGCTGTGGTACGGGGAGGCGTACGCCCCTGCTGCGGTGTTCGGGGCCTGAGTGGTGTAGACCCCGGAGTAGTCATCGACGGAGCCGGCGCGGGAGCCGGCGGAGGGCATGCCCCCTGCTGCGGGGCCACCCGCGAAGTAGCCCGGCCAGCTGCAGGTCGGAGTGGCGCCCTGCTGCTGCAGCCCGGGGTCCGTGACGGGAAACTGTCCATAGTCTTGTGCGAACTGTCCTTGGTGGCCGGGCTGGCCGTAGCCGAAGGCGCCCAAAGTATTCATGTTGTACGGGGGCGATGCCTGATGCCTGGGTGGAGGGAACATGGCGCAATCCGTCGGATAGCCTAAGTCCTGTACAGGCATCGTACAATCCTGCTGTAAATGTCAGAAAAAAAGAGTTAACTTCCGAAAGCAATGTCACCAAGTCGCGCAAAACCAACAAACTTGTCGCATTCAATTTAATCACATTTGGAAAAATTGATTTTGTTCACAGATGAACCAGAGCAATAAAGACGTCATCTCCGCGAGGAAATGTTTGTCACCGATGTTGTAGCAGCCGACCAATCAAATCTACAAACCTTATTGCCTTGTAAAATTTCCATAAAGGTAAAACTGGAGCTACTCATTTTACAACGCCATCAGTTTCTGTGAGTGTCTCATGTCAAACTGATTTCTATCCCCAAACGGCAAAATGACTTGTCAAGTCGGAACTCTACCTGTGTCTCCGTGTCGCTTTCTACAAACAATCCTGCAGTATAAAATGTTTCAGCTGCGATCACCTCCAGATCAATCAGGTTTTGTGTGTCTGCTGAAGATCAGCGGACGACCAGTGCTCGCTCAAGCCTCGACCGAGAATACGGCATCAGGCTTGTGCCGACGACAATTAATACTTGAGCCTCACTCGGAATATCAATTGCAAATGTCCGTGTATGTAAATATATCGCGCACAAAAGCCTTGATGTGTGATGTCAGTATCTGATATGGCGACCACTAAAAGAGGTGCCGCTCCAGCCAATGACAAGTGGCGAACCAGCCACATGAAGCCAGGGGCCGGCCGGTGCTGCACTTGGCAGCGAGGCCACTGAGTACCTTCCAAGGGGTCACCACAGGCACAATGAACACAGTTTACACCTGATAACATCAAAACCTCTCGTCTCCCAATTTTACCTGAAAAGACTCTCCCTCGCGCGTCGAGATTGCTGGCCTCCGAAATGCGTCGGTGACGCAACGAGACACAAGCCTTGTTCCTGTGAACAATGTGTTCCGCGACGAACTTGGCAGCAAAATGACGGGTCTCATCTGATAGCGAGAGCTGAGGCTCTGCACAGTTCCTTCAAATAGAAATTCAAATACAGCCAACTGGCGCTGTGGCGCTGCACTTCAGAGTCGCTGCACCCAAATGGGTTTTTCATTCCCACCTTTTTTCAATGGGCTCTCTTTGATAGAGATGCGCTCTCGCTGTTCGCAGTTTTATGGTGGGCTGCAGGCTACGGAGCGCAGACTCCTCTTTTGTTACAACACCTCAGCCAAAGCTAATCAATGTGAAAAGCAAAAAACATCGTTCATCCGACTCCCTATCTGGGTGAGTTTTTGTTCTGCTTCTTTTTCAGGTCGTGGCGAGCACTGACAACAAAGAAGTCAAAGCTAAAATCAGCACAGGCTCAAAAGTGGGATTCCACGCAAGGTTTCTTTCACATTCTTCGATTTTCGTTTCGTTTCCGCTTTCTTTCATGAGCCCTTAGTTATACATTCTTGATACTATCTTTCCATATTCGTCACGTCCACTCAGAAACTTGCCTGCGCAGCCCACCAGAGCTGAAAACCACAGCGAGGCGCTTTATTGGCTGGCGGCAACATGAAAGCGTTTTTACAGCCAATCATGATTCATAGGTCACCAGGACAATGAGGAATTCAAGTAACGAGCCAGAATCGTCAGATAATTATTCTGCGAAAATTGTTTTCGCAAAATTGGATTGTAAATCTATTTTACTCGTAATGGATTTGCCTGAAAACGGTTTTCAAGTTGTTCTTCGGAAGGAATGTACGAGTACTGCAACATTCACAAATCTGAAAATTTCGCTCGTTTCATACGAATTTCCACTTCCAGCACGAAGTCTTCGGATTTTGTCAGGTTTTCGTGAAAATGTTCACAGAGCCTTGCCTGTTTCCTGAAAATTTACAACCCTCGTGTTTGAACCGAGATGCGTGTATTGCATGCATGCCATGAAAGTACCCACATCCAAACCAACATCAGGTGAATGTACCCACAGAACGAACCTGGGGGACAAATGTGCGCTATTTCAGCCAGGTTCAGATTCTCGTGCTTGAATCTCTCCTCGATAAAAATCTACGCGTCCCAGGCTGCAACCCTAATTTTGATTCGACTGCTTGTGGACTTTTGAACAATTGTGCGACACTTGTTAAAAGTGTGAGAAGAACATGCGCTGCTACGTGAAACACACCGCCAGAAACATTCTTTGCGTGCATCCAGAAACGAGACAGATGTTCTCGTACTCGGTTTATTGGGAAAGACAAGGAAACCTTCTGATAGGACGCACATAAAATCTATCAAAAAACTTCACAAGGAAAATAACACGCGAGCGGCTGTGTTTTGCACCAAAACTCCGGTATACACGGATTTGTTTTCCTCAAACGCACACGTTAAAGTCTCCACCTCACCACGGAAGTTTGAGTCAATTCACATCTGCGTAAAGAAGAGAACAAGAGAGAAATTGTAATTTTCCTTTCTTCGGTGCAGCACGTTTTTTGAATAAGCTGTTGCTGCATAGTTTATGCCGTTAATAAACCGACCAGGGACAAAACAATAAACGTCCAGAAACTTTATTGTGCTCTCTGGAGATTGCCATGCACTGTTCGTTGTACGCCGGAGTCTCAGCAAAATTGCTTTGCACAACGATCCGGTCCCACAAACGCGAGCCAAAACAACTGTGGTCACCCGGGTTTCGTTTCAATTTGGGTGCCAATAATACAATGATGACGACCAAAATAATGAGTTTATAACCCAAAAATATTGAGCACACGGGGCACTCCAGATATATTGCCAGCCTATCGTTTTACTAACATGCATATGCAGCAATTATGCCACAAATATACGGTGGATTATATTACACCCTCTGAATGATATACACCTTTACCCGCTTGTAAGCTTGTACTATTGCATTTCGTGAACAATTCCGTGGCATCATTACCTCATAGTAATTATTTTTATATTGTTTTATTGACTGTAAACCTCTTTGCCTTTTGAAATAGGGGGTTGTCAGGCCAAACCTTGCCATTTGCTCGCAGGATTAAGGTAGGAATGCTCGCCTGGTGTTGCTCGTTCAATTTACCAGGTGCTTTCTGCCAGCTTTGTTCCAAAACCGGCATCGAATTGTAGGACCAAATCATCCAGGAGCACTCACACCAAAACCTCGGCTGATGTGGATTTTGCGTGTTGCCCAAATCGCCTGTGTTCATCAATGGATGTGCACCTGTGGAGTTTAGAATTGCAGCCCAAACCGGAATGAAAGGGAGAAACATTCCAAACGTCTACAGATCGTGAATGGAATGCCTTGTCAGCACGGGATACGTCAGTGTTCGTTTTCTTCATGGAGAAGTTGCGGTTTGTTCGTTGAACTGGTCTAAGTTTTGAGAGCCGCTTTCTGCAAGTCTGCAGGCGCAGGAGTGCCCATGCAGGTGGACAACAGGTTTGCAGGAGATGGCGAACTGAATGAATGCCTCAAGAAAAAATGAACAAACAGCAGGACTGTTCTTCAAGCATCGTGGATACACAGGCAATGTGTTGACACTCAGGAGCAGTCTACTTTCCACCTTTCCAGAAAGTTGCTCAGAATTGGTTGTGCAATGGAAATAAAACGCCTGTATAAAATTGGATTATTGCGTTTCAACTTCATCAGTCTTCACAACCAGCTTGATCATCTCAGGATCCCACCTGTGCCGTCACACCTTCAACGTTTCACCTGACACTTGTTTCACGTATCGCTCAGCTTGTTCTCGGGTAGGAAACCAGTCGAAATATTTGTTTCGTTTCGAATCTTGGAATGACCTCACTCTCCAACCTGTTGTTCGGAAAACCGAACTTTTCTCCTGTCGCTCGCTTGCATCATGTATTTCTGTAACTTTCCGCTCAAATGGTGAATCTGAAGTCCCCACAACTTGATCATGCAATCTTTGTGAGATTCAAGATGAACAAAGAAAGCAAATTCTTCACTTACCCGCCAAGTTGGGATTTTTTGTTGGAAGTACGAGCAAGTCTTTTCGGACGAGACCTTTTGATTGAGAGAGCTGAGATAAAGTTCCGATTGGAGCGACGGCTGCTGCTGCGGCGTTCTCAGATCCGTCAACGACGGCGACTTGCTCTCTGGTTTGCACAGTCCGTCACTCGGCCCCGCGGGCGCCAGGCACACGTTCGGCGCCGCGGAGAAGCCTCCTGCGGGCGGCGAGGCGGTCAGCTCGGCACACGGGGCCTGATGGTCTCTGTCAGTTCTGCGCATCTCTGATTCCTGTTTGATATCTGAATCGACTTTGGTGTGGTCAGCCATGGTACTCCCCCAGCAAGATGCTGCTTCGGGCTTCACCTCGATCATTTCCTACTTTTTCCTCGTTGATGAGAAGATCGACAATGATTTCTCTGTCGGTGCAGTGCAGGTCTTGCACTGGAGCACGACCAAAGCCGAAGCGAACCGAGTGACCTGCTGACTGGTTGGTTCGGTTGTAACAATGACCGTCAGTCACAGCTGTGTTCGGTGAGTTGTAACTGTTCAAGCAGGTGGAGCTTCGGTCCGCACTTGAACGGGCACCATTGTGGCAGAATACCCACAAAAAGGACGCTTTGTCTGTGACTCCCAGACCAACGTGCAAGTACTCAGATTCAGTGTACATACTGCACACAACCAGACAAGACCTGTAAAGAACTTCAGTTCCCTGTTTTCTTCGATTTACGACCTCCTGGTTTTGGCGGCAACACTTTGATCTCAAAGTGATCTTCACCAGTCAACACAGAAATTAGTAATCACCAACGAAAAGGGTGACATGCAGGGTAAAATTATAAATTGTGACATTTACGGGCAGCGTGTTTGCCGAACGACATAAGATTTCAAGGCAGCGCTCAGACAAGACGCTGGTATCGGGAACAACGAGCTGAAGGCGCAGCAACACAATTGTTTTGTGTTGCAAGCTGATCACAAAAGAACACGCGACAGGAGCCTCAAATGAAATTAACAATGGCAGCATCTGCAACTGTCTGACTGGCAAACAATAAACGCGAATCATAAAACAATTAAGAACATTTTCATTGGATTCTTTTCAATTCAATAAGATATTTCAGAGTCATTTTCACTTTTTCTCGGAACAAACATCGATCGGATCGGTCACGGCTTCATGCTCCCAAGCTGTTGAAGACAGGCCGTGCAAAAAGAGAAAAACACGTGTGCACGAACACGAAAGATCGAGATCAACGGTGTTCCTTGCATGCCTTAGAATATTTTTCTCTTCAGAACTGTCGATGACACTGAGGTTCTCTCTGGGAGGTGATCCGTGCTGCTTTTTGCACGAGGAAACCAGACTTGACTACCTGTTGGAAACAAACATCAGTGGCATCGTGCTGACTTTGAAGTGACTTGTCTTTCAGAGTTGAGATTGGAAAGTGGAACTGAATGCTCATCGTTGCGTAATGTTGTTACCTCCACACGATTACAAGAACGAGGTGTGGCTTTCAATCTAAACAAGCAAACTAGTGAACATGGGAAAACAAAAAGTGCTAAAATGTTTCTGCTGGGCTTCTCTCCCTAGGTGCAAAAACAATACAAAGCTCCAACAGATCAAACTCAGGCAGTTAGCACGGCCCACATAAAACATCTTCAATGACCGTGGAGACATTTGCAAAGCGCCTCAGGAAATAGAAAAGTAAAATTAATTTATTCATCAGGGCAGTACGTCGGCCTCTTGAAAGCTCCGATGATCACACGCCCAGATACGAAGCACGCCAAAGGACCAGAGGCACATGAAAGAAGCACAATTGAAAGGGTCGGTGTCCACAGGAAAGTGCAAATGATGTCTATTCCTCCCCTTTGAGAGGGAAGAATAACGAGGCTGAACGAGAGGGTTGAATGAAAAGCCATGAATACATTGACAAAGATAAATAGTTTCTATGGCACTATCATACACACTTTATTCAATTGTCTGCAAGACATTAAATGTCGAGCTTCGCATCAACCCTGACTAAGTGCCCCTCCAGCCCGGAATATTCATCAATCCATCAGCTCTGGCCAAAAACACTTTTGAGAGATTCTTCTGAATGGAAATGAGCAACGACAGCCTCGCTTGAGTCAGTTCGGTGGAAAAGTGAGATTCACGACAAAACAGTGACGAGCACCGCTGAGCTGGCACAGCGAAGTGCCCAAGGACGAAGCGACACGAGTGGTGGAGCAATTGGGCACGAAGGGCATGAACAAATCTCGGGACGAGAAAAGTTTAGATCACAAACTCAGCTGAATGAGACCTGCGAAAAGATCAGCCCAGCATTCCCGATAACTTTTCAGTTTCTTGGGGCACAAACTGCTCTTGAGAATGAACGCTCGATGCGGAACGATCAAAGCAGGTCTTATCAAAATTTACAATCCAGTATTGCAGTTTGACCTCATACCGAAGCAAAAACAAGTCGAGCCGATCCAAGCGGATCAGGTACAGAAGCTCTTCTCAGTCACCCCAGCGAAACCGGCAAATCTGTGGGCTCTGTTCAATTTGGACTCAAAAGAGCTCATTGTTCTTGCAGCACCCTGAAACAAATCACAACCCCAAAACAGAAGGGTACTTGGCTTTGCCACAAAACGCGTGGATCTGCCTCTTTCAAGAATTTTCAACGTGCATTATCAGATATGGACAGAATCGTAAACGTCTCAACCTGCCCTGGTTAAATATAGAACCTTGGATGAAGTTGGGGACAGTTTTATGATGGGACCAGAACTTAAGTTTGCTTGCCATGTTGGATTTCATGTTCAAGTCTTTGATTATTGCCTCAAACCGAGGCAAAGTAGTATTTACAAGGTTATTGGAAGCCAGATTTATGGGTGCACTCAACCAGGCATTGCTGTGTTGACTAAACACTCCATAGATACAGTTACATTCTCTAGACTGCACCAATTATGCAGGATTTTTCCTTGGATTCTTCAAATCCACTTCTGGGTTCACACGTCATTGCCTTCAACCAATGAAACTTTCGAGACGATCTTCTTTCAAAATTTACCGTTCTTCAGTTCTTCAGCCCTCCTCAGTCAATCCACCAAAAAGTCCCTTCCTGCCAAAAGGAGCAGTGTACGTTTGTGAAAAACAAACAAGCAGAAAGACCCACAGTGTGCAACGCAGCAATCACCCAGCAGAGTCCAGATCAAGCAAGAGGTACACAGTCGTCACTGAACGCCGTCATGACACAAAAGTGAGTGCACTCGTAAATTTGGACTGCAACTGAAGCACAACAAAAGAGATCGGAGGTCAGAAAGCGCTCCGCTTCACACTGCACATTTGGCGTGGTCGAAAACATTCTGGCCGTCCCCCCCCCCAAAAAAAACCCCTGTTTTTCACAAAAAGTTTGTCAAGGAAGCGATGGGGATGGGGGTCCAGGAACTGTCAGATATGTACGAGGGAAGTCCAAATGAAAGGGTCTGCACCGCGATTTACTAGGCTTCCTGTGGGTCTTTTTCAATGCTGTTTCACACACTTGTTCTGCACCATGTTGGCAATGTGTGACAGTGTCCCAGACATTGTTTGACCTGGGTGACCAGTCTGGTGACCTGGTTACTCACAGGTCTCAGCTGTTTGACAGCGATAGCATTGCAGTGATTTTTCGGTAGCATGCTTTTGTGAGTATTCCTGTTAGTTTTGGTGGTCGTGGTGGTGCGCATGGAGCAGAAGAAGGAGGTGTGAGCTGTTCTCAAGTTTCTTGTGAGTACTAGGAAAACTCCAATCCAGTGCTGGCATGAACTGGAGTCCGGATGCCATGCAGTGGCCATGTCGCAGAAGATTGTGCGCAAATGGCACAAGAGGTTCTGAGCTGGTGAGACAGCAGTGTGTGACAGACCCAGGCCTGGTCAGCAGCATACAGCATGCAATCCAGACATCATCCAGAAGGTGTCCAACAAGATCTCAGAAGACAGGCGGGAGACAGTGAGGTCTGTGGCTGCTGATCTTGGCATTTCAAAGTCTTCAGTGCACAACATTTTGAAGAAGGACCTCAGTCTGACCAAGCTTTGCCTGAAATTTATCCCCAAGCTGCTCACCCAGGAGCAGAAGGATTTCTGTGTCTGACTTTGTTAAGAAAATGTGGATCTTTTGAAGCAAGATGACGATCTCCTGAGGAAAGTAGTCACAGGGGATGAGTCCTGGATTGCCATCTTCAAGATTGAGACAAAACAGTCATTGTGTGAGTGGGTGCAAAAAGGTTGACCAGAGCTACATCCAACCAAGGCACTGAAGCAGTGATCGGAGTGCAAATCCATGTTCACCATTTTCTTCAATGACACGGGGCCTGTTCTCACTCAATTCATATGAAGACATGAGACAGTCACAAAGGAAGTTTACTGTGAAACTTTGAAGCAGCTGAAGGAGCATCTGCACAGGAAATGCCCCAACATGTGGAGAGGACACAACTTCCTCTTACACCATGACAATGCCACCCCTGACACTGCCACAATCACACTGGCATTGATTGGAGAGTCCGGAATTGACATGTTAGCCCATCCCCCTTATAGCCCTGACCTCGCCCCTTGCGACTACTTCCTTTTCCCATGCCTTTAAAATGAGCACAGAGGCCACAAGTTTAACAACATTGCCAACATGCAGATAGCTGTTCTCCTGTCCTGTCCACAACATTGGCCAAGAGGAGTACTAGGGTTGTCATGTTGTGGTTGACCCAGATGACTTTGGTTTGGAACTGTACCCAGGCACTGAAGATGAAGGAACTGACTCTGAGGACTGATGACCCAACCAAGTGAAATCCAGTGTTGCCTCATCGCTGATGACAGCAGGACTTATCCATTTGGATCTTGTCTCTGGACACTATGACAGACTCTAACTCTTTGTCTTTTATCACATTTGTTGGCCAGGATGATCCTCTGTTCAATAAAAAAAGTCTTCAAGCACATCTCGCAATTCCGTCCCTCCGAAATCGCGGTGCAGACCCCTTCATTTGGACTACCCTCGTAGATTTGACCTCATCAGTTACAAACAAGCAGTCTTTTGAAGCAGTTCTGCTCAAATCTGAGTCACGAGAGAATGAAACAAAAACTTTCAAGTGTTGACACGCGCCTCAGACATCTGAACTCAATTACTTGCAAAACTGCAAGAAAATATTCGCTCTCAGAAGCTTGAAAAATGATTGATGAAAAGTTTGTGTCGACGGGGTCGGGTATTACGACTGAAAAGAATTGTTTCTTGAGAGACTGACAGGAACGTTGTATTTTGTCTGCAAGTGTCAGTCGACGGAGCAAAGGAAGCAGTCGCGCAACCCAGGGGGTTCACTCGAACTTGGATCGTGGGGAGGTCGCCCTGGGTTCTGTCACTGGTCCCATCGATCTGCAGGTGCAAAACAACGCAAAGGTTTGATATCGAGACAGCACAACAAATTTGTCACATTTGCAGTCACGTGAACGCCAACCTGGCAATGTTTCTCAGGGGCGCTTCCAGGTTTCCACCACAAGAACTAACCCTTTGTATTTCACAAATTAAGTTTGTGCCGTCAAGCCCCTTTCTATTTGCTGTTCCTATTTGTTTCAAAATTGAATAAAACCCCGATCCATTATTGCAACTACTCGTGGACTCTTGTTGTCATTGCGATTCTCGTTGTGGGAAATATATGGACGTTTGAGGTTCAACTTCTGGACAAATGCCTCAAAATTCAATTTCTGACGTGGACATTTGCCGCACGAAGGAAGTTTGACGGAAGCTATGGCAACCCTGTCATTGAAAATTCCATTTGACACTTGGAAGACATGACCAGTGAAAGCTTCCATTCTCTGTTTACCCAAACACATGCTCCAGCAACCTTTGATGTGAGATACCATAAATGCAAATAGAATTCGAAGCTTCTGAGGACCTACTGACAAACCAATGGCCGATCTGTCAAGAAATAACCGAAAACTTGGATTGAATCTAATTTCTTTAAATTCAAATAAAGTCTTCATATTTTACGCAGCACTTGGTCCCAACATTGGAAAAACTGTGACTTGGACACTGCTGGACAAGAAATCGGTTCAACAACACACAAAAAACTTGGCAACGAGTTTTCGAACGTTTCACACCAGCACTACAGAATTTACAGAATGCAGCAACTCGAGTTTTGACAAGCGTTTTCTGAGCTGTGACCTGCAGCGCAAATGCTTTGCTTTTGCCCGTGGTTTGGTTTCGTCAGACAGAGATCATTCGAACTCGTATATTCTGGCACCAGGGACAGCGAATTGTGTTGTGTGATGCCTGCAGAGACAGGCACAACGAGACAAAACGTCGTGTGACAATCCTTTCAACTTCCACAATCTCATTGAAAAAGCTTTGTGACCTCATAACACTGGGCAGTTTTCATCGGGACAGGAAACTTGAAGAGAACGCTTGACGAGTCAGTTTTGCTCTGGCCCATTCACCTGTGCACCAATGCAAGGTAGACCAATGTTCGCAAGAACTCTTATCAATGGATGCATGAACCTCGCGATGCCGGTGGTGGTGTTTATGCAACAAACTTGTGCATGTTTTTGTGATGTTTTCAGCAAGTAGAAAAACCCAACATGTTCAGTGATTCAATGTCAGCTTGACCACCACCCAGATTTCTTGACGGGAAATGAACGGATTTTTTTTTTGCAAGCGAATGAATAATGAAATCAGAAATTTCTGTCACAATGTCCGTCACTGAAGCGGCTTCAGTTCGATTGCCTGCTGAATGAATTCTCGCAAATGCATGTCAAAAACAGAGAAGTGAACCCCTGGCAAACAAAGCAATTTTTAATAGTGGTGAAACAGATTTATGTCCAAGATTGTATGAATTCACCAAACATCGGTGCAGGGAAAGACGAGTACGCCTCTCGTTACGTCACGCACAAGAATCAAAGTGGACACGAAAGTTGCAAAGCAAATTGAAAAGCAATATCCCTGACGAGTCCGCTACTGCCTCAGAGGTCCAATTTGTTCCATTTCTCGTCCATGTGACAAATTATTTATTAACGACACAGCAAATTTCTCACTGACATTAATTCAAAGACAAGTTCATCATGTCCTCGGGCATATTGTTCCTGCGTTACAGAATTTCAGGGAGAGCTTCGCACAGGGCACCAAAGAACCGTTAACACCTATTGTCATTTGGGGACCATAAAATTTCTGTGATTCGCAATGGAGATGGCCATCAACCAAAAGTGATTCCCTCCCTTCAGTTTCAACTATTCACGCGCGTGTCGCTTTGGCAAGGGCAAATTGAGCAGAATTGATATTTCAATTTGGCTGGAAAACAATAACACGGCGTCGTGCATGGTGTTTGTTGAAGAAAAATTCTTCGAATAAAAAACAACCGCGTGATAGAAAGGAAAATATGCCGGTGTGTACTGGGCAGATTATTGTGACTCGGGAACATGAAAATTCTGTTCTGCCGCCAAACAAATTTCCTTTGCATTTTGAAAATAAAATTTTTGCATCATCTCAACAGATGGTGCCAGGGACAAAACGGTTCCGTTGGTCACCATCAAACTCAAACTCAGTGACTAATTGAATCAACAACGAAAACCCGCGATAACCAGTCTTCGAGTGGAAAGTGCACCGAAACTTTTTGCTCGAGGAATGGAGACCCGCGGACTTCAGGATTACCAGTCCTGAAATATTCAGGAGAGACCACTAAAACTCATTTGCTGTGAACGCACGACACACACAGTTCTTGCGACCCTCGAAGTGCAGGTCTTTGATGTGAGAGCTAAGCCTGGTATAAAACGGCCAAAATGGAGAGTCTGTTATCCAACTGTCAAGATGCAGGTATCATAAAGGAGGAAGGGATCAATGGAGGCAGAGCCCGGACACTCGAGAGGTTTGCGCCGGAGCTCACCACAGATCTGCCCGCATCAAAGGTGCGCCTCACCGCACCGTGTTCAGCCTCGAGTGGCAGCCTCACCAGAAACAAATGACGCCAAACATCGACCTTCTTCGGTTCAAATGCGGAAAATCGAAGTTCGCGTCGCAAACCCCGAAGGAGATTGACGCCACAAAAGGTCCACGCGTCAAGCAGATTTGCATTCCATTTTTCCCGTCAGGGATTTTCAGCAACAAACTCAAATTCTCTTTCACATTCCACGAAATAAATTGATTCTGTGCACAGTTACAAGTTTATCTTTTCAGAGAAAGCAGCCGAAGTCGTGGAACTGCGTGAAACGGAACTCAGAAGTCGCATCCGTATCTTGTGTGTTGGTGCGCGAGTCTTTCGTCATGAAACACCGGCGACACCTGTTGGGCAATCGGCGCACAAGTTTACCTCGATCGCAACTGCGGGTCACGTCCGACTTGTCGGACAAAAAGGAGCAACGGCACGGAAGGTCCGTTTGGGTGCGTTCTAGACAATTCCTTTCCTTCACGGTTTCAATAATTCCCCACAGAGTTCATCAAAATTTCCAATGTGGGCCTTGACTGTTCTGTTGAAGGATTGAAGCCAGCAACGTGCAGAAAATGCAATTCTTAAAGACATGCTCAGATTGCGTGAGGCCGCTTTCCTCAACTTTTGTGGCCTGCAGCCATTTTGGGGTTATCAATTCAAAGAGCCTGTGGCACCGTACCGTATACAGCAAGCATTGTGCTCACAATGTGCCTTGTCCCAGCAAACAGGCCACGGTTACCTTTGTCTACACCTCCCTCAGAGAAACCAGTGAAGTAACAAACTATATATTGGTTTGGGCAAAGCAACATATCCTGGTTGACAGACAGCCATGGCCTGTTTGTGTTGGAACAATGCAGTCAATGCAGGTTTAGTGGACAGGAGCATCAGTAGCAGTCATCATAGGAACCAAAAAAATGAACTGTCATTCCCCCCACCTCGGTAAACCAACAACGAGAAAACAAGAACGCTAACCCTCAGAAAGCGCGCGGTTCCGTGTGATTAGCACTGCACACAGCCAACATATGACCCACACTAGTTGGCCTGCCTGGTGGACCAACCCGAAAGTCAGCTATTGAGTTCATCAGGGGAGAGCAGAAGGCTGGTTTACCTCCTGAGTGAACTGACTTACCCCCGCCGCCCCACCCCACGAATTTGACCAAAGACCTTGGACACACAAGCACACTTTTTTCTGGGAGTCATTGCACTGAGCACATCCATGCGAACGCTCAAAAAATCTCAGCATTTGATGAAACGTCACAATCTATGAGACGGGGCAAGAGCAGAGCTCTTACACACAGCATCTCAAGCAAGAGATCAAAGATCAACCAGCCCACACACCAGCCATTGCGCTCGCAGCAACTAACAGTTAGTTTGGGCAAAGCAAAGGCTCCTCGTGGGCAGTGACACTGGTTACAGGAAAAAGATGCAATGACCCTTCATTACAAGTACATAACCACCCCCAAGTGAACCAAAAGTCCACACACAAACACAAAAACAGAACAACACCGTCTCGATTGCACTCAGCGGAATGCAGCTGGCTTTATAGTTGTGCTGGAAATCTGTGGTGGGGGGGATCAAGGAAAGCCTGAAGGAAACTGCCATTCAGATCCTGACTGCAGCCTGAGTGAAGACTCTTCTTGGGCTTTGTCCAAAGGAGCTTGCTATTCAGACTTTGGATGAACACAGACCTTGGCTGAATCTTGATGGAATGCAGAAAAGGTTCACTGGTGTGTCTGAATGAACAAATCGTCGTCACCCCCTCTGGACACACCTTGGCCAGAACCTGACTGAAGACAAATTTACCCAAGGGGTGTCGCAAAGCACAGGTTTGTCCTTTCGACTCCCCAATGGACACCCA
>JAAUXT010063150.1_pt1 | contig 27658 bp, 29 predicted proteins | sample 7278171 | NCBI WGS metagenome assembly JAAUXT01 (sample SAMN14350112, study PRJNA611818) | marine sediment metagenome | isolation source: surface marine sediment (1.8m) | place: French Polynesia: Moorea | collected 2018-08
CTGGGTAAAGGCATTGAGGCCAGGAGTGGGAACGGTCCCCTCGGATTCTGTATCCATTATGGAGAGTTTGATCCAAACTACGAGAGCCCTTCTCTTGGATGTACGGCCCGCACTGTACTGTGCATGGCTATAAGGTACCTGTCCAAGGTAGAGGATTTGTCCCGTCGAGGCAGATGCTCCTGCAGCGTTCATAGGCTGGGCCGTTCTGCTCTTTTGGGAAAGGAACAACCCAGTGTTGATGTGCGTTTCCCACCATCGCCCCTTTTATAATTCTTGATGCTTTGACACTCACATCAGAACTTGGACAGAAGTACGCCACTCAAAATTATCCTAGTCAAGGCACCCCAATTTGCAGGTTATACACGGCCCCAGCACAAAACCTTCGCAGAACAACACAATTTTTCACAAAATGCTTGTTTTTGCAACTTCATTTTCACCAGGAAAGGTAAGTGCTCTGATTGACAAGTTGCACATGTCTTTATATTTTAATGGTTCTCAAGTCATTTGACTGACAGGACAAATGTTTGGCCAAATTGAGAAAAAAAATCCATTTGAATATAAAGAATTCATCATTCACCATTGTCCATCATCACCTGGCATCAAGCTCAGCTGTTTGGGACATTCACCAAATTCAAGGAAAAGACACTTGTCAAACCATTTGAAATCACTGAGCTGTAGTCTACAGCATGGAATTTATCTCAGATTGAACTGTTTGTTTGTGTTTCTGTCATTCAGGTCAGAATTTGTGTTGAGTTTGCAAACAAAAATTTGTATAGGTATCAAGATGGAAAGATCCCAAGGCATTGCCAGTGTAAGATCCGGCTTCAGGCTACATTTGTACCACAGAGACACTGGAGTCAGTTTTCTCTTCAGCACCTCAATGTGGATGCATTTGGTCATTCCTTTCTCCTTTTGGATGCCCAATATTCAGGTTTTACCATTCTCTTTTCACACATTGCAAATGTAAACAGGTGCTTTCCAGGCTTTTGCCAATGTTGAAGCATTCAATGGGTTCTCTCATGAACACAAGGAGGGTGCCAACCAACTTGGGTCTTTGTCTTATGATCCCATCCTTGAATTGGGTGAAAGTTGAGCTGTAAAGAGATCACTCCTCTTGTGACTGTCCCAAGTGACATGCTTCCCAATGATCTGTCCTGTGCCCACCCAGCCCACTGTTGTGCCCTGACCAACATTCTCAGATCTTTTATCCTCTGATTTGCCTTTGCCACAAGCTAAACACAATTTGTAAGAAGAAATCAAATTATTTGAGTTGTGCAATTCTGTGTTTTTCTATGCAGGACAGAGTGATTTTGCACAAATACACATGTATGGTGACTACAAGAACACCACACTGAAGCTCTATTTATTTGGCATGCAGAACAGATACCTGGATTTCAGGGAAGAAGAAGATGGCTTGTTTGAAGTGATTCCAAACACCATTTTTTGTGATGGAGTTTGTTTGTTTACTTCAGTTTATGGCAAGAAAAGTGACCATTTACCAGACATGTTTTCAAGAATAGCAGCCAGAGAGGTATTTGCAGAGAATTGGAGACAAAAGTATACAGTTGTGTACAAGACTTCTTTGGATTTTCAAGCAGTCAGCTTGTCTTGGAAAGATGCAGCAGTTTTGTGTGAGAGTCTGAACACAACACTGCCCAACTTGCACAGCAGACTTGACTGGAGACGTGTGTTGTATGTTTGAAATGTGTATTTCCTGAATTTTGTTTGATTTATTTTCGTTGCACACTGCGTCCTGTGTGAGAATTTCACGCACATTAATTACGCGTGACCTAGTTGGATTTACCCGCTGCTCCGTCTTGCACATTTTTGGTACACTTCCAGCTTGGCTGCAGTTGCTTCAGGCATTTTTGTTGATATCAGTATCAAAACACAGGTGAGTCTCTGCCATTGCATAATGTAAGCAGCACCAACTAGTGTGTCAGTGGCTCTGGTGATCAGGGAATTCGATTTCATTTCAGAAGCCAACAACAGATCCCATTGTTTTATACCAATGGAAAAGCTTTGCAACGGTCTATATTTTGCAGTGGCATGAGAAAGATAATTGTCTTATGCATGGAATTTGTATGAGACATTTAAGTACAGACATACGACACACTGGACTGTTTCCCGAAATAGCGCAATTTTCTGGTTGCATCATACTGAATATGTTTTCAGCTCATGACCATCATTTGGTCAATGTCAACTGCAGTGACACTCTTCTTCATGATGTTCTTTGTGAAATGGCTGACAACTACTCTTCTGCAGTATTACTATCTTGGGTCAACATGATTCAGTACTGCTCAGCAAATGCAGTCAGAAAAGATAACAACTGTTTTGAGTTTCTATGGGGCACTGCAAACCATTTCAAAACTGACCAATTGGTGAAATATTTTCTGCCAAGAGAAAAAAATATCAGCGTATCACATTTTGCACATATTTTTGTTGCTGTGGCATCCACAACATTCCCAAGAATATTTGACATTGATGTTGTGCACTACACAAGCATTGTCAGATATGATGATATTTTTAATTACACCAAACAACCTGTAACTAGTTACAATGAAGAAGCTTTTTTTGTCATAACTCAGGAACATGTTGAACATATCATTGGTCAGAACCTGGTCCAATGTAAAGATGGACCTCTCTTCTCAGTGTCATTCTTTTGTGAAAGCTTGAAACTGTGCAAGCAGAGAAAGAAGTTGGAAGACAATGCACATTTCTGCCTGGGAAGTCCAACCGGACACACAAATGATGGTTTTGTTAAAAAGCATCAAAGAAACAAGTGCTCTACTCTGGTGTTTATCAGTCATACAGGAGAGTGTTTCCCATATTATTTTACAGCCAAACAACATATTCGTGCCAAAAAAAGCTATTTTAAATGCCAGGATAGGTCTGACATTGATTTAAGACTTGTCAATGATTTTGTTGCAGACTGCAGCACTGAAACTGATGAGCTCATGATGAAGTCAATTTATCAAAACCATTCACATTTTGCCGGCCATTCTCAATATCAAATTCCATGTCTGGATGGACATGCAAAATGTTTCAATGTTACTGACATATGTGCATTCAAAATCAATGAGTACAACATGCTTGAACCTTGCAGGACAGGTGAACATCTGCAGCAGTGTAAAGAGTTTGAGTGCAACATGATGTTCAAATGCCCTGAGTACTATTGCATTCCATGGGGATATGTATGTGACAGAAAATGGGATTGTCCAATGGGAATGGATGAACCAAAGGAGTTGTGCAGCCAAAAACAAAATTGTAGCCATCTTTTCAAGTGCAAGTCTTCTGGCATATGTCTTCCTGTAGGGGATGTGTGTGACAATGAGTATGATTGCCAATTTGGTGATGATGAAAACCTTTGTTCTCTGCACAAAAGGCCCTGTGTTATATCATGCATATGTTTGACTCATGTTATAAACTGTATAAAATTCCCCTTCAATTCATCACAGCTTTTGGATATTTTTACCTTTGAAATTGTCAAATTGTCATACAGCTGTGCTCCAAGTGATGAACTGAGTTACACTTTGACTCACACAGCTTTTGTACAAGTTCATCACATAAATTTTATGATGTCCTGTTCCATGCTAAAAACTACATCAAAACTTATTTGTCTTGAACTCAACTCAAACAATGTGACAAAAATTCAAAATAAGTGTCTTCCCCACAATAACACACTGAAAGTGCTCCAAGTTGTGAACAACAAGCTTTCCTTTGTTGATAAAAGTTTCCACACCTGTCTCCAAAGGTTGTTGTTTCTGAACATCTCTGGAAATCCCATTACTTGTTGCTCAACAACAAGTTTTGCCCAGTTTGCCAGTGTGAAGTTTCTGTCCATCCTAAATATCAGTGACACCAATCTTCATGGGAATCAACAAGAACTGCAACCACTGACCTTCTTGGAAACATTTGATTATCATTTCTGCTGTTTTGTTAAAAATAACTCAGTGTGTTCTGCAAATGTCCCTTGGTACTTTTCTTGTGGCTCCTTATGCAAGACATCTGCAACAAGAGTAACTCTTCTTGTGCTTACAGTATGCATGTCTGTCTTTGACACCATTAATTTGGTTCTTCAATTTTTCTGTTACAGAAAAAAAGTTGACAAATCCTTCTGCAATGGAACAACAGTGACTGTGATAAGTCTTTGTGACATTTGCATTCTTCTGGTATTTACCTTTTTGCTGGGTACTGACAAATACTATGGAAGCACATTTGGTTGGAATGAAAGACATTGGAAGCGAAGTAAGCTTTGTCACTCTGTGTATGTCTTCTTTCTTGTATTCCATCTGTTTTCTCCAACAATGTATTCTTTCTTTGCATTTTCAAGATTAATGGTTGTAGTACATCCAATAGTCTCAAATTTCAAGGAAACAAACAAAGTGCAGAAATATATTTCTTGTTTGTTCATTGTGTGTGCTGTTGTCTCAAGCATCTTTGCAACTGCAATGTTTCTCCTAAATCCCACCCTCCCATCTCCCATTTGCAGTCCCTTCATTGATCCAACTGACAGAATTCTTACAACAAAAGTAGCAACATGGTTTGTAGCTATTTTCCTTTTTCTAAACACTGTATTTGTTATCATTAATTACATTTGCTTGATCTGTTCTGTTAAAAAGTCTCAAAGAACAGTTCAAAGTAGAGCCTCCAAAAGAATATCAAACAGATATCTTTATATTCAACTGATCTTTACAACAGGTTCCAACACAATTTGCTGGATACCAAATGTTGTTTTGTATATTCTTTTCATGTTTTTAGAAAGGTATCCTGCCTCCTCATTGTCATGGACTCCAGTTCTCATTTCAACAAATTCATTGATCATGCCAGTTGTGCAAATTGTAGGGGCTGCAAGAAAACTGCATGAAGCGAACACATGTCATCTTCCTCTGCATTCAAACTGAAGGAAATTTCTATCTGCCAAAATATCCAAAGGCTCTCTTGTTTCATGAAGAATTGCTCCATGTGAAAAAAACATTTTTGAGTGTGAATTAAACTTTTGTGAATTTGTTTGATCCTGTTGCCCTCCATGAGATATTTCAGGTAAATTTTTGCCTGGAAGACATCGATCTGCAGGAATTTTGTTGGTTCTTTCTCTCTCCCAAAAGCATGTCAGCAATGACTTTTGGACATGAGGTTTTCTGGGGAGAACCAAGGATTGGTCAAAAGGAAGAAGACTTCACCTGGAAAGGCTCAGAGCACAGCAGACACAAACAATATTTTGCTCAAGGTCAGAGCAATTGGACCCTTCCTCCACACACAAACCTCAACCAATGTCCGGGGTCTCAAATTGTGTAGCTGACCTCAATCCAGACTGCTGTTGGGGTACATGTTGCAATTTCAAGCTGCTGAGTGTGTTGATGCTGAAAGGTTCTGAAACCCAGAAGCCTGAGAATTATGAGTGCACACAACCAATCTGCAAGTTTCACCAAACAGTCTGGTGTGTGTGATACCAAGATGCACGAGGCACCACTCTCCATGGTTTCAGAGTTCCCCTGAAGCACAGAGGCCTTGCATCTGTCGGTCCATGTCATGTAACTGAGAGGCCTCAGCTCTCCAAGTTTCAGTGTCTTGCTGACTTTGTTCTTGTGGAAGAAGGCTCAGGGTTGGGACACTGTGCAGATCTCCATTGTGCAACCCAAATTGGTTTGGGCTCAGCTGAACCAGTTTCTCCACCAGCTAAATTGCTCCCATCAGTTGGAAACTTTGTGCAGATGAACTGTGCTCATTCAAATTTTTGACTGACACAAATGCAAAAATATCTGTCAAAAGCAAAGCTGATTTGGGGGTCCATAGGATCCAGAAATTGACCTGCATGATCATGTGGCTGAGGGAGAAGCCCAAATGCAAGCTACATGTGTGCCCAGTTTGAACAGTGTCCACTGGTCATTGCCTTGCATGTTGGAACAGCCAGTGAGCAGGTGCCCCAATCACACAAGGTGGTACACCACACATTTAATAGACAGTTCTCAATCGGACAGACCTCACTGATGTTTTGAACAATGCACACCTGTTTCACACCTGATTTGCAAGACAACACACAGTGCACAATTGGATTTGATGGAACACTTGATTTCCACACAGCACACACTGAGGGAGACCCGCTTCCTGAACCTATCCTCGGGGAGCTCAGCCCCAATGGGACGGTCTGCGTTGTGGCTCGTGGTACAATGGCAAAGTGTGATCAGGAGTGCAAGAGTCCAGGGGGCTATTCATTTTGCCACACTCAGTGTTGAGATCTACGTTTGTCTGCGTTCGTCTGCGTTGCTCTGCATTGGTTAGAACAGCATTCACAGCAGAGAGCAGATGAGGGCGCTGTGTTTCTGCATCACAGAGAAACACAGAACTCTCTGTGTTTCTACAAACAGAACAGCTTTTGAGCACAGAAAAACGCAGAATCATGATGCAGACCCTGAAAAGAATAGCCCCCCCCCCCAGTTTCCTGACAGCTACAGGGGTAGGCCTCGGGTGGGTCCACAAGAAGGTCCAGTGGCGGAATCAGGGGCAGGTCTACTGGTGGATAGAGTGAGATTTCGGGGTGGATCCAGGGGCAGATGGGTGGATCATTGGGCAGATCCTACTGACCAAATCATGGGGTCTGCTCGCCTGGTGAAGTTCCTCAAAGAAACTTGGTGAGTCAAGGGATTTTCACATTGGGTGACGCGCGGTGGTTTTCTGGGCTGACGTCAAAAAACCCACCATTGGGTTCAATGTTAAATTTTGACGCCGACGTCAAAAAAACGACCGCGCGTCACCAACGTGAAAACCCCTACAGTCAATCCCAGGGAGTGCCAGTTGCAGGCACCAATCAGCTGATGTGGAGCCAATGTGTGTGTGTGTGTGTGTGTGTGTGTGTGTCTGTGTCTGTGTCTCTGTGTGTGTGTGTGTGTGACCAGAGCCAACTGCACACTGGAAAGGTCTTGCGTCATGTCTCTTCTGACAGAAACACGAAGAGAAATAACGTCACAGTGAGAATTTGCCTGTTCATCACAACAACAGTCTCAGGAATCTGTTGTTCATCATAGAATTGCAGGAACACAAAGACACCAAGGTCTGATCCACCCTTGTGAAAGGAAAAATGAGATTTGTGGAACTTACCGGACTTGAGCACCTGGAGTCCCAGGCTCATGATCAACAAGATTCTAATGTTCCAACGTGTACTGCAGGTCATATCCATGTTCGCACAATGTGAGGACAAAACAGTAGGTGCAGATGCATCTGAGTGAGGAGCGTTCATGAGCGTCTATCCTGACGGTGATCCATGATGCACTGCGGTGATTCAGTTCAGCCCGTCAATGCGAACGCCGTTGAGGCCGAGTGTTCCCATTGTCGTCTGTCACGGAGGTTTCTTGGAGGTTTGGCAGCAGGCTTTGTTGACGTGGACGGCAGCGTGGAGTTGACGTGACGTAAACACAGACGTAGAGATCCACACGCTTTCCAAAGGACAGAAGTGGCAATTTACACACCCTGCCATGCGACATGACATTGTATTGAGGGATTGTGCTCTTCAGTCTGGCCTGCCTCCACGCTGCTTGTTAGACTCTACTAAACCTCCCTGTTTGCTGGTCCTACACCTGCTGGATCACTTCAACACAAGGTCTGCCCACACTCCAGACACACAGCAGGTCCACGTCTGCACTTATTGTTGCTGAACCTCCCTATTTCCTCGTGCGTGATGTTCACGCTGCATCTCCAGTCTGCGTCTCCACACACTGCAGTAGACACCACCACAAGTCGCACCCCGTCCCAACACGCACTCACACATACAGCTTCATATTATGACACATGCAGTGCCTTTGCTGCAAGCTGCTCCAATAGAAACAGGTTTTTTTTCCATTTGCCACAAAAGGCGCCAAATGCCAGTGTGTTCTTCCAGTGCTTTTGTCACGAAGCAGCATTTTTATGGAGAAAACAATTGATGTTTGTGTCAACAGAGACAGGTGGGGCTGGGGATGCCGGTGCACATGGGTCACTGTGTTCAAAGAGCACTTGTGCATTTTGCGATGGTTTCTGTCATGTAAACTTTCCCACTGGAATGGCAGCACTACCAATGAGCCAGAATCGGGGACAAAAATCATCGTGATCCAGCAAACCACAAGAAAAATCCTGGTGACACAGGGGTGGGGCCAAGGAGGGATGGGGGATGTTGGGCCAGCCTTTGGTCCACCCAACTATCCTGTGTCTTTGTGCTCAAATGTAATGGGCAGACTCCAAGACCAGTTGGCCGACCCAAGAGTCCAGTCAGGATGGACTCTATTGGACGGTTTGCTCCCCGTCCTCCCTGGCCCTGGGTCTGCTGCAGTTTGCTCATGCTCCGCCTGTGCCAACTGCGCTCAAATACGAGGTCTGTACCCAAATGAGCGGAATTTTGAGTATGTGCAAATCAAATTTTTTCACAGTGTGTTGCGAATTTACTCATTGGTGTGCAGATGTGTCATGGTCACTTTTGTTGAGCAGACAGTCTCCTCAAGTGCGAGTAACCTTGAAGCGCACTGCGCAAAAGTTGCTCAAGTCGGAGCTTTGGCAAAACACTCTGAGCTGATGCTATTTGCGCACATTCTCGCATTTTTATGTGTGTGTTCAGGAACAATGGACTACTCCAGGGAGAGTCAGAGAGTGGAGATCATACTTTTTGCTTAACATGGACTGCGGCATTGTGAAATCTTGAACCGGCTGAGGCGCGTGCATGGGGTCCATGCCCTCAGTTCCACGACAGTCCACCAATGGATGCAGCATGTTTTGGCTGGCAGAGCTGACCTGAGAACATCCAAATCGACTGGGTATCTGCCCAAGTTGACAAGGCAAGTGCTCCAAGATCTTCAGCAAGCTGTCAATCAGAATCCAACAGTCATAGTCAGACAACTCAGCCAACGTTTTGACCTTGGTTTGGCCACTGTGCACCATGCGCTGTGACTGAAATTGAAGCTGAAGAAGAGGCCTGCAGTCTGGAGACCCCACGACCTTTCCACTGCTCAAAAGCTACACTGTGTCACCACTGCAAGACAGCTGCTGGGGCAAATGAGGAGGTCACCCAACTGGTCTTCAAAGGTGTTCACTGTCGACAAGACCTGGATGTTTGCATACAAACCCACCAGGAAACAGCAGTCCTGCTCCTGGCTGGCCAGTGGGGTGCGCTGCCCATCCAAAACCCACAAAGAAATGAGTGTCAAGAAGGTCATGACAATTGTTTTTTGGGACTCATGCGGCGTCGTGCATCCTGAGTTCATCCCAAGGGTCAGTCCATCAATGCCCAAACCTACCTGGCAATTCTGCGTCGCTTCAGGGAGGCAGTGTGCAGGAAAAGAAGGGACATTTGGAGGAACAGAAGGAATCAGTTTCGGCTCCAGCATGATGGGGCTCCCGCCCACCACACCCTGTGTGTCCGTCAATTCCTCACCAACAACAACATGAAGCTGGTCCCTCACCCCCCTTATTTGCCCGACCTAGCCCCGTCCAATTTTTTTCTCTTTGCCCATTTCAAAAGACATCTCCAAGGGATCAGATTCAACAACACAGAGGAGCTGCGCCTTGCGGTCGACCAACAAATTGGTCTTGTTCCGAATCACGAGTTCCATCATGTGATGTGCACCAGCTGGAGAGATAGTCTCATCAAGTGTGTCCAACACAGAGGAGAGTACTTTGAAAAGTGAGACACTGTGAAGGAGACCCCCCTCCATCTGTGACAAGTGGTTTCCAAGACTCGGACTGCCCCTGGACTGAGTACTCATGCATCAACTTTGGAGTTACCGACAAAAGTCAAACACTTCTTGTTTTCAAGTTTTCTGCTGTTCTTGTCTCTGTTGGTTTGCATGACATGTTTGGAGTTCATTAAAGTTCCCGTTTTTTAAAAAGAAATCCAAAATGTTCGTCTTTCCAAACCGCGGTACTCAAAATTCCGACCGAAAGAGAACAGACCTCGTAGACTGCCGTCCTTGATATGTCACAGGAGAAGAATGGCCTGCACAATTCCACAACAAGACAAGCAGAAGCAGGAATGTCGAACTTAGCGTACTGAGCATCCAAAGACCATGTGAACAATTTTGTCTCACAAACACCAAGAAAAAACACTTGAAGTTGTCCCATCTGAAATTATCAAAACATCTCGGAGAACAGTTGAGGTTCGGTTGAAATCGCGCGCTCTCAGGTCCATTTCCCCGTTTTATGTACACGGGTTCCTGTCGATGACATTCAAGGTGTCATATGGAGGAATGGTCCAAGGGGTGGGGTCACCTCTCCTCAGGGCAAACCCAAGGGGGTTAGGTCACCTTTCTCAGAGAGGACCCAAGGGGGTGGGGTCACCTCTTCGCAGGGCCGACCCCAGGGGTGGGGTCACCTCTTCAAACGCAACAGCCCGAGAACCCTCTGGTTCTGCACTTGCTCTGAGTGACCCAAGTGCACCTGCCAGATTCATGAGTTACGCAACTGGCTGGAACTACCTTTCCCTTTCATGTTGGCTGAAGTTCCGGTGAGTGTGCTCTAGAGCGTTCGTTTTACCCCGCAGGCTCAAAGCCAAGAAAAGCCGAGAACGTCAAATGCACCAATCAACAAAGCCTGACAACTGATCAATTGATGCGAATCACGCATTTGTCGTTGTGAATGGAACACAATGATGCTGCAGTGTCAGTGCATTTAGGACATGAGGCCAGATTAGTGACATTAATGCACCCGTCATTGTTGTGAACTCGTGGTGTCGGATGGCGCGGTTTCCGCGCTAAAGTTTGGCTTGAAATGGAGTTGGCGCCGCGTCAGGATTATAACTGCCAATCACGGGTGGAGCAGGATCTGGATCAGGATCCACGGAGCAGGCGCAAAACACCAAATTTGAAGCTCCAACGTTTATCCCAGCATGACAAATCTCTTTTCAACTCACGTTTGTGTGTTGGGGTGGGGTGGGGGGGAAGGCAATTTTGTGTGTGGCGTCGTGGGGTGTGCGGAGAGGATTTCAGCAGCGGGTTACACACCTTCTATGAAGCCTTGTGATGAGGTTCTGTGTCACAACGCCTGGTCAAGCGCGAAGTGGCACTGCACGTGCTACCACCATTTTCACCAAAATAATTGTTCACCTGTGAATTTTGTATCCACAGCGTATTCATTTTGTTTTGTCTCTGTGTGTTGAACTTTCACAAGTTAAATTGCCTTTCCCACCACGACCGACCACACCCTGGATCAAGAGGAGAAAGGCACAAAGTGAAGGCTCTTCTTCCTCAGAGTCACTTTGCTTTAGGCGGCCTTCCCATCACACACACCACGCCTCGTCTGGTATCCAAGGACAACAGTAAAGCATCGCGTCCCAGAAACGGCGGATCGGTGGTAGTTATTGATCGAGGCCCACTTCTGGGATACGTGTTACGTGTAGATCTATCGATGTGTGCGAATAGAAGTGACTTCCCGTGGCTCTTGTCTGTGTTTGGGCAGAATAGATGAGAGGTGACCGGTGACCCCAGTCGAACGCATTGCTCGGGTCAGATTTCGCAAAATGTTTTACGAGATGAAGCCTCGTGTTCGATTTTTCTCGTTGCAGAGGAAACTTGAAAGAATCAGTTGAACACTACGCCACACACGTACACACTCGCACACACACACACACACAATCACACACACACATACCTCCATGCGCAATGGACCACGAGGCCTGGAACCTTTGGCCCCCAAAACCAATTGTTGCCCTTTCTGCATTTGTACAAGACAGACCAGCCCCAAGGCCCCTGGTCTCAATCTTAGTCCCACCCGGGCGCACACGCATGCACAGCCGAGGATCCAGCCTGTACACAAACACAGCCTCGGGATGGCCAATCCCCTGTTGTGCTTTGCATGGCGCCCGCCCCACTCAGGTGCCTGAAGCTTGGGCTACGCAGGGACGAGCATGTCCCATCACTCAATCACCAAGCGCGATTCTTGCAATGTGGGTTGTCACTTCCTCCAGCGGACCCGGAATCGGCCACGGTGGGACGTGACCTTCAACCACCTGAACCTCACAGTCCATTCGTGTGCTCTTGGTGGGGCTGGTGGAACGAAAAGAGGAGGCACCCCGAATTTTTTACACGGGTGTTTGGCCATTGCAGGTGGGAGAATGAAATAGCCAGACATATTTCTCCCCATTTCAGTTTGGGGGTGAAATGGCCAAGCGCCATTGCCTCAAGCCTCTTTCTTCAACTCACATATCAGTTGACACTGTCACTTGGAGATCTATTGTTCACCCCATGTCTTACCATTTCAAGTCAACTGAAACTGCCAGACACCTGTGCCTATTCATTTGGGGTGTCTGGCCATTTCGTTACAGGCACCCCCAATTTTTGACAATTCTTGAATGTTTGACACGGGTGTTTGGACGTTTCAGGCGGGAGCCTGAAATGGCCAGACACGTTTCTGCCCATTTCAGTTTGGGGGTGAAATGGCCAAACACCCACGCCCCATGCCTCCTCATTTCAACTTATGTGCACAGTGATATCAGTTGATACAGGTACACACTCAAATATTGTTCAGCCTGTGTTTGGCCATTTCAAGTCAACTGAAACACCCACGCCCCCGTGCCTCCTCATTGGGGGTGTCTGGCCATTTCGTTACACCTGCACACACCTATCTTGGCTTCCGTTCGCCCGCGCGTAAGAACCGTCGTGTCAGCGTCTTTATTGTGAGCTCAGGTTTTGGATCGTCGCTTCTATTCTTATCGCAAATGGGATGAGTGTTTGATAGTTACCGGTATGCAACAACACGGTTCATACTGCAGGTGATTTACAACCTGCTGATGTGCAAACAGAAGAACACGCACTGCAAGCTGCAAGTCGGTAAGGAAATGGCAGTATGCTTTTTACAATTCGGTGGTGCCAGCGTCTCTGACCCTGAAGCGATACCTGGGTGTGTGAGGCCTCAACCCTGTTGTGTTGTCGGTTGACAAGAAGCTGGGACTGGTCTTGGAGCCTTGCCAGTCAAACGTCAAGATATTTCTCAACATTTGCTTGAAGATGTACGAACATTCCGGAAAAACGCGAAATTGAAGATTGGCGGAGGGTTTTGGATTGAGCTCTGTCAACTGATTGTGTTCGTGTTTGCTGAGACACTCAACACAGATTCGCTGAGTTTAGAAACGCGGGTCACAAATTCGCCATTTTGAAGAACCAGCTCTTTGAACAGGATGGATCCACATCTCCCGTGGTACAGTCATCACTTTGGGCTGCGAACCAGGCGGGCCTGGTGTGCTTCACTCTTTAGTCTCTGATTTACGTGTGTGATTGTTCTTTCAGATGTCGCAGACACAATGGGCTGATCAACGCGCCTTCCGATAGACTGGTTCTGGGTGGCTGTAGCGACGCCGTCCCAGCCAACGCCAGCGTCAGTGGCGGCGTCCGTGTTGGTGTCTGCAGCAGTGGCGTCAATCGCGGCATTCCTGGCGACGTCAGTGACGTAATCAGTAGCATCCGGCCGTGACGGAGGCGTCCCACGTGACGGCGTTGTGATGGCGTCGGCAGCGCGGGAGCTGAGACGCGGGAGGGAGTACGCCGCGTCCCGCCACATCCCGGAGCTGTTCGAGGTGGGTGACACACGGACGTGAAGCTGATGCGGACGTCCAGCGTCCTTCTGTTTGCGTCATTGCGTCACAGATGCAATGCGCTTTGCGCATGTCCATGAGCACGGCGCGACGCGAACCTTGTAAACACGATCAGCGTTACTTATACCTTGACGTAGTGATTTCCTTGTGGTCCAAAACACCTGAATGAACCAGACCACACCCGTTACGTAGCGTTGATTTCGCTGCAGAACCTCGTGTCGGCGCTGCTCTATTATCGCCCAGACGACCACGTAGAGTTCCTGCTGCGGTGCCTGGAGAGGCTGCAGGGCGGAGCCGTCATCCACGTGCCCAAGCTGCCGCCCATGTGGCCCTGGGCGACGCCCACGTGTACGTAGCGCTGTCGCCCAAACTGACGCCCGTGGTGTTCCCATCAAGACCACTCCCACGGCCAGGTATCAGTATCGCCCAAAGTGCCGCCCATGTCGCCCAGGACCACGCCCACGGGTACGCAGCTGTGTCGCCCACGTGTGACAATGTCGCCCATGGGTAGATCTAGTACTCATGCCGCCCAAACTGGTCCCCATATCACCTGGATGCACGCGCACATACTCTGTAGCCCCGTCTCTAAAGATCACCCACAAGCACGTTCCGATATCGCTGGGAATCCTGCCCATGCGCCACGTGGCCTCGGGCCTCACTCGAAGGTCAGAATTCAAGTTTCGAGGACCCCTTGATTCTACTGCTCATTTCACTACAGACCCACCCACCCAGGAACCGAAGCCTGTCACCGCTCCCGTCATGGCTTGAAAAGATTTGGGGTTCAGAAAGCAAGTGCATTGCAACACGATTGTGTCGGTGTGTGTGTGTGTGTGTGTGTGTGTGTGTGTGTGTGTGTGTGTGTGTGTGTTTGTTTGTTTGTTTTTGTCTGCCTCTGTGTGTGTCTGTGCGTGTGTGTGCGTGTGTGTGTGTGTCTGTCTGTGTCTGCGAACGGCTCCAAAAACTTGATAATCAGCATTTTTCAAACCCGCATAAATTTCAGATTCAGAGAAGAAGACAGAAACAGAGGATGTCTCAGTCAGCCCAGGTTCAGACACGGTACCACCCCAGAAAACAGGTCAGCATGCTGAGCACCTCTGAAAGTTTCCAGTTCCTTCCGTTCATCGTTCTTGCGGAACCAGGATGGAGACTGTGGAAGGGGTCCACCGTCGGTCTCTCCCGTTGTTCCATCCAGAAAGGCTCAAAAGCAGGACAGGGGCAATTTTGGTGGCCTTTGGGCGCCCAGGTTTGAGCTTGGGCTCCATCCCCTCGAATGACAAGTGCCAGGCTCACATACCCTGGATCTCAGCCAGCGTTCATCTCCCAACATGCGGGTTTGATGCAAAGTTAGAGGCGGGTATTTCTGAAGGAGGGCGGGTTCAGGGACAAGCAGCCATCCAGGCCAGCTTGATCAACTGCGATCATCTCTTGAATAATTTATGTGCGCGTGAACTACTCTGACAGAAATTCGTGTGACCAGTGCATTGAAAATAATTTTCCTATTTTCAGACGTACTTCCCATTGGCAGCAACGGGGTGATACCTCACCCTCCAACGCTCCCCAAACCCAAGGTGCTACGAAGAGCCATAGTCTACAGACACACGGACAGTGACACCATCACAAACACAAAATCTCTCCACAGCAGTGAAAGGAGCAAGGACCCCAAACCCAAGAGAAAAACTAGAGCAGAGAAGAGGGAAGAGAGACTGAAGAAGCCCAAGGCACCCAAGGTCCAAACAACAAAACCCAAACGCCAGACTTGTGATGACGTCACGGACGCGAATAACAACAAGCTTAGCCGGCGGGAGAACCGGCGGCTCAAGCAGCGCGCGCGGCGTCGTGCCGACCCGACGCGGCGTCCGTACCGCGAGGCGTGGCACCGCCGCCAGAGGGAGATGCGGGCGCGACGCATGCGCGTAGGGTTCCTACAGTGGATGAGTGACATGCAGGACTGCCCGGATGAGGAGGAGGAGGAGGAGGTGAGTGGTGAAGCTCAGTACACAATCAGAGGTGGGTCATGCAAGGAATCACTCAACGTGTGCAAAATCAGAGGTACAAGAGGTGGGTCAAGGGATCACTAGTCACGCCCCACGGGGGGGGGAGGGCTTGACTTCAATTTCGAAAGCGTTGACCTGTAAAACCAAAATTGCATTGCGAAGCAAGGGCTGCAAACAAAATTTGTGTTTGGTCCTCCTTGTCTCTGCCGCCTGGAACACCTGTCTATCTGCAAGTTATTGAACCGCGGTTGGACCAACAAACAACACAAGCCAATCGTCACGTGTAGAGTGAGGGCCAAACTCGGTTCGGATTGGGTCCGTGGCCAAACCTGCGATAACATGGGCCCATCACAGCCCTGGAGTGATAGGTGCCTGGTTTCAAAGCCGATTATCTGAAGCAAATTATAAGGGAAAACTCCAGCGGGTCCGCGTGACCCGCATGACCTGGTTCCCCTCACACTCAATGTTTGAACCCCACTGTCCTCAAATCCAGAATCCACCAGAGACAATTACACAATTTTTGTTGGGGAATTTTAGGCCCCGAGGGACCCAGGAGACGTTGTGGGAATGGAGAAGAAGAACCCCAAACCCAGGAGAAAAACTAAAGCAGAGAAGAGGGAAGAGAGACGAGCCAAACAGAAGACACGCAAGAGAGACAAAGCCCCAGAGCCAGAGCCTGAGGCAGCGCCCTCTGAGGGATGGCACCGGCTGCGTGAACTGCACGAATGGCGCATGCGCCGCAGAGAACAGCGAGCCAATCAGAAGAGAGATAAGGAACGCTTCAGGGAGGAAGAGGTGAAGTGGGACACAGGGGTCGATCCAGGATCCGTTTTTTGGCATTTTTCTCAGAGTTGAAGTCGGGCCCTCCAATGGGGATTCCCCTATCCCTGACCAGATCACAGATCCACGCCTTTGAGTTGAAGCCTTGTACAAGGCTGAACTCAACCTCCAGCAGAGTCCTTCGCAGAACAGCGCGTAGACCACCGGATTCGTTTGTTTGGTTCAATTTCCGCAAGCAATCAGCGTTGAATGTGGTTCTGCGAAGACCGCACGTGGCTGTAAACCAGAGAATCTGAACCAGTACCAATGGCTGGTTTCGTGTGTCCGTGCGGCGTGTTTGTGCGTGGTTTGTGTGTGTGTGTGTGTGTGTGTGTGTGTGTGGTCTGCGTGTGTGTGCGCGGGGGTTTGAGTTTGAGTTTGGGAGTGGGTGCGGGTGCCTGTGAGTGTACACGATACAATGTTTGGGTGGCTTTGTGTGTCGTTGTGTGTGTTTGTGTGCAAAGGTGTGTGTGAGTGATTTGCGTATGTGTAAGTGCAAGAACACGTGTGCGAGTGGCGGTGTGCGCGTGTGTCTACTCTGTGTGAATGTGCAGTGATCACCGTTTGTTTGTAGGTGGCGCTGAGCTACAAGGAGCAGCGCGTAGCGACGTGGGAACTGAAGCAGAAGTTCCGGCGCGGACTCACGCTCGGGGCCTACTCCAACCTGTATGCGCTACTCAAGAGGTGAGACACTCCAACCTGTACACCCTACTCAAGAGGTATGGTACCCCACTCAACTGCCAACCCACACGTCTGAAGCAACTGAAATTCACCAAGGTATTGGCATGCAGAACCAATTTGAACGAAACGCAATGCCTGGGGCGCCCCTCTTCTTTGCAGGCTTCCCTTGGGGGCGGGGACCCACTGCAAGAAAAGTCACTGTTTGGGATGATGCTCTTCGACTTGTGAACAATTGGAGATGAAGCGGGAAAGATTGATGTGTGTGTGCGTGTGTGTGTGGTTGCGTGTGTGTCTGTGTGCGTGTGTGCGTGTATGTGTGTGCACGTGCGTGCGTGTGCGTGTGTGCGTGGCCCCATTGCTACTGACGGCGCTCTCGTCGCAGGTACTCCCCCCCGGCGCCGTCGGGTCGCTACGCCACGAGTCTGCGGGCGCAGCGCGCGCGGCGGCGGCGTCGCTCCGAGCTGCGGCGGCTGCTCTCCTCCGGGCGCCGGGACATCCTGCGCCGCGGGAGGCAGGGCTGGGGCGGCCGGGCCGGGGGTGCCGAGCTGCGGGGACTGCTGCAGGAGGAGGAGGAGGGGTGAGTAGTGGAGGGGTGAGTGGGGAATGGTGAGTAGGGAGGGGTGAGTAGAGAGGGGTGAGTAGGGAGGGGTGAGTAAGAGACTCTCTCCTTTGGACAAAATTTAGGTTGACACGCCTCAGTTTACCCCAGCGTGAAGTAATGTTCCATCACAAGGTCCTGCATTTGGTCAGTAGAGATGGGCACCCTTGAGGACTGATTTTACTGACTCTGAAAACCTCACTCAGAAAACACAAAACACCTCCATGCCGTGGTAGGTTCTGCGTCTGTGCCCGTGTCGCATCATGGGGTCTCGCTGGTTTGGAGTCGTGCCTCCATCATGTGTTGATGTCATGTTTCAGACTTGACGCTCAGACGGAGACTCCTGACCCTGACTCAGACTCGGAGGAGTCGGACGCGGAGGACCTGGAGCTTTATCTGCAGCGCCCATTCATCCGCCTCGACGAGGGGCTCGTGGCGGACTGCTCCCCCAGCTTCATCCGCAGGTTGGTACAGCCGGCTCCCCCAGCTTCATCCACAGATTGGCTCAGCCGGTTTCATCCACAGGTCAGTACCGCTGGGTCCCTCAGCTTCACTGCAGGTTGGTACAGCCAGCTGCCCAGCTTCATCCGCAGGTTGGTACAGCCGGCCCCCAGCTTCATCTGCAGGTCAGGACAGGTGGCTCCCCCGGCTTTATTCACATGTTGGTGCAACCGGCTTTGTCCGCAGGTTGGTACAACTGGCTCCACCAGCTTCTTCTGCAGGTTGGTACAAACAGCCAGTTTCATCCGCAGGTTGGTGCAACCGTCTCTCGTGGTTCTTCACAGGACGATACCAGAAGTTTTCCTACCACACACGCAATAATTCGTTCCGACAAGGTTAACGAACTGTGTGTGAGTGTTCGGAGCAGATATCAGAACTTGCGAGACAATTTGCGAGGTTGACCAAGTTCTTGTCAACCAAGCAAATTGTCAAGCAAGTTTATGAGGCTCCAATACAAGAAACAGTTTGTTAACCTATTCTACAGTACAGTATTATTTTTTCACTTTTAAGAGACTGTTCTGAGGAGTTATCAGAACTGTCTGTGCTTCATTGTGATGTTTGCGAAACGTTCGAAAAAATCGCACCGTGCTGTAGATTCAGTTTCGTGTGTATGTACACAAGCACAAGGTTCACGACATGTGTGCGGTGGGTTTCCGTGTGGTGCATTGAGTTTGCCTTATTTCACGTTTTTATTTCCCGTTTTCCTGTGTTACAGAAACCACCACGCCCTGCACACGCTGTGCTCCATAGAGATGCAGGAGAAGGGCCAGGTCTACCTCTACCAGGAGAACGGGTGAGCCAGGGTTCAGGAGTGTGGGGTCCAGATGGGGGTCAAGGGTCGGGGTCGGGTCAGGGTGAGCGAGGGCTCTGCTGTGTGGGGTTGGGGTGGCGATCAGGGTCTGGGGTGAAGGGTCAGGGGAGCTGGTCGACCTCCACCAGGAGAACGGTTGAGCACCGGCTATGCGTGTTCAGGGTCAGGGTCGGGTTCATGGGAATCGGGGACCAGGGCCAGGTATTAGGTCTGTGGGTCGATGAGGTCAGGTGAGGGGTTGGGATGGGGTTCGCCTCCCTCTGCGAGGAGAACGGGTCAGCGCGAGCTTTGTGTCGTTTGGGTCAGGGTGGAGTACGTTGAGCCCTTTCGGACAAGCACCGGAATAAGCGTAGCACGTTTGGAATTCGCCGTTTGGACCCCTCTTCATGTTTCAGTCCCTTTGTTCATCTGGATTTGTCTCTTCTTTCACACGTTTCACACTTTTTGAAAACTGAAATTGCACCGCCCACCTCATTGACGACTGTGGTTCTCTCAGGTCAAACCCTTGCAGAGAGACCTCCGTCTTTCGCTCGAAGGAAACTTTTTTCTGTCGGTAGCACAAAATAAGCTCGTCAGGCTGTGAAGGTTGGCTTGAACAGTGCCTTCCGGACCTCTCTGCTGCATTTGGTCAGCAAGGAACCAAACTTGTGTGAATTTGTTCTCGGTTCTTGCCATTCACACAACACATTCTATGGAGGAGCGTTCTTGTTCACGCCCCTGTAGCAGCTCTTCATTCACATCTCGTCCTCAGAGTGATCTCGGGGGTCGGAGTCACCGGAGGCGGCACCAGAGACGAGGCTGACGTCACTTCCGACTACAGCAAGAAGCGGAAGTCGCGGAACGGGCGCCGGAAGCAGTGGGTGCGGGAGGTGGAGGACATCAACCACTGCGTAAAGAGGACTCGGTGCTGGGGGAGCCAGAGGGGCGGTCGCGCTGTCATTGACTACTACATGAACATGTAGCGCTGAGAGTGAGGCAAGGGTACATGGACCTGCAGCCCTGACAGTGAGGCAAGGGTACATGGACCTGTAGCACTGACAGTGAGGCAAGGGTACATGGACCTGTAGCCCTGACAGTGAGGCAAGGGTACATGGACCTGCAGCCCTGACAGTGAGGCAAGGGTACATGGACCTGCAGCCCTGACAGTGAGGCAAGGGTACATGGACCTGCAGCCCTGACAGTGAGGCAAGGGTACATGGACCTGTAGCGCTGACAGTGAGCCAAGGGTACATGGACCTGCAGCCCTGACAGTGAGGCAAGGGTACATGGACATGTAGCGCTGACAGTGGGGCAGGGGTACATGGACCTGTAGCCCTGACAGTTGGGGCAGGGTACAGGCACAGGACGCATGAACGTGGAACGCCTACAGCACAAGTACTTAAAGTACGCAAGTGACCAAGTGGGCAAACAGCGTACGCTGGGCTGAACCAGAAGGACCTGCAGAAGTGACCCGTGACCCCCTCATTCACACCGGGTGCACCAGTGTATCACGCACAACAAGGTCACAGCGCACCACATTGGGTTTCACCTGCGAGATGTGGTGTGGTAGTGAAGCGGTGTGCATAGCTGTGTTAACACCAACTGCTCAATTGTGCACTACGCACCACTATGATCACGAATGGGTTCCAACCCCAACCATGCGCCAACGTGTGGTGCGTAATGCGTCGTGCGCTCTGTGTGAACGAAGGGTGATTGGTTTGTAAGGCGCCCTCCCTCACTGCGTGAGCCACACATGCATGGACGCTCACTTGACCTCAAGTAGCACTCGCCGACCTTCCTATGGCTACAGCAGCCTGCTGTTGGAAACAAACAGCAGATGTTGATTGGTCCAGGGTTGTTGCAAGAGTCCAATCACACAACGCATGACACGTGACTGCATCATCTGTGATGATATCTATTTTTAGGAACTGTGATACACGTGACAGGCCATGTGATATTCTTCAACGAATGTGCCCCCTGGAGGAGGTTTCTGTTTCTTTGCCGTCGCGGGCGATAATAGACCCTTCAACCCGAGTTAAACTGCGTTTCTAAACCTGAACATCTGGAGAACCTCATGTCAAGGTGCAACACAAAATCACACGTGGGTATCTGCCAACAACGACAAGGGTCTGTTCCCTTGACATTGGGTAACCCCCCCCCCCCCATGACACACCTACCCTGGGTATGGGCACTTCTCCCCTCGACAAAGAGATTCAGAAATTTCAGATTTCCAGGGAAAACGGTTGTCCCCTTTAAGCCCAGCTCGCGAGCTTCAGGTACTTCAGTACAAGACTTATCTGCGGCGTTTCTTTGTGCAGAGACACTGTACGTATCTGTGATTCTGATACATTTGATCCGTTTTTACAAATAAAACTGCAGTTTATGGATCGAAATAGAGAGTCTGGAACCCCGACTCCGCGATTGGTGGATTTGAAAACAAAATTCTGCGCATGGCACCTTCTTTGGGTTTGTGTTTGTGTGTGTGTGTGTGTGTGTGTGTGTGTGTGTGTGTGCGTGTGTGTGTCAGTGGTGTGTGTGTTTGGGCAGCTCAGGAACAGAGCTGAATTTGACGGTGTGCGTACTGTGTGTGTGTATGTGTGTGTGTGCGTGTATGTGTGTGTGCGTGTGTGTATGTGTGTGTGTGTGAAGCCCTGAGCACTGCAGGTCTCTATTCTGCGGCGGCATTCTGCACTGTTCGCTCGTCTGCCCGAACGTTGCCGTTGTGTTCGTGGTTCCCACAGCGCTGTGAATGGCTGAAAAGGAAAGGAAACCACCTGCGCTTTTCACCTGTTTTTGCAAATTTCTCTGTTCATAAATACAAAAACCAGATGTTGACAACACAAAACTTGAGAGGCCACCGCCCGAAGCACCCATAGTGAAGCACACGCCTTTTGTCCGAAGCTTCAAAACTTCAGTCGTGCAGTTGCTGGCTACAACAGATCAAACAAACATTTTGACAAGTCATCATATCTGCAGGGTTTCAAATGGCAGTGTTGCGAATGGTGGCTTTTTGAAACATTTGCATGCTCCAGGTCAGTGTGTGCCACATTGCGAGCGCTCCATTTCCATGTGCGGCTGGCCGGTGGCGAAGTGGCGCCACTTCGCCCCTGTGTTGGACATGGGGCGACGTGGGCGAAGTCAGCCATTTGGACTCACTCGGCCAGCCGGCAGACAAAAATGGAACACGGCATGCATGCCACTACAAACGTCACACTGCCGTGTGGTACCACACGAAAGACAGAAAGAACCACCAGAAGCTGTCTTTTTTTCTTCAAAATCTCCCATATTTTTGAAAACCAAACCACGCAACACAAGAAACGATCGCGCGAGTGGCCCAAATGCGTGGCAGTGATTGAATGGGTGGGTGTGCTCATACTGTACCAACGAAACGCGAATTTCCCAGCTGGTGTGAAACCGGCTTTGGTTGCGGTGTGTTCTGCCTCCTGTGCGGAGGGACTTCATCGCATTGGGTGTGGTCCGTCCAAATTTCGTTCTGTTTCGCACACAAGTAGGAAAATAATTTCCAAGAAAATTTCTTTCTGGGGGGGGGGGTGATGCTGGACGTCAAAAGCGGATACCAATTGCACGTGCATGCATTCGTTCACCTGCGCGTGGACCACAGTTCTTTCATACAATTTGCTTCCATTGAACGTACTTTTGAAGCGACCTGGTGAAGATAAATTCTTCATGCTTTTGTCTGCATATATTGTGGATCCATTTTTGCAGGTGCATGCTGTCTCCTTCTGGGCGCAATGCTTCAGAAACCGCCCTGGTCTTTGGGCGTGTCTTCTGCTTTCGTAGCCCGTGCCTCAACACCCGTTTGGTGGGTTCCCTCCCCATGGCTGCAGTCTCCAGGGTTCAGTGCGACCGAAGCTGCCTGGATCTACGTGCGTATCTTCTGGATCTATACGGCTGTGGCTGCAGCTTTAGATTTGAGCAAATCATGACGCGCCGCGACTGCTTCGCGACGCGACGCGGGACGCTGCGACGCGTCGTCCGCGTGTCGTGACGCGTCTTGAGGCGGGTTCACACTGCATGCGTCGTGCGCTGCGCTACGTGCCTACACGCGGTGGCGGAATTGGTTCTGAAGCCCCGTCAGCCGGTTTCGCATAGGATGAAATGTGCGCGACGCCTTTGAGTTTGCCACACCTGGTGGTGTGTTCCCACAAAGGGTGAGTTGCCAGCTCTGTCACACAGGATGCGTCCTGCATTTTGCCTTTGAAGAAGTCACGCCTTTCTCACATTGTACGCGTCTTGCGTAGGGGAATACTCATGCAGGAGCACGCGATTTCAACTCTGGGAACTTCACCATGATGCCAGGAAAAAAGAAAACATTTTGGGCCATTGTGGAAATACCTTGATGCAGTAAACGCACGCGTAGCGGAGTGTGTGTGTGTGTGTCGGGGGGGGGGCTCTAGGCCTCTGGAGGCCCCTGTATCCAAGCGTGACCAGTTTGACACAACAACGCAGCGACGCGTGACGAAACGCAACGCACGACGCGTCCAGTGTGAAGCAGCCCTCTACTCCCGTCATTCAACTTCCAACTTCATCCGCACTGCTCATCTTCGATCTGAAACATTTCAAACGCTCCGAGACTGAAGCTGTTGGATGTACGACACACACTGTGAGGTAGAGAGGTGAACGAGTGTGAAGGTCCTGCTGCTGTGGTGTGAAATTTTTTGACCTCTCGCTCAATTCGCAGGAATAATAAACGTGCGGCCACAGTGAAATTTTCTGTGCCGGCTTTTGGCTGTGATACGAGTATCCATGTGTACTACGAATGGTGATGAGGTAAGCATTTTTTACTTTTCCTGAGCACTCTCTGTCTGTCTGTCTGTCTGTCTGTCTGTCTGTCTGTCTGTCTCTCTTTTTCTCTCTGTCTCTCTCTGTCTCTCTCTGTCTCTCTGTCTCTCTGTCTCTGTCTCCCTCTCTCTCTCTCTCTCTCTCTCTCTCTTTGTGTGTGTGTGTGCAATCTGGTTCTCTGGCGGGTTCAGGATTTCGTCCGGAGGGAGGGAGGGAGGGTTGCAACCTCACCCTCAGTCAACACCCCTACCGACCCTACCACTACAAATCGGAGTCAGGCAAGTGACAGCCTTCAAAATATTTGTTTGGTTAAAGTGGCTCGTGCCTGTGAGCAAAGCACAGGGGCAAATTCATTCAACATGAACGCCTGTCAGAACACCAACCCTGGGTACGCTGTGTACAGGCATGTGAGGCGCGGTGTTGCGTAACAGCGTCCCATAGTGACACGTAGTCCTTGGCGACGCGCGTAGTGACGCATTGATCTGTTGTGGGGCTGACTCCATTTTGACACGGACCCGCGAGGCAGGGCAAGATTGATGTCCGAATGCACGAAAATACAACAGCGCGGTGTGCCTCTCAAAGACAGATTTTATTCATTTCAGACTGTGATACCTGACAGTGTTCAGCTCAGGTAAGTCCAGTTTTGCTTTCAGTATGATTCAACGAGTCCATTGCTAACATTTTCTCTGCCAAAATTGAGTGATTGAGTAGAAATCTACAGCGACGAACCAATATGTTTCTTGGTCTGGGGGTACCAAGTGCAGGGGCAAAAGGAGAACACCAGACGAACAAGAAAACCCAGATGACAGGGGGCAAAAGCTGGAGCTCTGAGTTCGTGAGGGAGATACGACTCGTACACATGTTGATGAAAGTGACAGGGATGACTTCGTCCAAGTGCAGATGCAAAGTGATCCAGAACCGAACTTGCGGCTGCCCAACGCGTGCGCAAGACTGAAAAGAACCAGGAACACCAGGGGCAGAATACTACAGCTGCAAACCTGGTGTCGTGGTCACGTGAAGTGGTGCTTCCCGGACGGTGATTGGCCCACGCACAAAACTCATGCGCCAATGACAAATCACTGCTCACGCATGCGCAGATGGAGGTGAGCGGCTACAGCGAGAACTTCGCGCTGTGGTCGGAGGGGACGCAGTACCAGCGCCGCGTCGTCGGCTTCCTGCGCCGCCACTTCCGGCAGCACCGCCCCCTGGCGGACGGCGTCGCGTCCGTCGTCAGCGTCGGCTCAGGTACGCCTGAGATGCCCGCACCCACAGTGAATAGCACGCCAACGCCAACGCCCATTGCCATTTGGGCGGGGTATGTGGCGCTGTAGTTGTTCTGTGAGGATCTCTACTCGTGACATTTGTGCACGTCTCTGTTTTCTTCCCCAGGTGAGGGTGACCTGGACGTGCCCTTGATCACCGAGTGTCTCCCGCGCGTACAGAGCTACGTGGGCGTCGAGCCGCGCGAGGACGCCACACACGTCTTCCGCCGGAAGTTCGAGACGGCCACGCGCGGCCAGTCCAACATACAGGTGAGACTCCCATACAGGTGAGACTCCTGTACAGGTGAGACTCCCATACAGGTGAGACTCCTGTACAGGTGAGACTCCCATACAGGTGAGACTCCCATACAGGTGAGGCTCCCATACAGGTGAGGCTCCCATACAGGTGAGACTCCCACACAGGTGAGGCTCCCATACAGGTGAGGCTCCCATACAGGTGAGACTCCCTTATGGGTGAGACTCCCATACAGGTGAGGCTCCCACACAGGTGAGGCTCCCACACAGGTGAGGCTGTCATACAGGTGAGGCTCCAACACAGGTGAGACTCCAATACAGGTGAGACTCCCACACAGGTGAGGCTCCCATACAGGTGAGGCTCCCATACAGGTGAGACTCCCTTACAGGTGAGACTCCCATACAGGTGAGGCTCCCATACAGGTGAGGCTCCCATACAGGTGAGGCTCCCATACAGGTGAGACTCCCACACAGGTGAGGCTCCCATACAGGTGAGGCTTGCATACAGGTGAGACTCCATACAGGTGAGGCCCCCTTGTGCAAGTGAGACTCCCACCCCCCATCACAGTGAGTTCCACACACAGGTGAGGTTCAACCCGACGCCCAGGATAGGGACACGCAAACGCTCCCATGTTTTTACACCTGTAGGTGAGGCACATCCTCAAGCTGTTGGAAGAGTTCAGTTGAACACCAATTGACCATCCGAATAAGCTCAGCAAACCCACCTGCTTTTGTCATTGAAATTGAGACATTCATTCTGAAACATACACTCCACGAGTCATGCAGGGCTTGGCAAAGGTCCTCCAGCACAGGACAATGGGCTCAGCTGTGCGGTCAGTTGCCACTGAAGTTGAGGCATTCATTCTGAAACGTACGTGTCACAAGCCATGAAGATCCACAGGCAGGTATCACCATCCGGTCAATACTGAAGCTGCCAAAGCGTCCAGGGGTGTTTTTGTTGTACAGGGACAGGACTGGACCAGAACTGCCAATCAACAGCAACAGTACCGGGAACAGATACACAGCTGGGAGGTCTGTTGTTGTTACAGGAAATTCTGAAATTCAAAACTTCCATGCGAAATGTGCAAAATTCAGCTGTGAATTCACGAGCTGTTTTTGTCCAAGCGCACAAAGCAGCAGGGACACAAAGAAGGCAAGCCAAGAAATACATCAGCAGGCTTTGCGCTGCTTTTGCACGCAGCCCCAGTTATGTGACGAAATTTTGGACAATGGTTGTGTTGCCCCATGCCTGTGTCTGTACCAGTACTTGCGTGTGATTGACACTGTTTTACAGCCCCACACAGCATGTGGTGTGTGTGTGTGTGTGTGCGTGTATGTGTGCGTTTTGCAGACGTGTGCGTGCGTGTGTGTGCGTGCGTGTAGCATCTCACCACAACGTAACAGCCTCACCTGAGACACCCGTCCTCTCGCAGCTGAGATTCTGTGACGGGTGTACGTGCGCGTGTGTGTGTGCGTGCGTGTGCGTGCGTGTGTGTATGTCTGTACTACCACAGCACCGCGCAACAGCCAGCGTCCCATTGCAGTTGCGTTTCTACGTCGGGTGTGCAGGAGTGTACACGTGTGCGTGCGCATGTGCGTGCGTGTACAGCTATGCGCGAGTGTTCTTGCGCATGCGTGCTGCGCAACACCGTCACCCCGTGCAATAGCCTCACTCGCGTCCTATTGCAGCTGAGTTTCCACGGCGGGTGTGTGGAGGAGTACCCCGGCCCCGCGGCGCCCGTGGACCTCGTCGTGCTCGGGCACGTGCTCTACTACTTCATGCCGGAGGTGGAGGCCCTGCTGCGGCGGGCGCTCGGGTGGCTCCGCCCGGGGGGAGTCCTCCTGCTCAGCCACTCCGCACCGCACCCCGTCCTCATGCAGATCAGTGAGTAGCATCCGGCGGGGAAAATACCTCCAGGGAGGTCGCGTGATTTGTATCCTGTTATCGCCCACCCAGATTCCCAAGTTTTGCAATTTGAACAAAATCCTTCCTGTCACATCATCCTGGAACTAAACCAAAACAACTGACTAAATATGAGCACAATTCATCAACATCTTGATGGTAAAAGTGCTGTCCACAGAATCTTGTCCACAATGCCTTATGTGCTTTGCGCTACCTGGTACCCTTCGGGAACCAGGCACAAATCACCAAAAAGGGTGCGGACACACTGAAGCTTTGCGTCGTGCTGTCGTGTCGTGATGTTGCATTGCCCCATCAGCTCAGCATTGAACTACTTTTGCGTCAGAGTGGTTAGGGCAATGCAACAGCAGCTTCCACCAAACCCAATGGGGGGGGGGGGGGGGGGGGGGGGGGGGGGGGCACCACCAACACGGGGCGCAATGACCGTAGTTGCTAGGACCGGGGGAGTTTGTTCATAGGGAAATAGAAAGTGACATTTTCACGTAGAC
>JAAUXT010117583.1_pt1 | contig 27657 bp, 22 predicted proteins | sample 7278171 | NCBI WGS metagenome assembly JAAUXT01 (sample SAMN14350112, study PRJNA611818) | marine sediment metagenome | isolation source: surface marine sediment (1.8m) | place: French Polynesia: Moorea | collected 2018-08
AACTGATGAATAAGGAAGAATTGACGACATTACCGACGCTGCAAGGGACTTCGCACTGCAGTTGCCTTGAGCCCTGCTTCTTGTTGTACAAACTAGTGTTGACCAGAAGGTGGGGAAACCACTGGTTGAAATGACGAACATCTTGACATCTACCCCGCACTCAGTGAACATGGCCTGGAGCTGGGCTCATTAATTCTGTGCTGAGTTCGAGGTCTTCTCTCTCCATTGTGTTCGAGAATTAGCACACTTTTTGTTGCACGTTTGGCTGATGTGTTTGACTGGTGGATGTACAGCGCTCGTGGCCACAAAATTACAACAATTGTGCAGCACAATTAACGATATGTGTCGTCATTAAAATTTGCGACACATAAAACATTACCAGTCTGGTGTGCCCAATATTTTGCTTTGTTACCCGTTTGACAAACATTCTCGCAAATTTGCATTTCTGCGAAGCTGCATGCAGAGAAACACCAAAAGCGTCAGGACATTGGTTCGATATTGTTATTCAGATGTTGGTTCGACGTTGTTCTTGACTCCTCAGCTGGATTTCTTCTCAAAAGTAGGTCAATGGTCCGTGGACGTCTCGGTCCCAGTCATGCCACCGGCATCTTGACCTACTTTCCAGGTTCCCCGCTTTTCCCCGTCGTGAACCTGATTGTTGGCAGACCAAATCTCGGAAAGTGATCTGGGTGCAATTTGAACTTTGTTCCACAATGGAACAATTCCACGATGGAACAACCAGGAAACATCCACTCCACTTCGTCCATGCACCAAGTTTTTTTGGGACGTGCTTTGCCTTTCGTTGCAGTCCAGGGTAACCTGAGCACAACAAACCTTGCGTTTGCTCCTTGTCAATCAAGCAATGCAATTGCCATGCACAACACAACTGTTTCCGAAACAAATTTGGTTTTGCACAAAAAAACTTTGTTGTTCAACATGTTTTATTTTTCGGACTCAGCTGACAGCCCCAAAACGATCTTTCACCAAACTGACGCGTTCGACGTCCATTGGGACGACGCGGTAGTTCTCCCGCGTTGCTGCCATGGTGATAAGGTCATTACAATTCCAGAGCCAATGGGAACTGGGAAGGATACTCTTCGCTTCACAGCACACCACAACGGATGTTCAGGAATCATGCCAAACGACTATCGTTCAACCGCGTTTGATTGAATATGATTCCATTACGTGCACAGCACGGAGTGAGTGCACTGTGGAAATTCTGTCATAGATCCAGACGTTTTGTTCCATGTTGTTGATCTTTGAAGATGTTTGCCAGGTTTGTTGGTGGGCGGAACACAGTTCTGGCCTGTACGAGTACGATGTGCATCTGAACTATGCCCAGAGGCAAAACGTGATTCTTTCCGGCCACAAGATCTGGATTGCAACATGGCCTCAAAAAGTGTGAAACTTGGAGAAAAGGCACAGCGCTGCCAAAAATGGGAGAGGAACGAAAAAAAGTGTTCCATTTATGGGGCGCGTAGTGTTGCGCTGGCGGCACGCAGCATCTCAGTCAGAGAGCGTGCGGCAGGTGTCCGGGCAACATCAGCGCTGTTTGCTGTTGGATTCCTCCACAGTACGTGTTGACTGACAACACGACTTGCGCGAGCATCGACACATTATGCAACCGCCATCAAAGTGACAACCAAGAAATAAGCCACTTGAAAAGTGCCTCAAGGAATCAATCACGCTCGTCCCAGAGTTTATCACGCGCTGCAGTTGTTGGATGATTGATCGTTCTGCAGTGAAAGGAAAGAAGGAATGGGTGGAAAATCAAGTCGAGGTGAGTGTTGAGTCATCAGACGCAAGTTTCCGGTGTTTTACAGCCAAACACAAGTGCTGACAATGGCGTGTGCGTGTAATTGCTGTGTTCAGTATCTCTGTGTTTGGTTACGCCTCGGTAAAATACCCTGACTGTCTCCGTATACTGTCTGACAACTTCAATTTGTGTCCAGTGAGGTGTTGAGTATGTTTTGAGGAATCGCCTGATTCTGTATGAGGATCTTCTGGATGCCGTCTGGTATGCATGGGCTCGAAGTCTCAGGGTCTGACCCGACCCTCTGGGGTTGACACTGGTTTTTTTTTTTGCTGGTTGTCTGCGACTGACACTATTCCCATGCTGCTGGCCTTCACGTTTTGTGTGCCAAAGCAGGAATCTTAGTTGCGGTGCTGCAAGGCAGAACTTTTGCTGATCATGAAAACGAAAGACTGGGCAGTTGTCCATGTGGCTGTTTGTCACTGGATTTGTGTTTTTGTTTTGGCAATTTAAAAGCAAATGTTTTTTACAAAGAGCAAACTTCCTCAGCAGTCGCCTGTGTGTGTGAGAAGTGCTGCAACGCTGGATGCGTGTTCTTGAGTTTTGCTTGCAAAACTGACACGACAGGAAGATTTCATCTTGAGGACATTATGCGGTGTATTCAGTGTGATGCCCTTAACGGCACATGCACTCACAGAACACACAACAGAACTTTGGGAAAGAAAGATGAAACGCAGCCAAAGGAGTTTGTGAGAAATGGGACAAATCCTCGCAGTCTCACCTCGAGTCACCTTGGCCAAACACTCTCGCTCTTCAAGAAATGTGTGAGATCCTGAAGATGAATGAGACCACACACGCGCTTTGTTCATCCGGTTTGTGAGTGTCAGTTTTATTTCCACAAACTTCATTGAATTCAGCTGGATTTTCTGGAGGAACTGGTTTTGTGAACAATGACATTCGTTCAGAAACCGTGTTTTTCTCCCATTCAAAGATTCTGAAGAATGGCGGGACATACTGGCATAACGAACAGATGTATTTCCATTTTTGGGCACTAATTCTGACAGCTACATATCTTTCTTATTTTTCGCAGTCACAGACTGTGACTAATGGGCACGTATACATTTGTTTGTTTGGAAGACAAGTGCATGTGAAACAGCGTCTGGGGAAACGGACGGAGAGCAGAAAGATCAAGCACGAAATTATTGGCAACCAAAAGGACAAATATTTGCGTGATAGTGCGGAGAAATGTGGCTCAGATCGAAGCGTGTTGAAGCCTGCACGTTCGTGTCGCCGCAGTACCAGGTCGGAGCAGAAGACAACAACGTGTTTTCTGCCAATTATGTGCCACAAATGATCGAAAAACATCTGATGCAAAGCGAGTAAACATACCAACAGATGTTTCATGCTCGCATACACACTCGCGCATGCACGCACGCACGCACACACGCGCACACGAACACACACACATACATACACAGATGCACACACACACACACACACACACACACACACACACACACACACACACGGAGCCACTCCAGTCAGATCTGCTGATGAAATCGCGCAGGGTGTGTGCAGCAGAAAAGTCTGGTTTCTGCGCAGGGAAAACAAGGCACGATATTTTTTCAAGGTGGCCCCAAACAAATGAAGAAACCCGCAACAAACCTCCTCAGGTGGGGTGTTATTCACCGATTTTGACGGACCTGTTCTGCGGCGACAGTTATGAGGAACACGTTTCACGGCGCATTGGGTCTGTTCAAACCCCCGTCACTTTCTTTGCAGAAGTAAAGTGCACAAGCGTGAGAGCGAAAATAGATTCAAATTAATATCGCACTCCGTGTCTACCTCGATTGAAGTGCGCGAGGACATTTCACATTTGCATAAACCCCGAGTTTCTTGCTTTAGAATTGATGCGTCGTGAATTTGGACACGATGCCTTGAAAGTCATTTTCAGAAGATTTGCTTTGCTCCACTCTTCATGTTCACATCATCGCAAAGCCGCATTGCAAGTCCAAATCTGCTGAAAGTCATTGTGCTTTCAGATTTTGCTCCTCTTAATATTCCGTTCAAGACGTCAGGAACTGGTGAGTGTAGGTGTGTGCAAAACAACCAACACCTGTTGGTCTCAAAAGCAAACCAATGCAATCTCGTTTTGCAATGGCAGAGAACTCAGGGCGCTGCTGAGTGAAAGCGCAGTTGTGATCACCCACAAGACTGGCAAACTGGTTGAGTGATAATTTTGCAAGACTTTTGTGCTGGTTAATCCTTGTCCTGAGTTTTTTGTTACAACGAACACGTCCATAAAAATCAGAACTTCTTTTTGCGACAGTCAGTTCCTTGGGCCTCAAGCCGCTGATATTGATGCCAAAAAATGTTCTTGAGGTGCAGATTGTCTGATGAAAAATGTTCTTTTAGGTTTTCCCTCGTATCTTATTTGAAGATCTTAGTCAAGCACAGAACGCCTTGACGAAAGCAGAAGAACCGAGGCGATTACACCAAAATTCACATGCACACCGCATCCGCACCCAACGCATTTGTCTCGCTTGACGGACCTTCAAAAGACAGGACTGAGGTGAAGCACTTCCAGTACCTGTGAGAAACACAAAGATTTTTCTCTTGCACTTGGAAAGTTTTTCTCCAAAATCTAGAGTTTTTGCTGGCAGATTCCACGTGGCCCACTCCACTGTTTTTTTGTCCATGCCAATTGGAATCAGATCAATCTCTGGCCCTTTGGCGCAAATTGCTTTTGTGTAGTTGTGTACGAGCGTGCTCTTCTGTGTTTGGCACGTCACATACCCATTGAAAAGCTGAACCATCCAGGGACCATGACATCCAGATGTTTCACAGGACAAAAATCCCCGATCTTCACTCACAGAAAAGGGCGTGGCACTTGAAATTGTGACCCTGCAGAGTTGGGCTCAGAGAAGCTCCCTTGGATAAGAGAACTCTGCACGACCGCGTGATCGGAACCGTGGTATTTCAGCTTGACTGTATACGCACTGGGTCAGCCTGGAAACACGCAGAACGGTGGCTCGAAGATTTTGCTCAAGACTTGGTGCTCAGGCAGCTCCACTCCGTTTGTGACAAAGAGACTGGCTTTGAAACAAGCCCGTGGAATCCCTTTGCCACGTGAGAAAAGGGAATCCAAGTTTGTTGGGACGGCCTGCAAACCAAAATTGATGGTGCATGGAGAACCATGAATGGGTTCTCTTCTGATGACAGGCCACAAAAGTTCATTCAAGTCACGTTCCCTTGGAGACAGGTGACTTAAATTTGGATTTGGCACTTTTCATCCAAAAGTCTTTCCTCAACTCACGTCGCAATTCTTGTGGGGGAAACCTGTGGTCTCTTACCACACACGCACACGCACCTTCTCGCTTGATTCCAACTCGATTTTTGCTGCAAAAATGTGCGGAACAGGCCAATTCTGGCAAGCAACACACGTCACATTGATGAGAGAGGGAGGAGCCACAAGTCTGGGGAAAGTGGATACGCACAAAGTAAGTGCGGATGAAACAGGTGCACAGAGTGGAGAGCAAATCTGAGTCAGGTTGAGCTGCTATTCCTTCATTGAATGAACACTGCTTGACTCCTGCGCGAAGCCCTTGGAACGAACATCTGATTGTTATCGAGGCATGTGATTGCGCTCACATCGAAATATGAAGCTGTTGAGATCTTCAACGATTTGTTTTTACAACGGATCCATGTTTTCCCCAAGACTACTGTTGCCTCGTTTTTTTCACACGCAAACCAACTCAGCACATCTCGTCCCAGCCTTACAGATGTGAATCAGAGTCTGATAGAAAGGAACAAATCAAACAAGAACAACGAATAAAATGGACGCCACTCCTGTTCCAGAGGTGGTGATGACGCCCCTCAAGGGCCCGGACAAGGAGACCAAGATCATCAAGATCGAGCGCTATCCTTACAAGAAGCTGGACAAGAACAAGGTGCAGCACATCGCCGGCGGCCCCTACAAGGGCATCATCGTCCACAAAGCCATGACAGGTGGGTACGAGGTCTGGGATTTTGTGAAACAACTTATTTCCAACTCCGATTCTAGTTGAAATAAGTTTGACGAAAAAACGAGTGGGCGGAGACACGTTCTGAGACGATCGACAGGTTTTTCTTGAGCGCTGTTAGGCATGACGTGCGCTGGCCAACCACAATGGCCAGCATTGAGGACACGTTTCATGTTTGTGCCCCATCCAGAGTAATTTTCCGTGTCTGGCACAACAATTGAAATGTTCCTTTTACGCGAATCGAACACTTTTCGGGAACCAGTTTGCCCGCTGCGGCGTCCCAGCGCGAGGAGGGAAATCGTTCTGGCATCGTTCGTTGGACTGCGATTTCCGGGACCACAACCAGCACTGCCCAGAAGTTATCGCATCCTTCCAACCCCGGTCACGTGCTCTTCCCTTTGCAGAGAAGCCCGACCCTGGACAACCCAGCACCATGAGAGATTTCTTCGCTTACGTTACTGACCCGAAGAACAAAGACGCTTCCATAAAGGTAGAGAATGTCACCTCAATTTGTGTTTGTCAGTTTAAGTTTTGTTGAGGACAAACCAGCGATTGTGATTGTTGTTCAATTCGGTTTCTTGCAGGAGAAGCGGCAGCTCAGATTCTGGTTTCAGAAGAAGGTGAAAGAGGAGGAAAGTCAAACAGACAAATTTCTGCAAGATCTGCTCAATCCAAAGTCATTCCCAAAAGGTAGTGTGGTCTTCAAGTTTTCTTCTACACAGCGTTTGACTCCACCCTCACGCCAAATCAAATTTCGAAATTTGATTTGGTGACTTCAAGTGTGAAACATCAGAAACAACAGAAACAGCGAAACACCGCGCGACATCTTCACCGGAAGTTCTTCCCTCCCTAACTTCCGGTTGAATCGCTGCAGATTACATCGGCTTCGTGAAGAGGATCCTGAACCTGCTCACCGCGCACAAGGACGTGCGCAAGTTGGAGCTCGAGATGCGTCCGGCGCTCGCCGGGGAAGACGACGAGGCGTACGTGTTGCGCACGCGCATCGTGCAGAAGACGTTCCCTCCGGATGAGGAGGACGCAGCCGGCGGCGGCGGCGCGACGCATGCGCAGGATGAGCGGCGGGCGACGCAGGACGCGAGACGCTCCGCAGAGGGAGGCACGCTCCAGGACCGAACCTCAGGTACTCGTACTGCAGCTGCAATTTTTGCAGGGACTAGCACGAACACTCAAGACAGCTCCAGAACCAGCAAAAGGTTTGGGCCAACTCGCGAACACTTGTCGTTTTGCACACATTTGTGATTCGCCAAAGAAATTGGATGTGGGCACTTTCTTTTTTTTTTTTGCACAAATTTGCTCACGTTGTTCACCCGTTTTGTTTCGCCCGCAAAACCTCGTTTGTGAGGTATTTTCCAGTGGATACTCCGCCAATGGAGGTGACTCCCCATTGGTCAGATCTGGCGAAGGACAGTCCAATTTTTTACCTTTCTCTCTCGATGCCCACCCGTGTTTCGTCCCTTGTGAAGAAGCCTTTACGTCAACGCCTTTCTTGCCGTTCTTTCAACCACGCATGCGCGCCTATCGTACCTGGGCAGCAGCCTCCACTGCCGTGTGTCTCCATCTTCATCTTTTGCACGTGGACTGTTTTTCGTCTCTAGATTCTGCACTGTCTCCACTAGGGGACGAACTTGAATCTAAGCCGCTTCAGAATGGCATTGGTCAACTGGACCGTCAGAAAAACCAAGACGGACTGGAAGTCACGGTCCACGAGGCGATTCCCAGGGAAGAAACAGGTAGACCTACACACTTGAAAACTTGTAGTCCAACACATCTGCGTCTGGATTTATTTTTTGGCGTGCACACGTGTTGCAATGGTGGTGGCAAGCCTCCAGGACCTTGAACAAAAACAATGTTTTGGAACGAACGCACGAACTCGATTGTAAATTTCTCAAATTCTCTGCACGAACTGCTTGATTTTGATCTTCTTGTGTCAAAATCTCTTCCGAAAAAAGCTGTCGAATGTTCGATGCACACTTGACTGGCTGCGAATGATTTTCTCTGTTGCCCATTTGCCTGCGGAAGTTTCCTCACTAAGTTCCGTCACTCTCCTCAGGCCGCACGTCCACGTCACCAACAGGCACCACCCACCTCCGACACCACGACCGATCACCAACAGACTCCTCGGCTCGGGACTCCAGGGAGGGCGCCACTGGTTCCCCGGGCGACCGCGACTCCGGTACAGGGTACGCCACGTCTCCTGGGTACTACCCAACCCAAGAGGACTTGATCGCGGAGGAGAGAAGACGCGGCGCGGCGGGGGAGCAGTACGCCACCCCGGGGGGCTACCGAGGGGCGGCGCGGGACCCCTTCGGAGACTCCCGCAGCCCCGGGTCACGTGACTCCTACGGACGGTCGCCCGGATCGAGGGATTCCTACGGATCCCCTGACTCGAGAAGTCCCGGGTCGGGTCACTCCGGTGCTGGCTCCCCGACTCAGGAGGAGCACGTCTTCGCTGACAGGCAAGTGGCGCAAAGCCAAACGCCTGACGTTATTAAGTCGCACAATAGTTGTGAAGGTCAAAAAGGTGATGTTCCAGGAAATTTTGACGCATTTTTGCCTTGTCACGTGTCAATCTTTTCAGACGACGACGCGTTGATCATTCAAAACTCAGCCTCTTTTTTTCAAATTGGCTAAGCACAAATGCTTTCATTGTGGCAGTGTGCACTTTCCATCCAACGATATTTCTTCGATTGGCTGCGCTGGAAGGAAAATTGAGTGTTCCTGTCCTCCACCAGGTCGCGCTTGTCGTACACGTCTCAGGGCAGCACTCCTGGCGGCACCTACAGGGACGCGCCCTTCGTGCGCGGGCGCGAGCAGCGTCGCTCGTCCAAGGACGCCGCTGACACCACCAGAGGGCGTGATGACGCCACCGCGACGTCGCCGTACACGCGCGCGTCGTTCGGCACGACGTTCGGGAAGGACACGTCAGAGATTCACGACATCAGCGGGGGAACGCAGAGAATCACGACCGTCACCACCACCACCGTCAGATGTGAGGACGCCCGTCCGTTATGGAGTACTTCCGGCGACGCACTTCCGGCCTCGTTTTTAGTCTGCTGGTGTTTAAAAGGACCATTGTTCAGCATGAACACAGAGAGCTAAGAGACCTGTGAATGCCTGTCTCTTCTGCTGGTAGTTAAGCTGAAACAAATGGAAGATTCTTTCCTGTACCGTATCCCCCCGTGTATAAGATGCACTTTTTGTCCCAAAAATAAGCACAAAAAAGCAGTGATGCGTCCTTTGTTATTTCAATGTGAACTGACACCAGAAAATCAAGGCAAAAGCTGGGGTGCGTCCTCTGCTTGGGTGCGACTCATACACGGGTGAATACGGCACCTTCACCCTCGACACGAACCCACGTGGTTTGTTGCAGACGGGGTCGCGGAGGAGCCAGGGACGCTGAAGCTGAACCGACGGGGCCTCGAGCTCATCTGGATCACCAAGAAACAGCGCATCCTCTCCGCCCTCGAGGACTCGTTCCCGAACGTGCTGCAGGTCCAGGACCTCATCAAGTGAGCCAAAGTTTTCACTGCTGGTTTGCACGACTTGGCCGGTGTAACCAGACAGGGGATTTTCCAGACACTGGTGTCTAGCCATGTTTGGTTGAGACGGAACAGTGCGGATTTGGTTGTTCTTGACCGGTGTGACAAGATACGGGTTTGTGCAGACACTATGTCTGGCTATTGATGGGTTGAGACTTGAAATGGGTTCTCAGTAGTGTCTCTTGGTTTCTGGTCACACCTCACATCCTCAATTGAAATGCTGCACACAGCCTTGATGAGCGTCTGGTCATTTTGAGTTCTACTTCAAACAGCCAAGCACTCAATAAGTTTCAGAGTGGTATTTTCAGAGAGGTTTGTCTGGCCATTTTTGAGTGAACTTGAAAGAGCACACACCTGTGTCTTCTGGTTCGGGGTATCTAGCCATTCCTTTCCTTTATAACCCGGACGAACCACGCCCCAATTCCAACAAACTGAATGTGTTTCCTCACACAACCCCTGTTCTCCCCTGGTATCTCACAGGAACGCCGGCTTCAAGCAGAAGGACATGGTGCCCGTGGCCGTCATGCTCCGGGACCTGGTGAAGAGAGGCCTGATCCAGGAGGTGGAGAAGGGGAAATGGATGCGCACGCATGCGCAGCCGCCGACCGCCGCCGACGGCAAGGGGCTCAGGGTCCCCTTCAGAAAGAAACATGGTGAGCAGTCTCAGGCTTTCTTTGTTCGTCGAATCCCCGCGGCGTTCATTGATAGACAGACAGACACACACACACACACACACACACGTTTTAAAAATCGTGTCCATGTTTGTGTGCAACATCTTGAAATTTCAACTTTTGCTGGAGTGCAATTTTTTGAAAAGCAGTGAAAATTTTGTTTCTTTCTTCCCACAGAAGGTGCAGTAAGTTCACTACTTCAGCCTGGTCACAGTGGCATTTTTCGCTTGTTGTCCTGGATTTTGTGTTCAGGTCCCTATAGTCACCAAGAGTCAGATCCAAAGTTTCTCTTTCTCGGTTGCGTTAGTGCAATTTGGTTGACAATTGATAGGGCAGAAAAGGGTGCAGTGTTCCATAAATTCGTTTGTTTCAACGAATTATTGGATGCTTGGTTTGCTTGGAATTGTTTTGCAAAGAAACATTCAGTACTTTAGTGTTGAAACCGTTTTATTTGTCCCCAGTGAGCTCTTCGTGTGGAATCCTAGTAACAGTCTTGAGTTTTTTCCATTTCAAAGTGTCCGCAAATCCCATGAGATCACTAACACCTTTTGTGTTTTTGTTTTGTTTTTTGGTGGCCATGTTCAGTGTCTTGCTTCCCCTTGGTGAAAACTTCTGGATTTTTCTGTTCTATTTTTGCTGCAGATGAAAATCATAATGGACACCACATTTCTTATTTTTTTGTTTCTTGTTTGTATTTGTTTGAATCGTATCGTGCTTTTTCAGACATCAGAATGGTGCAGAGCATGCCAACGCTGGTTTCCAGGGACCAGCCTGTCGTTGCCATAGTGACCCGCCTCTACTGTGAGAAACTTGCGGTGGACGCCATGATCGAGAACAAAATCACCTACGTCCGGTACAAGACGGAAGGTGAGTCACAACAGTGCAGGAGACGAGACATATGTAGTGGCCTGAAGTTTTACAACACAAGTAGGAACAGTGAGCTAGGTGCCAGATTGGTGGAATTGCATTGTAGGAATGGCTACTTGGCCATTTGTGAGTGGATGTCGGTGAATATTTGGTTGCCTGCACCGCTAACAAGTTGGCAACAGGCGGAGGACCGGAGGACCTGCGAAAACTCACCATTCAGTGAACCGGATCTTGTGTCTGGCACCACCACTGTGTCTTCTCACCGCAGGAGAAGGTCAGGTTTACACCATCGGGAACATCGGGCCTCACAAAGTGGTGTCCACCAAACTCTCGCGGAACGGGTACGAGCAGGGCGCGGTCACTTCCGCCGGAAACACCATCACCAGGATGCTCGGTGAGGAAACCATTACCACTGGGTCACACCGCATGCGCTGGCGCACGCGCACACCAAGGTCACAGCGCACCACATTGGGTTTCACCCATGCAAAGGGGTGTGGAACCAGGGTGTGTGTAAATGTGTTTGCACTGATGTATACTAACTTACTCACAGTGCACTACCATGATTGCAGACAGGTCCCAATGCCAAACATGTGCTGACGCATGCTTGGTGTGGAATGTTGCAAAAGTTGTGCGTGATGCGCTGATGCATGCAGTGTGAATATGGGGTCAATATGCGAAACCATTGGTGATTCCAACGCAAACGAACACTGGACAAGCAAGACAGTCGAATACCAACAGCTCTGAAAACACGTATTTTTCCGCCTGGATGATGAAGAAGTGAAAATGCGAGGAAACAAACGCGTACCGTTTTCACCTGTCAAAAGACGCAGCCATTTTTTTGCCTCTAAAAATGCAAAAACGGGGTGCTTCTTGTACATGGCCACGAGCTCGCCATTGTTTCAATCCAGGAACCTCAGTTGCAGAAAATGGGGACCGTTGTTCGAGTTACTGTTTGGCTGTTGTCTTGAGTGTGACTCGCACACGGGTTAATACGGTGCCGATGTCCTCTGTCGCGTACAGGAATCTTCAGTCGCGTTGAGCTGGTGATCCTGGTCGGAGTCGGGGGGTCCATCCCAGGTCGACCCAACAACACTGTGGAGCGGGGGGACGTCGTCGTCTCGCAGCCCGAGTTCCAGGGAGGACCCATCTACGTGCACTGCACAGGTGAGCACCACACACACACACACACACACACACACACACACATACATACACACCAGGGAGGACCATCTACGTCCACTGCACAGGTGAGCACCATACACATACACACACACCTACACGCAGCCACAGTCACACACATACACACACACACACACACACACACACACACACCAGGGAGGACCTATCTACGTCCACTGCACAGACCTGTGAGCACCAGACACACAAACACACACACACACACACACACACACACACACACACACACATGGATCCACGTGTACTGATGCGGCGTCGAACGGTGTTTTGGATGCCACCACTCACAGCCATAGAGTCTACTCGGATTTCCTGCTTCTCGCGCAGGTGTGGAGCAGGACGACAGCGGAAACGACACCTTCCTGATGTCCGGGTGGAACGCGCGCAGCGATCTGCTCGACAACGTCGTGACGAGCATGCGCGACCAGATGGTAGCGAACAGCGCCACCAGAGGGCCCTGGGATCAGTACCTCGACGAGGGTCAGTACTCAACACGATATGCTGCAAGACACCTGCATTGCTTGGATCTGAATTCCTTGAAATGGCAGAGAGATCAAGGAAGACGTTTTGGGGCGTCTGTTTTCACGTGGAGTTTTCACGCAGCTTTTCCCACGCCCGATAGCTTCGTGGATTTTTGTATCATGGTAATCCCTGCAATATTTTTGCGCTGCAGGGATGAAGGAGCTGGAGGGAAACGACGTGCGTTTCTACAAACCGTGGGCGGCGGGGGACACAGCGTCACCGGACGCGCTGCGCGTTCACTACGGCGTCGTCAGCTGCGGCGTCCTTCTCAACCGCGACGACGTCGTGCGTCGTGACTTCGCGCTCACCAACGACGTGCTCGCTGTGGACTCGGGCTACCACGCCGTCATGGACTCCATCGAGGGGAACCGGAAGGATTCCTTCCTCATCGTCCGGGGCATTGTGGATTTCAAGGACGGAACGATGAAGAAAGACTGGCAACCGTTCGCCTCTCTAGCTGCGGCTGCTTACATGAAGGCGGTTATTCTGGCGCTGCCAAATTCCTTCTGAAAGCCCTTGAACGGAGGTTCTGTGTCAGGTGCAAAGGTGCTATGTCCAGCAGCCCCTTGGGAAACCAAAAAGCGCATTCTGCCTGTTGTCAAGCTTTGTTTTTGTTTCCTTCTTCTTCATTTGTGCAGGCATACGTCGTGTAAAAAGGAAAACAGATCATCTTCCGCTCGTTTGTTTCGTTTGGGGTTCAGTCATCTCGCGAAGAAGCCAAACTGAACCAAGACGATGAGCTTGTTGTTGTACGAGCGCAAAGCAAATATAAATTCTGAACTCTGTCTCTCTGTCTGTGTGTGACAAAGAGAGAGAGAGAGAGAGAGAGAGAGAGGAGGGTGAGAGAGGAGGGTGGGAGAGAAGGAAAGAGAGACTGAGAGAGAAGGAGAGAGAACTCGTCAGTTGATTCTGTTCAATACGTTGGCTGCTTTTGTGCCACTCGCGAATCTCATCTGCTGTGAAGAAGATCTTCGAATTTGTCGGCTTGCATTCAGCGTTCAGACTTCCTGCTGAGCTGAAAGGAGAATGCTCCGCGAATCTTAGGAATCTCAACCAAAAGAGATTCACTCATGTTTTGTCAGGTTATGAGACAAACCCGAACACTCGTTCCAAAGTGCTTTGCATTTGCAGGTGCTGTCTGTTACAAAAACGTGAACTTGTTAGAGAGCTTGGCTTCACTTCTCGCCATTGCAAAAAATAAAAGCCTTGACAAAAGAGAGACACGAGTTTGAGTTGTGAATGCGAGCACATGGCGAAGGCAAATCTTCACTCACATGTGTACTTTCAAAAGATCGATTGATTTTCTCTGTTTTGGAATCCTACCTGGTGAAAACAACGAGGCACACTTGTGGAGAAGCGCATTTTGCGAAGCGATCAGCGCAATGCGATACAGGATCCGCCTGACATCGGACCCCGATCAAGTGATCCGTGCATGGAGAGAAAAGTGATCCCAAGGATCTCCATTCCTGTTCCAAGACATTTCAATCAACAACACACCACGAATCATCATGAAACCCTTTTTGGTTGTCATCGCAATTGGTAAGAACGCCTCTTTGTCACTGCGTTACTCAGTGAGTCTTCTTCCTGCAGATCTGGATCTGTCCAGTCGTCGAGTTGCGGAAACTGACAGGATTATCAATCAAGAATAAATCATTGTCTGCTGACGGTTTGTGTTGTTGGTTTGGCTCACTCGGACGTTTCTCCTTGCTCCTGCAGGGCTGGTCGCTTGTCAGGCTCAGCAGGTGCAGGAGCGCTGCAGCTACGACGAGTTCAAGAGCTGTGTGGAGCGCATCGAGAAGGAACTCGCCTTTCTCTACAAAGAGCACGACAAATGCGGGTAGCGAGTGCCGTTTGTGACAAATTTATTCAGTTTGAAGCGACTTGGGGCTTTAGAGTTGTCCTGGATGAGTCAACAGCGCGTACCCTGACTTGTAGCGTTCTTGTTGTGCGTTTATTCTGCGCACGGGCTGTCTGATTGGATTTGAAGTCATCAAGGCTTCACAATCATTGACGAGTTTGATCTCTTTCAAAACCTTTGGACGCACCACAAGCCATGACACAAAACCAAGTGTGAACAAAATTTATACAACTGTGGCATCTTGTCTTGCTATTTGCGACACAGTGTGCAAGTGGTATTTCTCACACTCATGCAAGCACTCATTTGAGACAAACAGCTCACACACAGTGCAGTCAGAGAAGTCTTCCCTCCTTCAGACTCTCAAATTTTTGCTCCAAAAATCAAACCTCATCTGTTGGGAAGTTTTTTTTTTTTTCATCTGGCATGGTGCGAAATGCGCTTCTCGAACCACTCTGAGTGTTCGATGGCACAACTCTGCGATCACGAAACCTTCCATACATGCTCGTATCGTGGTAGAAATGGGTTGTCACCCCACAAAAATGGTTCCTGTTCAATCACACAACTCATTTCTCGAACAAAGGTCCCAAAAAGTCATTGTGTGATTTCACAGGAATTATTTTGTACAGTGTGAGAACCCTGTTCTCGTACTGCACCTGGTGCGAGACCCTGCACGTACTTCAGGAAGGCGCAGGACCAGACGGAGCCGCTGGCGGGCTGCCGCTGGAGCCATATGGACGGGTGTAGGGACGAAAGAGACCGGTCCGAGATGAACGGAATCTACACCAACACGCTCAACAAGATCAGGGGCGCCGAGAGTCAGTACTGCGACGCCAACTACGATCCCAACAACATGTGGGAGGACGTCACCACAGGCAAGTCCAGTCCCCTTTGTTAAAACTTGTCACGAGTGGAGAATCCCACAAATCGAACTCGGCCCAACCAGACTCAGATAGTGCAGAATCCATTCACCTGTTTTGACGTTTTTCTTGGATCAAAGTTGCACCGAACTGCGTAAAAAAGAGAAATTTTGTTGTGCTCCACAAGATTTATCAGATGTGTTTTACTGAAGCACAAAGATTCTTGGTTTGGACTTGTCACGATTTCTGCGTCTGCCTATTTTCAGAAGTTGTGCTTGTTTCATTTGCTCTGAACAGTTATGCCAGGATTCGAGCACGGTCCGGACTGCAAACCTGTGGAGTACATGGAGTGTGTGAACTACATTCGCTCCAAACTGGACCACGAGGATCGTGGACCGAACCAGCGTGTTTGCAAGTGAGCTTCATGCACTTGACCTTCGTTTTCGAATCTGTCTTGAATCTTTTTTTTTCAATCGGAAGTGCCGTTTCCACGAGACCTGTGCAGTTCCACTTTTTAGTTGTTTTGCATTTGGCTCCGCGAAACTTCACCTTCCCGACTGCACAACTTTGCGAATTTTACTTCCTGGGTTCAGTGACCTGAAGGAACTGACGTACAAATACCAGCAGTGCGGGACGGACATGATGAGTGCGTGCCGGGAGGACGAGCGCTACGAGGAGGGACGCTCCTACTGGGACATGCGCAACGCCGGCGATGACGTCATCCGTCGGCTCAGCGAGCGCGAGAGCGAGGCGTGCAGCGGCGGCGGGAAGTACTACAACCTCGCGGCGGGTACCAGTGCGCGTGAGTTTCGGGAACCTGCATGACCGTCTGTTCCATGGAAACATCAAAACAAAGGGACAAATGTGTGATCTGTTCTGCCTCCACAGCCACGTGCGGTCTCTACATAGACAGGCCAAATGAATTCATGTCATCACCCAGGGCACGTCAGAAATCCACCGGACGTGTTTGCAGAACCTCCCCAATGCCGTGGAGGCGCGTCCTGAATGTTTGACGGCAACTGCATGGCATTCGTCAACTTTCTTTCCTTTCTTTGTAGTGTTCCAGATACAGCAGGTTCTCTTGGTGACGGCTCTGGCTCTGCTCGTCGAGAGAATCCTGTGAATGTCTGTGGAGACGGACAGACTCAGCCTGAGCCTTGCACGAGACGAAACTGCGTGTCCAAGAAAGTTGCCCAAAACGAACAAGCGTGTGATATTTGTAAGACAACTGTTTCTGTGCTGTAAAACTGGGTGGCAAATGCAGGTTTTGTCAAACAAGACCTTGTCCGCCCTGGGCAAGTTTTTGCCATTTTGTTACATTTGAAGCCCAAAGGCACAACGACGAACACGTAGATGTGTCTTTTTCAATTGTCAAGTATTTACAAAGAATTGCAGAATAGCTCCTTTGTGAAGGAACAAACTTGTTCTTGACGTCCACAAACTTGCACTGTTGAAATCACAGGTCAGCTCGAATACAAAATTGAACATTGATCACAGTCGTGATGTGCCTCCGTGGGTCAAAATCTCTGAAAAAAAAACACTGAACGACACACCAGTCACTCTGTTGAACGTCGCAGATACAAGAAGTAAAAGTCACTCAGAAGGTCAAAACTGATCACATAAATTCGCCAATGACGAGGTTCAGCAACGCTCAATTTTCACGTGGCTGGTGCTCCAATTGCCAGATCGCTGGCCCAGATCGCCACATTTACTCTGAATTTGCTCCCAGAGCCAATGAGAAGTGACCAAACGGTATCTATGTTACCGATCTGGCAATTTGGGCATGTTGAAAAAGGACCGGACGTGTTTGCTGAACCTCCGTAATGTGCTGGACACTTTGAAGCCCTTGGGCCTTCTGTAACTGAGACCAACGCATTGGACTGGAGAGCCTTCTGGAGCTTCAGACGCTCTGGTCTCCCTGGGCAGCGAAACCCAGGTTGAACTCGTCCGCACCGCTCACAAAAGACCACACGACTTCTTGGTTATTGTAGTCCCGGTTGTGAAGACCAACGTCGTCTGCCTACTACGATGTTGTCGACAGAGTCGTCCATCCATGCATCTCACACTCGAACGAAGCAGACGTACCCCAGAACAGGGGCCAGAGCGAAAGAGACGGCGATGAACGTCCACGAGGTTTCGTCGCCTTCCACTGCAAAAGCAAAACAACACAATGAAAATCTTCGCCCGGCCCTCGAGATCTAGCTCTTGGGTGACCGAGTACCGTCACCTCTTTGACCCGAAAAACGACCCCCATCCCTTTGTTGTACTGCGGGTGCGGAAGTTCTCTTGTGTCAAATATATTTTGTGAATCAGGTCCTGGATCGGACCATTTTTGCGATGCGTGGCATCATTCACTCGGACATCGGGGTCTTGTGTCGGCAGCTGATGCGTTGGTCCGATCTTGCAAAGTTACTCGTGCTGGCTTCGTCCAGCACCAGTCCCAAAGAACTCGAAAAAGACTCCACACCAGGGTTCTTTTCAACCCCTCTGCATATTCTGAAGAAATCTTACCGACATTGCAGTGAAATCTTGCAGCGCTCACCCAAGGCACCGGACACTTCCCTGACTTCAGAAGGAAGTTCAGGGCGTTGTAGCCGTAAGAGCACCACTGGAACATCTGGGCACACATCCAGAGCGCAAAGCTCGAAGGATCAGTAGTGTTCTGAGTATCTTCTTTCACAGGGCTCTTTGTACGAGTATCATCACTGGGCAAGATTGGCGTGCAACGAGAATCGTTGTTCTCTGAAAGAGTGTTGCTCTTGCAAGTTCGATTTTGTGGTAATGTCGTTGCATTCTCATTGTTCTGCTTTGTGCTGTTCGTCGTTGTTGAAATCTCGTGGGTTGCGCTTGAGTGATTTCCTTCTTTCATCAGTTCACTGGTGTCTCCCGCAACTAGAGCTGGGTTGATGATGTCCTCCTGCAGGGAGCTGGTTTCTTTGGGGTCCTGAATCTTGTTCGGGTGCTTCTTGCCAGCTTCGCCTTTGCTGGCGTATCTGCATTCGATGTCTCCATTCCCATCATCCCTGAAAAATAATATTCATGTTTTCAGTTGTGTGACTCTGGTTTCCATCGGAGCAGGCGGGGCGGTGAGGCTTGGAGGGCTTTTTCAGACTGTCGCGGGTTTTCTTCTTTCACAATCGTGTATCTCCCAGGTTGGTTTCTTGCAAGGTCTTTCCCGATGGAACGAACCAAAATTAAGCGAGGTGCGTGCATGCACATACAGTGCATGTTTTAGGTGACTCTGGTTCAGTGTGTTGGTGTGTGTTTCTTGAATCCATCCGGTATTTCAAAACAAGTGGGAACCAAATCAGATAACCGAGTAGAAGTTCGTTCGTTTGTTTCAGTTTATTTGTTTGATCTCAGAGCAGAAGTGTACAAGTAGTTCCCAAGATAAAGGCCCCTGAAGTTCTGTATGCACAAGCAATTGGTTGTGCAACATCGCTGTCTCTCCGTGCCAACCTTCTACCTGTTGTGCTGCAAACAGGTATTGACAATTTTTTCCAAACGCTGTTTGCACGTTCTTTTGGGGCCACGCATCAATACGAACATTGATCCTAAAAAGTGCACAGATCTATCTGTGGATACTTTGCCTTTCCAGCACTTACGTGCAAATGATGTACTGATGGTTGGTGTCTTCCCCTCTGTCGGAACTCACTGGACCCGGCACCTTCCTGTAGCACGAGTCCTGTGTGCAGGGGAACTTCCCAGCAGCTCCCACACGCAGAAGAACTGAAAAAGGAAAACTTCGTTTTTCAGACAGGACAAAACTTCACGAAGGTCAATCCAGAAAAGACTGGTGGAAGAAAGTGAGAATCAGGACAAGAAGGAAGCAAAGCAGGCGATGTGTTTGAGGACCACTCGCACACAAGTCACCCGTCGTGAAACAAAGCAGTTCTACATGTTTTTCAAACATGCAGGTGTGCATCAGAACCATCTGAGAATTCCAGACTCTTGGACTTGTATCCACGAGGACACGTTGCATGAACAGCATTTTTATCTGAACAGACCCCAAGAGAAGGTCCAGGAGTCTGAAAACCTTCAGGGTTCCCGGGCCGAGGGCCCCAAAATTCTCAGACTCGGACTCAAGAGCGTCAGACACCATAGGAGGTCAACTCAGCTTTTCACTCACTGCGCGGTCAGTTGCAAATCGCACTGAGTACAAAATGTCAGTCCAGCTGTCCTGGCGTGAAAATGGAGAGTTGAAAATATTTTCCTGTCCTTGTACATGTTTGTGGCCTGTCCTTTGTCAATTCAAGACCAATTGAACCTCAACAGCTGCTGTGTGTCAACTTTGGCAGCAGTTTTCCAAACGACTGTCATACGTCTCGTGAAAGACTGAAAGCTGCCGCCATGCAAGACGTCTCCCAAGTTTCAATTGAAAACTCGCAGCAATCAGGAAAGTGACGAATCATTGGTGACACGGTTCGTTCAGTTGAGAGAGCACGCGTTGAGGTGACAATACCGTGAGGCTTAATTCTCCCCTTCACCAGGTGCTGCATCAACTACAGCAGAGTAATTAGAAGCGAAATCTATTCATCGACACGAGGATCATCTTCTAAAGGCTCAGCGAGAGGAGAATACGAGGAGAATACGTATCGGGATGAAGATGCACTCAATTCCTTCACACAACAAGACACCAGCAGAATGGATTGGGAATCAGGCAAAAGAGCGGAGCCACCCATCCAAATTCAAATCAGGCCTGAAAAACAGGCCAAATTAACAGACTATAGTCTGTGTTTCAAGGTCAATCCTTCGCTCGGTGTTGTGCAGCTTGATTCCTGGACATTTTGTCTGTCACATTTGAAAAACTTCAGGAAGTTGAGCACCCCACAGCGGGGCCATTGATAGTTCCCCACCCTCTTCGTTGACCTACTCTGTCGTGGACGCGCACAAGGACGAAGGTGTCCAGCAAGGACATCGGGTTGTTTTTTGCTCGGCTGTTTCTCAGCATTCTGCCTCTTTGTCTGTGACGCTGAGAAACCAATTCCTCAGCTCAGAAACAGTTTCTCCCTTGGGATCACAGTTGGATCATCAAGTTGACTGGCAAAAGTCTGATCAGATTCTGTTCTCAGTGAAAAGGCAACCTCAGGTTTTGGCCTGAATCCTGTGGTTGACAGATCTGTAGGATGGATCCTCGCAAGTGTTTGTTTTTTTATCCGTGGAATAAGGAACCAACCCCTTGGTGAGAGCTTCCCGCAACCAGAACCACCCCGCCTTCAGCACTCAAGGATGGACGCAAACGCCTTCCCCTCGTGGTTGGCTCCCCACCTCGACGCCACACCTCGCGTCTCAACCTCCAAGAGACCCGCATCCGAGTCGTTCCGTTGATGCTTGAGGTTTCACCTTCACAAGGCGAACGCACAGGAACGGAACAAGCCCTTCTACAACTCGATCACAAAACCTGTCGTTTGTGCTCGCATCATGGTAGAAATGGGTTCTCACCTCACCCTCGTGGTTCCTGTTTAATCACACAACTCCTTTCTCGACCAAAGGTCTCGAAAGCCATGTGTGATTTCTGTATAGTGTGAGAACCCTGTCAGAAAGTACTGAAACGAGTCAAAGCACAGTCCCCGGGGCTTTGCAAAAGAACACGAAATAAAAAAATAAAAAGCTCAAATGAAACATGCATGCACAACACCGGGTTCTTCTGGAATTCGACGGACGGAGGGAGTATTCTTGTGTCTGAACGTGCGACAGATGTTACAAGTTTTCTTTAGCGCTCGGTCAGACGAGGTGACCTGGGGTCTTCGTCCATTTGGTTCCGCTTTTGTGTCCAGAGTGCGACAATTTGGTGCCGAGAGTTCAACAGGTGTTCAGCAATGATGATGGGGAACGCCTGCAAAGCTCAGGTTTTGCGAAAGCCACGAAAATCCAAAGGACAGATCCCCTCAGATCACCCTTAACGGATCTGTTCATCACGATCTGAGTACGTGCACTCAGACTAACATTTAGCTCTCATGCCGTGGTAACGATTTGTTGATGGCAATGCAAACACACATCCTTTCCTGTGTGTAGCTACCTATACAGAACGCAGGTTTGCTCACGCACTCGAACAGCACGGGGTGTATCGAATAAATCAAGCTCACCTGCAAAAACAGCGAGAAGCCGCATCTCGGAGTTCAGAAATCCACGAAAAACAAACGGGTCATCGCCTGGTCCTCTTCGCGCGATTTTAGTGCTGCGCTTCGTCAACAGTTGTACCAACAGACAGAAGTGTTGACGATCTCATCAAGGAACCCGTGACGTGAAGCTGCTTGAGCTGCAGGTTTCTCCGCATTGTGTCTATTGATGAAGCAGCGACGGTCACGGTCCAGTGACGCTCGGCTTTTGTGTCGTGCGCTGCACACTTGCGTCACGAAGGAGCGCGTGCGGCCGTGTCCCAATGTTGAAGCAACAAAAATTGCTTTGTGCGCTGACACTTTGACGGAGCGCGTGCAGCCTGGTTCGGTCAACCTTTCCCCTCAAGGATTGGACGCAGGGGTCTGAACAAAACAGGGCAACTGGTGGTGAGAAAGCTGAAAACGACACAAACCGAAGCAAAACTCTGTAAACAACAGTTTGAGAACACGGTTCACGCAAGAACATTTCCCCTCACGACGGGTCAAACTTCTGGGGTCTCATCATTTGGCAGTGGCCACCAGCTCCGTCCAGCGTGGAGCTGAATTCGTGGGACAAGGACGGCAAGGTCGTTTTTGTCTGGAAGAAAGAGACTCACAAACTGAGACTCCGACTGCAAACAAACTATGTACCGTAGTCACCAGTTTTGTGCGCTCTCGTGTGTGTTTTATGCACACCCCGTCTTTTGTGCTGAAAATTGCTGCTTTGTTTACTCAAAACACACACCCATGTTCCTTGAGCACCCAACTTTCAGCGCCAATTTAGGATACAGTTTGCACGGGTGATCACGATAAGCAGGAATCTCAATGAGCCTGGTCTCATGATCCCCACTTCATAGAGTTCTGTTTCATTTCAGAGGAATCTGGGCTTCTGCGCTTTGACCCTTGGCGACTAGCGCTGCCGATTCGAAAGCCGTGCAGGCAACAACAACTCTCAAAGATTCAACACACAAGTCTTTCTCAATAAAAAAACTTCAACCAAGGAAACATTGTCCTCTGCGCAATAACTGTCTTTATTTACCCAATTTTCTTTGGTAAAAAGATAAAATAAACATTCTCTTGGATTCACAACCAACTGCCCCAAAAAGCACAATCACAAGTCAAACAGTTGGGCATCTCTCTCAGTTCTGAATAACACAGGTTCTTGTCTGAGTCTTCCCATAAATTGTGAACTGTCCGAGGATAAGTGTCCACATTTGAACTGCTTCTATGTGACAACATGCAGATTTTTCTAGTTCAGGATTGGTTGTTAAAATGGGGCGTGCACTTCAAAAATAGCAACCTTCTATTCAACATAGAATACTCGTATTGTAGGAATGTGTCCAATTGTACAAAAAGCAGCAGCACAGCAGGCTAGATTTTGTCTGTCAATCGCCATTGAACTAAGAAAGAAAAGCGACCGAGCACTTCGCTTCATACCAAGAAACATCACGCCATGTTTTGCATTCCACGCGTGCTTTTGGGCGGACTTGTGAACGAAAGCTGCCTTTTGGCCAGTCAAAGTCAACATTTGGAGCTCAAAAAATGCCCGACAACGACAAAAAATTGTCAAGATCAACAAGAAGTTATTGCTCATAGAAGTCAGCCCAAAGTAGTTTTGACATCAGCATTCAGGAAAAATCAGCACTGACTCAGCTCGAGACGTCTGGGTGTTCAGCGGAGTTTTTCATCAGACATTGCCACAAACCAGTGTAACAAGTGACTGATACAGAGCGAAATCGGATTCATTCAGGCCACAATGCACCCGAAAGAATTCATTTAGAGTTATTTTCCTGCAAACAACTGCACCAACCGGAGCCTCGGGGGGAGGCACTGGTCTGATTGAAGAACTACTGAAACTTCACTCGCATCGCCGGGTGCTGCATGGTCATGTGAAACAATTTCTTCAAATGCACATTCCGTCAGAGTTGTAAACAACAGGAGCAAAAAAGTACTCGAGTACAAGAAAAGTTTCCAGACTCTGAAAACGACGACAGCAAGAAAAGATTTTCGTCCCCATCCACACAGGCCCGAAGTCTTTGCTGATTGACGTGAATTCAAAAAGTACAAAGGAAATTCACTGTCACGAACCACGAGGATTTCAAACCAATTTTTGGTTGCTTACAACCTCACGATTGCTTGGTACAGGAAACAAACCAAACGGAAGAAGTTTGGGTTTTTGGACTGTGACACCAAAAAACGCGTGTTCGTTTCTCCACAGACCAAAGCCACAGCTGGGTGGTCCCAACCAGGTCTGACCTTGGGAGCTGGGAAGAGGGCAAAATTTCGAACAATTGAAAATAACTTGCAAGAAGACCGGTCCGTGTGCACAAATTTCACTTGGAGATGGGGGCCTGCTTGGCAATTGCGCCTGCATGCAGCGCAAAAGAATGATGGCAAATTGACACGAGGTCACCCCCCAGAGGAAGTCAGACCCTCACCCCTTGGGCTCAAGCCCTTGCCTCTGGTTCACTGTCGTGCTTGAGCAAGTCATAGGAGGCACACAAAAACAAACAAAATGCACAAAAGGGACAATTCCCCTCGGATGGGATGGGATGGGATGGGATGGACTTCTTTTTCTAATTCGAACTGGGAAGGAGTATTCCGACTGCTTTGTCACATTTCACAAACTTGGGACTCCAGACCTCACAGGACGAAATCCCGTGTTTTTGACCAACAGAATATACATCCTGCGGGTGCATTCTCCAATCAAGGAATCAAACCCACTGAAGACAACTGAGCTTTCTCACCCAGCTCAAACCGGACTGTGATCTCATTGACAACACACACTGGCAACATACACCGTGGCAAGTCCACATCGTTTCAAAAATACTCATTGTTTTTCCGCTATTTGCAGTTTGTACAAAGTTTTGATTTAATCTCACAACAGCAAGAAAGACTAAAAGCAAGTTAGCACCTAACATGAAGGCTTCATCAAAGACACAGGGACTGTTGGCACACACAGTACTTACTGGTTACAAAGACAAAGTACACAAAATTCAGCAAGCGAGTCGGTTGAAAAAATACCCTGTTTGAAAATCACTTGCGCGAAGACCGTCGCCGACTGCATGAAACGGACTCACAACACCGGGGCACACCACCTTCCACTTGACGAAGAAAAGTCTGGGCATCATGTTGCACAAGCGTCAGCAGGAAGAGGCATGCGGCGAGGTCAAATCTCTACGAGGCACAAGATCATGATTCCCAAGGCAAAGAACACCTCCAAAGTCTCAGCTCAAAACTCAACATTTCACCACAATAACGTCAGGACGCAAAACCCATGGCAATGACAGTTCAAGTGATACTGTAACTTTAGCCTGGATCTACACTTCTGGATTTCATCATCTCAATTTTCACAGAAAATTTGGGGAAAACTGCCGAACAATCTGCACAACTTCTGTATTGCCAACAATCGTCTGCAAAGTCTCCACGCCTAACGCAGACAGAAGTCTCCAACTTTGCTGTCGAACGAACCAAACGTCACTTCCCAACGAGTCAGAAAGTTCCTGCGGTTGGTTCGCTTGCAATTCTCTACTTGCGACAATGGTACTGGCAATACATCAGGCACTAAACTGTCCACAGATTACCCACCAATGGGAAAACCACATGAGCCACCACTGGGTGGAATCAAGACTGTTAGACATGATGTGTATTTTACCGGGTAGAAGACGCAAGTAAACATTTGGCAAAAAACACCTCTGATTATGCTGAAACAACACGAAAAATAAAACAGCGTTCTCATTGGCTCGTTCGTTTCCATGTGTCGCGTCACGCCCCCTGATGGAGCTCAGAACCGCGCCGCGTACCCAGCGCCCCCTGCCGGATCGACGGGAGCCGACGGCTGCGCGTTCATGAGCGACGGGTAGAACGGGTAGACGGGCGCGAAGCTGAGCTGGCCCTGGGTGTACTCGCTGTCCCCCTCGTCGTTGATGTTCACCTTGCCCTGCACGCATTCCTCGTAGCTCGGGGGAGCTGGAAAGAAAAGAAGTGGTGAGTAGCGGGACTTTCTCCACACAAGTGCTGTCCAGATCGGTGAGACAGCCAAGTCACGGTTCTGGGAAAGGAAGCGCAACTTCTTCAGTGGATTCACATCCGCTGTTTCCGAACCAATGGATGTCAAGCGACAAGAGGTTCGCTGATGAGCAAACAGCCGAAAACCAGCATTGGCACTTTGCCACTCAGATTTGTCTGATTCTGAACAAAGCTTTCGTTTCATCACAACTTTTGTTCTACTTGTTTGTTTCTGAGGGACCGAAAAACGTTCGCGCATTTTCAAACACTCCTCGAGACATGAGAGCAAAACGTACGCAAGTCTGAGTACGAAGGAAGTGCGTCTGGGTATCCCGCGGCTGGCGGTGGGTATACCGCGGCGGGTGGAGGATACCCGGCGGCTGGCGGGGGATACCCGGCGTCAGGCGGCGGGTAGGGCGTGATGTCACCCGTCGGGTATGGCTGCGCTGGAAACGGCTGTGACGTCACGGGTCCGCCGGCGGCGAACGTGTCGCGCAGCGGGATCGTGCCGATCGTGATGTCACACGCGAACTTGATGTCATCGCCAAAGTCACAGTTCACGTAAAACTGCAACAAGAAAGACAAGAGCGATGAACATAGACACAGATCAAGAGCAGGGTGATCGTCACTGTTTGGTCAACGCAGAACACAGGTTGACTCCGAAAGACGCACCAGTGTGTCACAGTGCGTGCAGATTGGATTGTTCTCCAAAAACATGCACATGCCAACACCAAGTCAAGAAACTGATCAAAATCGTAGAGATTCCACTGGTTCACACTGAGAGCAAGAGTCCAAAGGATCGGACCATAATCTCTGACACAATCTGTCTGGGATGGGAGTTCTGTGACAACCACGGACCCCCATTCATCAATCGCGAATTATAAAGTTGGGGGGGGGGGCAGCGGAGGAGAGCACGGACTGGACAGAACACCGCGAATGCAAAAACAAAGGCTGGAACAGAGGGTGTCGTTTTGCATGAATAGCGAGACACAATGCCTTTGGTTTGAAAAGGTGGGAACCAATTGTGCGTTCACCCTCTCCATGCCACGGGCTGGCTGGATAGATCTATTCCAGTTCTAATGACAGGGAGAGGTACTCAGGTCCGTTCATCACTAATTGATTCAATTTGGATAAAAGCACGTGTACGACAGGCCCAAAACAGGATCACGTGAGCGTGTTGTCATTCACTGCATTTTTGCATGAGTGACGTCGCGTCCAAAGCAGCATTTGCAACACGCTCAAAAGCCACACAGAACACCGAGCGATTGCCGGCAGATCGTTGACACCTGTATCTCGCCGTCTGCAACTTGGCACGGGCCAGGTTTCTTGCATTCGCAAAGTGAGACACCAAAAGTGAGCCAGTACCCCTGTCCAGCACAACCAGGGGGAACCTGTCCGCACATGAACCGCCCACAGAACAACACGCGTGGCCAATATTGCCAAAGTGATCTATTTCGGAGGGCTGGCTGTGCGCGAAAACCAGCACGTACCTTGATGACATATTTGATGTCGATAATTTCGCAGTGCTGCAGTTCGGAGGCGGGAAGGGACGGCACGTGCAGAGGGAAGTTCTCCCAGCTCTCCGACTGCCCCGCGGCGACGGTGCCGCGTCTCTTGGTCGCGACGATGTTCGTGACCGTCTTTGGCTTCAGTTCTCCCGAGGAAAAGAACGAGTCGGAAGACCCTCTGAACTCTATGTACTGAAAAAAGATGTTCAACACTGATTTTCAACTTCTGTGCCAGAAAAACAAGCCTCGTGCCAGATAAAGACACACTGGCCGCGCACAAATGTGATCTCTTCAACAACGACCAACGTCTTCATGACAGAGACGCGTTGCTCAGAAGAGACAGTGTTCGCGCATGCGCGCGCATGCGCACCTGTTTGAGCGCGACGCCGGTGCCGGAGATGTCGGTGTTGGAGCCGTTGTGGACGCGCGCGTTGACCCAGATGGGCTCCCCAGGCACGTAACCGCGCTTGTTGATGCGGAACTCGGCGTCCACTTTGCCCGACACGCAGCAGCAGCAGCTGAGCTCAGAGCTCTGCTCCCCCAACATCGGTGTCTGTGTAAAAGGAAGCGTTTGCAACAATTTGAAGACTGACTGACCAGGAAAAAAAGATGACCCAGAGTGTGTTTTTTGAAAAAAATAGCTCCATGGAGCTCGCGGTGATTTGAGGAAATTTCACTTGCTCTGATTTGGCTTGCTCTGATTTGGCTTGCTCTGATTTGGCTTGCTCTGATTTGGCTT
>JAAUXT010075725.1_pt1 | contig 27656 bp, 30 predicted proteins | sample 7278171 | NCBI WGS metagenome assembly JAAUXT01 (sample SAMN14350112, study PRJNA611818) | marine sediment metagenome | isolation source: surface marine sediment (1.8m) | place: French Polynesia: Moorea | collected 2018-08
ACCAGAAGTTCAGGGCCCCGCAACCAACATTCCTTGTGGACAGGGTGGACCACTGAAGCCTTCTGTTCGCGGGCCGAGAACGTCTCGGCCACAGCCAGTGTGCTCGTGCCAACGTGTTTGTGGTGTACTTCGTCTTTATACATTCCCATTTTCGGATGCAAGGAAAGCTCACAACCGACTGCGATGGATCGGTAGAACACAGAAAATGGCAGGAACCAGCGGGAACTCTTTCAGTGGCTCTTACCGCGTACAGTTAGATTGGACCAGATCTTATGCAAACAACCTAATTTCACTTTTCTGGATCTCCCTGATTGTGTCTCAACTGGCTACTATGATTCTCTTGAAATTTTTCCAGATGAGAACTCTATTCATAGCAAGCATTCTTTTGAGCTTTTTCAGTCCAGTTTTTGTAGTATTTACTGTGAAATTGACCCCTGCATCTCTTTGGATTGGTGCCATTATCTTAGGTCTTGGCATTGGTAATTTAGAAGGTGCTGCAATCAGTATGGGCAGCAACATAACTTCCCACACTGGTATCCTGACTTCACTGCTTTATGCCAGTCTTTTTGGTGCATTTATGTTGGCTCCCTTTGTTGGTGGTTATCTGCTCGATAACTGTGATCCAATGTGGTTTCTCTATGTATTTTTAATGTATTCAAGCTTCAGTGTTGTTTGCTTGGTTCTTTTTCTTGCTGTTCAGCAGTTCTGTCATCCTCAGGATGAAAGAGGTGATGATGCAAATGAGGAAGTTATGGATCATTTGAATGTTTGAACTTGTGAAAAGCTCAAGTTTGGAAACAAAAACTGTGGAGCCTAAACCCTCTTAATTAAATTCAAAAAGAAGCCTGCACTGAGGTGAGCAACAGCTCTGGAGGAATGCTGGGGGCACAGCATGCGACATAATGTTTGTGGTCAAATGTTTGCACATGTCAATTTTCAAATCAGAATCTTTTGTTGCACCAGCCATTTGTTGTTATTTTCTGTGGCATTATGATGTGTCAACTGTGCAGAGTTTGGTGGACAGAGAAAGTAGGGTCACTCAGTTGATATGGTGAGGATGTCAGGAGGAGGCTTTACAGCTGTTATAACTCACACAGGCATAAACAACCAGAGATCCATCCACTGTGTTGAGAAACAGTTGGACTCTGGGGACAAGACCCTGAATCTGCAAAAAGCAATTGTAGAAGTACTCAACAGTGAGACACTTTGTTTTTGGATGGTCCTGACCAGGTAAGCTTTATCCACCAGCAATCACCAGAACCAGTACACAAAGGGTTGAATTTCTCCTCTTGACAATGTTTTGCCACTTATGGTGGGCTTGCAATACAATGTATGACTGTGGCAGGGACAGGAACAACATTGAGCACACCAGCCACCAAACAATGACAAGGCACACACACTGCAACCAAGACCAGGATCCTCTCTTGAATCAAGGTTTACCACACTGGCATCACTCCAATTTGGTCTCTTGTTGTGTCAAAGAAACACCACTCACAGAAGACAACACAAGTGTTGAACTTCAACAATTGTTCAAAATGCAGGTGTGGGAGAAATTACTCAAAATGGGCATCCTGTACTTTTCATACATCAATGGCACTTTCTTGATCTCCGTGATTTTGCACGAAACAGTTGAAATAATCTGTGTCAACATCCAGCAGATCTCCACTGCGGCCTTCACCCGGAGGTGAGAAGTTCTGCCCACCCCAGGTTCACCCAAGGAGACCAAGAGGATTTGAAGAGGGCTGGGGTGCAGAGGCGCTATCGTGACCTTGGTCACTTCAGAATTGTTCTTTTGTCACAATCTGAGCGGTAGTTTTTTCCTTCACCGAATGTAAAATTGTTGCACTCAGCTCTTTCTCTCACTCTTTCTGTCTCTCGATCTCTTTCTTCACTGCAGGTCTCTTGCGCTTCTTGTGGCAACCCTGCCCTCGGGAGTTGTGCTGCAGAGAGTGAACCAGCATGTGCTGCAGCTCATAGTGCTCGTTGTGTGCTCCGTAGCGAGCTTCAGTGTTTCCCGGTGCCGAGAGCTGACCATCTTCCAAGTGGCCATGGTCATGGATGGATTTGCCACAGGAATGCTGGTGACAGGTAACAAACATTAGGGGGGGCCTCACTTGGCCTTTTCCTGAATCTTTACATGAGCTTTGCAATAAAGTTCAGTTCTTTTGCAGGAGTGAACAGCTTTCTGGTTGAGCTGTGGGGAAAGCACAGTGACCCGCATCTGCAGGCTGTGCACCTCTTCTCTGGTGTGGGAGGAATCCTGGCTCCTCAGGTCGTCAAACACTTCCTTGGCGGAACAGACCTCTCTATGTCATCACCCCAGTTTTCTGAAAACAACGGTACGAGCGCAAAATACCAAACGGAACTTCCCTTCACTGTGTTACCAAGATCTTCAAACACCACAGAAGGGTCTGTGTCATTTCAAAGTCAGGTTCAGCAGGTTTTCTTCATTCAAGGGGTTCTGTATACGATCGCTTCATTGCTACATGTCCTCTGTCTGCTATTGTCAAGATGCAAACTTCGGCACATTGTTAACACAGAAGTTCAAGTTCAAGTGAAAGAATCAACAGGTACAACACATAAAAAGTCCTTCCAGTTTGTTTTGATTTTGCTGTTGTGTTTTATCATATTCTTCTCAGGTGCTGAACAAATTTTCATCAATCTTGTTGTGCCATTCAGTATGAAATTGTTAGATTGGACCAAATCTTATGCAAGCAACCTAATTTCACTTTTCTGGATCTCCTTGATGGTATCTCAGCTGGCCACTATGATTCTCTTGAAATTTTTCCAGATGAGAACTCTGTTCATAACAAGCATTCTTTTGAGCTTTTTCAGTCCAGTTTTTGTGGCATTCACTGTGAAACTCACCCCTGCATCTCTTTGGATTGGTACCATCATCTTAGGTCTTGGTATTGGTAATTTAGAAGGTGCTGCCATCAGCATAGGCAACAACATAACTTCCCACACTGGTGTCCTTACTTCACTGCTTTATGCCAGTCTTTTTGGTGCTTTCATATTGACTCCCTATGTTGGGGGTTATCTGCTGGATAACTGGGATCCAATGTGGTTTCTTTTTGTCTGTTTGGCATACTCAAGTTTGACTGTCGTTTGCTTGGTTGTTTTTCTTGCTGTTCAGCATTTCTGTCGTCCTCGGGATGAACGAAGTGATGACAGCTGTGCAAATGAGGAAGCTATGAATCACTTGAATATTTGAAAAGCTCAAATGGTGCACCAATTGAGCTTGGAAACAAAAACTGTGGGACCTAAACCCTCAAAGAGAAGCCTGTACCAAGGTGAGCAACTGCTCCGCAGGGACGCTGGGAGCACGGCCAGCGACAAAATGTTTGTGGCCAAATGTTCGCGCATGTCAATATTCAAATCAGAATCTTCTGTTGCACCGGCCGTTTGTTGTTGTTTTCTCTGGTGTTTTTATCAACTGTGCGGATCGAGTCAAGTGGATTATGATGTTGTCAACATGTGCGGAGTGTAGTGGACGGAGAAAGCGGGGTCACTCAGTTGTTACGGTGAGGACGTCGGGATGAGGCGTCACGGAACTCACACAGGCGCCAACGACCAGAGATCCATTCACCGTGTTGAGAAACAGTCAGACTCTGGGGACGTGACCCTGAATCCGCAAGAAGCAATCGCAGAAGTACTCAACAGTGAGACACTTTGTTTTTGGATGGTCCTGATAAGGTCAGCCTTATCCGCCAGCAATCACCAGAACCAGTGCACAAAGGGTTGAATTCCTCCTCTTGACAATGTTTTGCCACTTATGGTGGGCTTGTGGCAGGGCCAGGAACAACATTGTGCACACCAGCCACCAAACAACGACAAGGCACATGCACACTGCGAGAAGAGCGCCCGTCAACCAAGATCAGGATCCTCTCTTGAATCAAGGTCTACCGCACTGGCGTCAGGCCAATTTGGTCTATTGTTGTGTCAAAGAAACACCACTTACAGAAGACAACACAAGTTCAACGACTGTTCAAAATGCAGGTGTGGGAGAAACGACTCAAAACGGGCGTCCTGTACTTTTCATACTTCGTCAGCGTAAGTACGTCAATGACACTTTCTTGATCCCCGTGTTTTTGCACGAAACAGTTGAAAAAATCCGTGGTGAGAATGTCCTCGTGAAAAATAGCCCAGCCCACAGGCTGTTGCAACTCATTCGCGTTCCTGTGTGAGTGTGTGTGTGTGTGTGTGTGGGCGTGTGTGCGTGTGGCTGTGTGTGCCACTCTTTGTTTCTGTGCCACCAGAGTTGAAGTGGGTACAACACTCGACATTCTCTGGAATTCACCTTTTTCTCTCAGACACATTTTGGAGGCTTCGGAGTCAGAACTGTCCAACCCAATCCGAAACAAGGATCCTCATTCTCAAGCCTCAGTCACTGTCATCTTTTGTGCATTTGTGTCATGCTAATTTTGTCTTTTTAGGGCTCTTTCCAAGCAGTTTTGCCAGCTTCCATCGTAGATTTGCAGCACATCTTCGGTGTTACCATCCAGCAGGTTTCAACTGCGGCCTTCACCTGCAGGTGAGAAGTGGACCCAACCCCGGCAGGCGCAGGTCCAGAGTTGGGTCACCGGGGTCGACTCCCTGTGCCGGTGATGTTGTCAACTTTGTGAATTAAAGGTGGGGCCAAGAGCCCGTCAGTCTGCTCCTCGTGGATTTGGTTGAAGGGACGGAGCAGTGTCTGGAAGGGAAATGAATCACAACTTTGCAATTTTTGAGACACCACCCTGGGGATGGGATCTGTCTTTACTCTTTGGCGGAGGCGGGAAATTTCCATGTGCAGAATATGGCCTGAGGAGTGGACCCCTCTGGCGTGGTGGACCCAAAACTTGAACCAAGGTGACACATATGCGCCACAAACGCTTGCAAAGTCAAGTTTTGAAAAACCTTTCCAGTAAACAGTTCTGAAGCTTCTCGTGGTCCATTTCCGCACTGTGATAGGAAAACGCTCCTCCATCGGCAGGTGCCTCGCGCTTCTCGTGGGGACCATGGTCGCCGGGCACGTGGTGCAGAGGGTGAACCAGCACGCGCTGCAGGGCGCCGCCCTCGCTCTGCTCTCCGCTGCCTGCTTCGTCATCTCTCAGTGTGGGGATCTGATGACATTCCTCGGAGCCTTGGTCGTCTTCGGGCTCGCCTGCGGAATCTGGATCACTGGTAAGTTGGTCATGCAGTGAGCAGTTGAAAGGAAGCCAACGCGCACGCGTGACATTCATATGTACGAGCACGTAGTACCTGTCTGGGAAATGGGATTTGGCATTGTAAACCCAACTGAAAGATGAAAAGAATGCCATGGGACACAATAGTGTTTGCGAATATGTCCGCCTGATCCTCCGGTGTTGCCACTCCTTTCTTGATGTCATATTGATTCAAACTGACTGGATTGTCATTCGTCTGGAGTTGTTTCATCGATTCCGTGCAAGAAAGAGGTTATTTTGCAGGGGTGAACACCTTCCTGGTCGAGCTGTGGGGAAAACACAGTGACCCGTACCTGCAGGCTGTGCATCTCTTCTCCGGAGTTGGAGGTGTCGTGGCTCCCCAGGTCGTCAAACACTTCTTGGGTGAAGGAGACCCTTCTGCGTCCAACATCGTGCCTTCACAGTCCAACACAAGTGTGGAGAACCAAAAGGAACTGTCACTGACTGTGCCTCCCGGACACCCAAATTCGACAGAGTCCATCTCATTTCAAAGCAATATTCAGCAGGTGTTCCTGATTGAAGGAGTTTTGTTTTTGGTAGCAGCACTGCTGCATGTTCTCTGTGTGCTTTTCTCTGGCTGCAAACTTCAGCACATTATTGACAAAGAAGTTCAAGTGAAAGTTGATTCATCCAAAGGGACCTCATATCAGAAACCCAGGTGTTTCCATTTGTTTGTTTCCATAATGCTTTTGTGCTTCCTTACTTTCTTTGGTTCAGCTGCTGAATATTCCTTTGCAGCACTTGTTGTCCCATTTTGTGTTAAAATGCTAAATTGGACCAAATCTTATGCCAGTAACTTGATTTCACTATTCTGGGCCTTTTTCATGGTGTCTCAGCTTGCCACTGCAATTCTCTCCAAGTTTCTTCAAATGAAGATCATCATGGTAGCTAGCATTGCACTTGCTTTTTTCAGCCCTATTTTTGTAACATTTACTGTGCAACTAACATCTGCATCTCTTTGGCTTGGTACTGTTATCCTTGCTCTGGGTGTTGGTAATTTATTGGGTGCTGTGATCAGCATGGGCAAAAATATAACTTCCAGAACTGGAATCCTTTCTTCATTGGTTTTTGCAAGTACCTTTGGTGCAAGGATGTCAGCTCCTATTCTTGCTGGCTATGTTCTTGACAACTTGGATCCAATGTGGTTTTTGTACATTTGTATCATGTACTCCAGTTCTGCTGTCATTTCATTGGCCCTTTACCTCACTGTTCAGTTTTGCTGCAGTCCCCAGAATGAACAAAAGAAAGATGTCGAAGAAGAAGAAATGGACGACATGAACATTTGAACCTCGAAACATTGCCGCAAAGGACTCCTGACTGAACAAATCTGCGAATATTTTATTGTCCGTGTCACAATCCTCAAGTCCAAAGGATTCCGCGAGGCCGTGACCTGAACACTGGAACTGTTTTTATTGTTTCTCGCTCAAAGAAGCTGTTTGACACAAAAGCTTCTCGCACAATGGCTTTCTGCGGTTCCGACGCAGTTCAAACCCTGCCGAGACTCCCGATCCTCGAGCCACCTGCAGACACTGAAAATTTGGAGGAGATCAAATGTCTTGCCGTCTGCATCTCATGTTGCTGTATTGTCTGAATAGAGAGTTCCGGTTCAGGGCTTCTGCAAATCAGAGGGAACGAGACGAGGGCAGTTTGCACTTGCGACATGGTCGCCACAGGTTTTACCGTGTGCAATAAATTTTACTCAGTTGCTTCGCAATAGCAACTGTGACCATCATATGTATCTGTTTAAGCATTTCACCGGCCTGTTCTGTTACAAATCAAGTACGTGTTAATTCGACAAGGTCGAGTTGGCGACGGTCATCGGTGAGGACGCGGAGTCCTGAGTGTTGTTCTCATCAGCTGATTGGGAAATCGACAGGGTCAAGTGGATGCAGAGAGCGGGGTCACTGAATTGACGAGGAAATGAGGACGTCACGAGGAGGCTTCACCGTTCTTATCTCGTGTACAACGACCTGAGATTTCATTCACAAACGTGTTTCTGTTGAATTCCTCGTAGATCTACACAACCACGTGGGAGCGACAGGTAATCCTCTGTGTCCGTAGCTTTCTCCTCCGAGCCTGGAGCGGTGCATTGACAGGTAAGTTGTGCAGTTTTTGCAGGAAGCTACGACACTCCGCCTTTATCCAGGGTCGCAAAATTATGGGTCAGGTTGTTCCTGTTGGGGCGGTGGGCTCCCTCTTGGGTCCACTGGAGGATAGAGACTGCATGATTTGTGGTGCCATTTGCTTGACAATTGAAGTGACTGGTGCTTCTGGTTGTACTTAGAGGCTGAGTTGAACCTGCGTCAGGGCAGGGCGGGCTGCAGGTGAACTGATTCAGGTTGACTTGTGTCGCAGATTCCTTTCTTTTCCGGAGCCCAAGATCATTTTTCAGAGTTGATGCACGATGGAGCTGAGGGAAAAGAGGCTGAAAACCGCACTGGTCTACTTCTGCGTCCTTGTGCACGTGAGTTTTTCAACGTAACTTCAGGCTCTGAAGGGGATAAAGAGGAGGTCCAAGGGACATCGGACACCCGAACAACCGAAAAGCAAATGTCCATTCTTGTTTACACCACAGGCTTTGTGGTTTGGTTTGAACTATGGTTTTGGTTTGAACCGTTTTTCTCTGAATCGGAGTTGGCTGTCATCCAAACCCCTCGTCCAAACCCCGATCTCGTAGCATGAGGAAACACACAAATGTGTTTGCACGTGCAATTGACACAACCACCAAAAATGCTCACAATTGTTTGACTTGCACCTTGTGTCAACGCTTGTGTAACACAATTCGCCGCCCAATGATGGCTTTTCCAAGAAGTTTTTTTTTTTGTTTTGAAAACACGTTCTTTCGCCTCCTGGTATCACTCGTGCAAGTTGCTTAACTCTGGTTGTCATGACCCGCAGGGCGCTATCCAGGCGCTGGTGGGCGCGACGCTGATCGACCTGCAGCAGATCTACCGCGTTTCCACCCAGACCATGTCCACCGTCTTCACCTGGAGGTGACGAGACCCGCGTGTCAGGGGCTGGGTCCAATCAATACAGGGGTGATATCTCTCCTGGTGCGAGTGCGTGCTTTCACCCCTGTTGCTGACTTAGTCTACTTGGTGTGAAACAAGCCATTTTGCAACAAAAACACATTTCGTTCAGAGTATCGTCAGAGTCACTCCAGAGTCAGCGTGAAACCCTTGCCCCAAAGAAAGGAGACGAACAGAGTTTGGGAGAGAGTCACGCATCCTCCATTTTTGCTCTAACTGGAAACGCCATGGACTGCACTGAAGGTACGTGGGGCTGGTTGCAGGCTGCATCGCTGCAGGGAAAACCTCACAGAAGGTGAACCAGCACGTGTTCCTTGGCGGAGCCATGCTGCTCATGGGCATCTTCATCATCGCTGCGCCCTTCTGCACCAGTTTCGTCGCATTCTGCGTGATCATTGCCGTCCAGGGAGCCTCCACTGGACTTTACGCTGTCGGTGAGATGTTTTCTGCAAAGAAAACAAGAAGCAGTGCTCAAGGCAACTGCAGTGCGAAGTCCCTTGCCGGTAATGCGGTAATGTCATCGATTCTTCCTTGTCCTCCTTGTCTTCAACCCAGGGGGTCCAGGTGGGGGGAGGGGGAGGGGGTTGTGGGAGGGGGAGGGGGAGGAGGGAGGGGAGAGGTTGGGGGAGGGGGATGGGGGTGGGGGACATTTCATCCACCTTGCCATGTACTGCACCACCACATAATGCTTCGCCCAAAAGGGACTTCGCACAATAATCACATCCAAGGGAAGGACGGCTCTGGAGGATCCAGGTCGGGCGATCCAGCTGAGTCCAACCTTCGCACTTGCTTTGTCTTCGTGAAGTGTTCATTTGAAACAGGTCACCACAGGGGTTATGTGAATTTTGGACCAAAAGTTGAAGTCTTTTCCACTTGAGATCAAATCAAAGCGCATGTCTTTAGGAGGAACAAGGACTTTCAGCAGGGGCCCGGCACGCGATGGCTGTGAGACGAGCACGGTGCCCCCTCCCCGATTGAGGTGCTCGTTCTCACGCACCACAGAAAGCGGCAGATGAAGCAAACTCGCCATTTCAGGATCGAACGCCTTCGTGATGGACCTGTGGGGCGCGCGCAGCCAACCGTACATCCAGGCCCTCGTGCTCTTTTTCGCGATGGGGTCGGCGATCACCCCACAGCTCGCCAAACTCTTCCTCGCCCAGCGCCAACCCCTCCAAATCCTCACCACCGCGGACAACGTCACGGAGATCTATTCCAACAGCAGCTCAGAGAGTCGCAACACCACTGAGGAGTTCACCAGCAACATTCACCACGTTTACTCCATCATGGGCACCTGGAGCATCGTCGCCTGCCTCTTAAACCTGCTGAGTCTCTATTCCTCCGGCTGTGACTGGAGGCGGCGGGTTGGGGAGAATCCTGAGAACAAACCCACCACCACTGCTGCTGCTGGTGGTGGTGCACGTCAGAAGAGGACCATCCGCTGCTTCTCTTACTCTGCGATCTGCTCTTTGTGTTCATTATTGTTCTTTGGCATCGCCGTCGAAGATTCCTTCTCTTCCTTCAGTGTGACCTTCAGTGTGAACTTTCTGGACTGGACCAAAGGCGGTGCCAGTAACCTCCTGTCGGGGTTCTGGATTTCCGTGGTCGTGGCCAGATTCTTATCTTTCGTGTTGTCCAACTGGATCCAAGCCAGGTTCCTAATCATTTGCATGGTCATACCCACTGTTACATCCACTCTGCTCATGGCACTGACAGGATCCTCCAGTCCAGTCTCCATGTGGGTCGGGACGGTGCTTCTCGGCCTGGGCGTTGGCAGTATTTTGGGTAACACACTGAGCGCTGGCGCAGAGTTGATCTCAGACGCAGGCGTGGTCTCTGCCCTCGTAATCTCCTGCTTGTACCTCAGTCGGGTGATCACGCCTCCCATCATGGGCTTCCTGCTGGACCACGTGGGGTACGTGTGGTTCCTGTACGCGTGCGGCGCCTACGCGTGCGCAATGATGGTTTCTATGGTTGTGTTCACGATGACGTTGCACTGTTGGCGCAAACACAACCGGGCGACAGTTGACGTGAAGACGTCGAGTCCGACCGACGAGTCAAAAGAGAGTGCATTGGTAGAAATCACGCAACAAGCGAGTGTGGAATTGGCAGCGGTGGATCCAGAGAAGAGCCTTGGGACGTGTCCACTGACCTCCACCAAACTTTGAATTTGCCTCCAATTGCAGGAGAGTGGGCAATTTTGCTCTCAACCTGCTAAAAGTTAAATTTTGGTGACGGCTCCAAGGAGCTCGGCACCCCTGTCCAACCCTGGACGCTTTTTGCACCGGAAGTGCTGTATGTTGCGCGCGTGTGAATCGCAGTCGTCGCTGCGAAGCCACGTCGCATCGGGATCCACCACGCGACACGCAAACACGTGGATTGTGTTTGCAATATTTGATGGACTTTTGTGATGGATGTATGAAATACACATTCACAGAAAAATTGGCAGGGTGGATCCAGAAAATGCCCTTGGGTCCCTTGCATGAGTAGACGAGCCTGGAGACCACACCTCGTCTGAGATCAAAGCGGCGACATCAATGCACAAAAGCGAACATCGAGAGTACCTTCCAACGAATAAAAAGCCTCAATTTTTTTCACCCCAATTTTGGTGCTCGAGAAGCAGAGAGCTCAGCGCCCTGGATACGCGCCTGATTAGAGGCCAGACTGCGCTTGGCTTTTCACATTTTGGAAGCGCGCAGTTGTCGCTGCGTTTACGTCTCGGATTGGGTCCCACACGCGAAACGCAGCCACATCAACAGTCCGGGACAAGTTCAATTCTGCGCAAGTGAAATGAATTGACTGCAATGCTGAAAGAACTTTATGAAGCGTACGCACAAAAATTAATTTTTTCACACAAGCGAAAGAGACATGAGATGTGTTTCCAGCGTTGAAACATGTGTTGCACCGCTTTTTGCTGGACTTCCAAGCATGCATGCCCACCCAGATCTGGACCCCATGCACTCGGGACCAGGTCCGCCCCTCCTCTCCCTGCGGTTCCTCTGTGGACCAGCAGATCCAGGGTCGGTTGCGCTGCTGCTGCTGCTGCTTCGTTCGCGGCACGGCTGCTGGTCGCCTGTGCGCAACGCAGCTTCCTGGAGACTCGCTTCATCGTGCACCATGGCAGCGATGTGCATGATGTGGGGTTCTCGTGGCTGCTGAAGGGCTGCACCGAGTGAACGCACATCGGCCTCGTTTATGATCCTCAAGATGTATTGACTCAAGCAGAAATGGGCAGTCAAGAGGTTCCGATCAATCCACAATCAACACGCGAGCTCGTGGACACGTTGCAGAGCTTTTGTGGCTTGGTGTGCTCGTTCACGGACAGGCAAATGCGTAACTGACGGACAACAAGCACCAGTGTGATAAATCATGGACGTGTTTGAGAAGAGGCTGAACACTGCAGTGATCTTCTATTGCTTCATTGTGCACGTGAGTGTTCCGTGTGCGTGTGTGTGTGCGTGTGTGTGTGTGGTTTGGTGTATGCACAGTGTGTGTGTGTGTGTGTGTGTGTGTGTGTGTTGAAAACAGCATGGCGTGCATGCGTATGTGCATTACAGTGAGTACACATGCATGGGTGTGGGTGTGAACTTGCACATCTTGGTTGATATATACAGTAACAGAAACAACCGGAGTGTGCGAGTGTATGTGCGTGTGCGCAGTGTCATCGTGCGTGCGTGTGTGAAAACGCGTGAGTGTTCAATGTTTTTGTGCGCGTGTGCAGTCAACAGGTTCGAACTCATTCAATGTCATTGAAAGTATTTCTGCAAGGGACAAAAAGCTTCACATATGTTTGCAGCACTAGTCTTTCACTTGTGCACTTTTTCACGCGAGCTCACTCATGTCTGTAGATTCTTGATTTTTCGTTTCCCATGGCAGTCGAGTGCCACAAATGTTGTGCACATGTTCGTTTTTTCGACAAGGACACTCGGGCAATTGAGACGAATGAATGAAAAGTGGTCTGTCTCTTCTTGGAAAGAGTACGTGTTGTGCAGTGTGTGCATCCATGTGTGTGTGCGTGCTTGGGCGCGTGCGTGCGTGTGTGCGTGTGTGTGCGTGCACATTTGCAGTCACTTCTGGCATTATCTGCAGCGTCTTGGGACGTTTTCCTTGACGCTTTGTGACAAACGTAGACTGTACGGTGAGATGATCTGCCTCGTTTTACAATTTGGGTCTTTGCACTGACAGAGTAAAATTCGTGTGCACACGTGGCAAATTTTATGTGAACCAACGATGGACGGGTGATCTTCTGTTGCTTTGCTACACACACGTTTTGGTGTGCGTGTGTGCGGTTGTGCGTGTGTGCGTGTGTACGTGTGCGTGTGTGCATGAATGTGCAAAATACATATTACGTATTCGATTCACATGTTTTGTATGTGCACTAAATGCACTGGTAACAACTGAGACAAGAATATTTTATCACTCGTAAAACGAGCACTGCACGCCGAATGATGCGTGTGTGTGCAGTGTGTGAGTGAGGTTGTTCGTTGCCAAAAAGTAGATTTCTCTTGGTCATACTTGTCCACAGATTCATGTCCTGAGGCTTATTTCTCAGGGGGCGTCTCAGACGATTCTGGGTGCGACGCTGGTTGATCTGCAGGAAATTTACGAGACGACGACGCAGAAAATCTCAACCATCCTCACATGGAGGTGAGAGGGGCATTTGTTTCACGTGCAGATCAAAACCGCATGTCACGCAATGTGTTTGTAATTGAGATCTGTTGTGGTCAGTGGCAGCAGGGAGCGTGCAAAAAGAAGCGAGCGATGGGTCCAAAACCTGATGAAAATCTGGTTCAGTCACTGGCGGCAGTCTGAATTCAGGACAAAAATTGTGCCCGCACCACAAAATTCAGATGAATGTTTTTGTTTTCAACATCGGAGGGTCCTTGCCTGAGTCCACTGCAGAAACTTGGCAAAGGTCTTTTCAGTTTCATTTGTTGCAGGTACTTGGGAGTTGTCATTGGATGTCTCAGTGCAGGAAAGATTGTACAGAGGTTGAACCAACATCTCTTCATAGGAACCTCTCTGCTGGTCATGGGAGTCTGTGCATTCTCTGCTCCATTCTGCTCAAGCCTCGTCACATAGTCCATCTCCATGGTGCTCCACGGGTTCTTTACCGGATTTCTCACTGTGGGTAAGCTCATAGCCACACAGGAGTGGATGCATCATTGGGTCAAAAGGCATGACTTGCGAGGAACTCGTGTGTGTGTGTTTGTGCGTGTGTGTGCGTGTGTGTGTCGGGGCCGAGAAGTCCAGGCATTTGAGTTCGGGCATCTGGACTTCTGGCTCACCGGGGTTGCCCCTCCCTTCACCAAATGCTGAATCTGCTATTTGCCTGCCAGGCATGACAGGGATGGTCAGCAAAAAAGTCGCAACCAGAGACTCGTACTTGTGGGGCTTACCCTGATAACTCAAAAACCAGTCCCGTCCCTGTTCTTCACCTCGTGGGGCAACATTTCAGTTTCTCACACTGAAGTTGAATTCATTGTTGTTGTTTGCCACAGATCTCACTGAAGTTTGCGTCCCTGACCTCAATCCTGAAGATCGTGTACTTCTTTTCCTTTCAGGAAGCAGCGCTTTCACCATAGACCTGTGGGGCAACCAAAGTGACCCGTTCCTTCAGGCCACACTATTCTTTGCATCAATTGGATGTGTGCTGTGCGTCCAAGTGTCGAAGCAGTTCTTGGCGGAGAGAGTCAACACTGAGACTGGAGTGGAAATTCCTATGAACTTCACAGCTGAATATTATGCAAGAAACAGTTCAGCACCCGCACCATCTGTGCTTGATAATGCCACAGAAACATCCAACAGCTTTCATAGTGAAGTTGAGAATGTGTTTTACATCATTGCAGCTATTTCGTGTTTTGGTGCTGCAATGCAAATGACGTGTTGGTTTCATTCTGGGTGCAGCCTGAGTCACTTGCAGAACACAAGGGGAGAGAAACAACCAACCGCATTGCAAATCTCACACGCTCAAACAATGAGCAGATCCTATTTGTTGGTTGCATCTGTCTTGCTCTGCTGCGTAGCATTTCTTGGATCTTCCTCTGAGGACAATTTTTCAGCTTTTGGAATCACCTTTACTGTCAATGTTTTGGAATGGACAAAGAGTGATGCCAGCAACTTGATCACAGTTTTCTGGTTGTCCACACTCATGTCCAGGATTGTTACAATTGTGTTTGTAAAGCTTGTACAAGTCCAAGTTTACAATGTGATGTTTGCCAGCACTTTAGTGGGCCTGGGAGGCACCCTGCTGATGACTGTAGCTTTGAAAGTCACCACCTTGTCCCTTTGGATTGGGGCCTCTCTTTTGGGCTTGGGAATTGGAAACATGCTGGCAAATACTTTGAATGCTGGGAAGTGGCTGACAAGCCAGACTGGTGTGATTTCATCAGTTATCTTTGCAAGTGCCTACACTGGAAAGATTGTTGCTCCTCTTCTCATTGGCTATCTGCTGGACCATGTGGATCCCATGTGGTTCTTGTATCTGGGTGTCGTGTTTTCAAGTGGTGTGCTGGTGCTGTTAGTAGTGTTCCAGGGTGTGCAAATGTACGGCGGTAGAAAGTGTGAGGGTGCGAGGCAGGAGTGTGACGTTCCACTGGAGAAAACACAGCAAACACACGAGGTGTGAACTCCACCTTGCGGCAAATCAACCTCCTCCCCGGGAACTCAGCATCAAAGAACCGAGTTCCCCCCAACCTCGACAAAATTTCTCATGATAAAAATTTATTTTTGACAGGTTGATGACACATGAGAGTCACTGCAGGCCAAAGTTCCCACGTGTTCCAGGCAAACCTTTCGTCGGAAGCCACAGTATCGAGATTCGAATTTTTTGGCCAATCCGCACCCATGGGGCTTGGATCCCCTCACCACCAAGAAATGATTTTTCTTCCCGCCCCCCGCGCCTCAATTGGCGCGGCACGCAAAAAGTGTTCAGGTTCTGGAGCCTAGCTGACCCGAGGGAGGCGGGGGACCTGGGAGGGGGGCTACTGCCAGCAGAATTTACCGAGACCAACCCGCCCGGACCAGTCAGTTGCCGTCCAGTTATTTTTTTGTTGCTGCGCATGCAGTACAAGGAACAAATTTGATGAAATGTGTACACGAAGTGTTTTCCTCGCAGATCGACTGCAGCTATAGCTGTCAAACAGCTGCCGTCAAATTGCGAAGCAGCGGACACGTGCTGAGGCCGCTAGATCTGGACTCACATTCAACGCGAAATCATTGGCTTTCCAATTTGGCCCCGCAAAAACACAATTTTGTGCAGGAACTTTCCTCTTGTTTGAATTTTTTGTTGAAACGGAGTGGATTGGTTGGGACGGGACCCACAGCCCCGACAAATTTGTTTCCCCTTTGACTTTGTGCGAAAGGTGCATGACAAGTTCGATAGCTTCCCTAACCCACAAAATTGATTTCGCCCTCTCCTATTGAGCCTCCCAGATCGAAGTTGGCCCCGATCCGGGATCCTTCAGAGCGTATCTCTTGGGCTTCACGTCCATGAACGCAATTCTGGGTGCATGTGCCAGACAAACACTAATCTAATTCAATACACGTTTCCACGTCCTTTGATAAAATCTTTTTGAGCAAAAGTTTGTGCAACACCAGCTGCTGAAAACTGTGAATTACAAAGAAATGTGTTGGCACGCAAGTGTGACAGTGCATGTGTGTGAGAGAGACACACACACACAGAGAGAGAGAGAGAGAGAGAGAGAGAGAGCATGTGTGTGTGTGTGTGTGTGTTGTGACATTGTTGTTATGACAACACAAACGAGTATTCCTTTCTGTCACCTGCCTAATTTTGTGGCGTACGTTAAAAAAACAAAACAAATGTAAACCGAACATTTCCAAATAGAAGTCTGCCTCCTCCACCAAGGGAATCCGAACCTGGACGCCACCCTGGATCAAAACGTGAACCAAAGCAAAACGCACTCAGAAATGCTCACCGATTTTGGACACGCACTGGGACCAGTAAGTTTCCACTTGTTGAGGAGGGCTTGCAAACACAGTGCACTTGACGAAGCAAGCACTGAAGCACGGAAAGACAGAAAAAACGGAACAGCGTCTCTTTTTTCCTTTGAGAACCTGATCAAATTCTTCCTCGATTTCGACTGACGACGCATTCCAACATGTATTTGCGGAGAGGTGACGGGAGCAAGCTGTTCCGTCCGAGAAAAGGCTCCAGCTTATCAACGAGGGAGATCTCAGAGTCGACACTCTCCCGGCTGTGGTCCTGATCCTGCGGGATTTAGTTCTTCACCGATCGCAGAGAGCGCTGCGCATGATAAATCCAACAAAAATGATAGAACATTGCAAATAATTATATGAGAGAGAGAGAGAGAGAGAGAGAGAGAGAGAGAGAGAGAGAGAATGAAATTGAATGAAATTGTCATGTTGTCGACAAAATAAAGTCCGCAAATGCTCATTTTTATGCGTTGATCCAGGACATCAACTCATCAAGTGATCACATTTCTTTTCCTCGCGCGGTCGACTTGACGTGGTCTCGGCACGCTGGATAGAAGGCTCATGCGTCACGTCAACCTTGCTCCAAACCTGTTTCACTTGCACAACGACAAAAGAGTCGTCGTGCGTGTACAGTACGAATGTTGCAGCCCGCAAACAAAGGACAAAAAACATGGATATGCTGGAGAAGAGGCTGAAGACAGCAGTGATCTTCTATTGCTTCATTGTGCACGTGAGTGTTCCGTGTGTGTATGTGTGCGTAAATTTGTGTGTGGTGTGCACAGTGGGCGTGTGTGCGTATGTGTGTGCGCGCGGTTGCTCGAGGCATCAAAACAGATGTCGAGGAGGAAAGTGTGCACACGTGTGTTTGCGAATACAGGCAAAACACTGCGGTGATCTGCTTTTTCTCTCTCTGCCTCTCTGTCTCTCTCGGTCTCTGTCTCTCTCTGTCGCACGGGTGTGTGTGTTTGTGCGCACGGGGGTATGTGTGTGTTGGTGTGTGTTCGAGAGTGCGATGTTTTCTTGTTTGCGTCGAATGTGCCAGTGTGTGAGCTCTGCATGTGTGAATGACAGCCTTCTGGTACGAAGACACGGTGTTGGGTCAGCTGCTCAAGTCAAACTCACCCATTTCTTTCAGGGAGCATCTCAGACGATTCTGGGTGCGACATTGGTTGATCTGCAGGAAATTTACGAGACGACGACGCAAAAAATCTCCACCATCCTCACGTGGAGGTCAGGGTATGGCAGAGTCAGAGGGTTGGGGGGGGCAATCTCAGTTTTGACTGGCACCCGCCTCTAAGAGGCTCAAATATGGATGGCTCAACGGGAACTTGCACCTGTGCACTCAGCAGGAAAGAGGGGACCAAATCCCCAGGGTCTTTGGGATCCGCTGGACCGGCAGAATGTGTCCACGCGGGTGCGAAATCCCACAAAAGCTGCTGACGGTTCCCAGTTCTTCTTCAGACGAGTTCGTTTCGCTTGAATCCATTGTCAGGAGTGCAGTTGCAGTATTTTTGTGTTTTGGCAACCGTGAACAACGTTTGGTGGGTGTGTTTCTTGCACACCTATGTGGGAAGTGGTACAAACAGGAGTGCAATTCAGAAGAAACGAACTGGGAGCCAGATCCAAAACTCATCCTTATTTTCTCAGATTCGTGTTTCTTGTCTGTGTCCAGAACAGGAGAAACTCAGCTGCATAAGGTTTTGGACAGACTCTGAAACCAAAACTGTTTCGTTTCAGGTCAATCGGAGTGGTGGTTGGATGTCTCAGTGCAGGGAAGATTGTGCAGAGATTGAACCAACATCTCTTCATAGGAACCTCTCTGCTGGTCATGGGAGTCTGTGCATTCTCTGTTCCATTCTGTGCAAACCTGGTTGCTTTGTCTGCCACTGTGGTTCTCAATGGATTTTTCACTGGATTCCTGACTGTGGGTGAGCTGATTCTGCTGTTCCTGTCCAGAGGGTGAATGCGTGGATTCTTTGAGCCGTGTTTTGCTTCCCCCAGTTTGCAGCTGATTGCTTTGCATGTGCAGTCACAGCAAACAATTCAATGTGGAGGTGCACAACAAGGCAACAGACCCCATAGGTGCTAGATTCATCTCACCTGAGGGTCGCCTCAATGTGTTTGTGTTGTTTTCCAGGATGTAGTGCTTTTGTCATTGACCTGTGGGGAAAGAAAAGCGACCCGTTTCTTCAAGCATCACTTTTCTTTGGAACAATTGGATGCACCCTCAGTGTTCAAGTTGCAAAGCAATTTTTGGCAGAAAGAGATCCACTGACTTCAGACAACTTTCTCAGCAACATCACTGTCAATGGTTCAACAAAAACAAATCACACTTCAGAAACAATTTATACTTTCTCTACAGCCACACCAGGCGGGTTTCAGAGTCATATTGACAAGGCATATTTCATTATTGGTGCCTTGTGTGTTGTTGGCACTGTTGTACAGCTGGTCAGCTGGGTGCACTCTGCCTGCAAACTACACCACTGGCTGCAGCACACAAAAGGAAAGATGCAGTCGTCGTCGCCAGGCAGGCCAAGCTTTCATGGAAGCAACAAACTCTTTCTGCTACTTGGAACTTTACTGTTGTGCTTGGTTGCATTCCTTGGATTTGCTATCGAAGAACAGTTTGCTGCCATTGGGATAACTTTTGCTGTAAATACTTTGCATTGGACTAAGAATGATGCAAGCAATTTGGTTACATTGCTTTGGGCATCAATTGTAACATCTAGTTGTATCTCAATTGTGTGTGCCAAGTTTGTGGAAGTCAACAAGTTGATGATTGTCAGTTCTTTGATTTGTTGTGGAGGAAGTATTTTCATGACATCAATGATAAAAGTAACTCCATTCTCACTCTGGATTGGAGCCTCACTTTTGGGCCTTGGTGTTGGTAATGCAGTTGCCAATGCAATAAATGCTGGCAAGAGACTCACAAGCCAAACTGGAATAATTTCTTCATTTATTTTTGGAAGTGCCTACACTGGTAAGATTGTGGCCCCTCTTCTGGTTGGCTACCTGCTGGATAACGTGGATGCCATGTGGTTCTTGTATCTGGGTGTTGTATATTCCAGCAGTTTGCTGGTACTGTCAGTTGTCTTCCAGGTTATGCTGTTGTGTAACAGGAAATACGAGAGTGTGAGGCAGGAAGGTGATGCACCAGTCGAGAACAAAACATCTGAAGTGTGATGCGCTTGTCCTTTCTCCCTTGTTTTCTTCATAAAGCAGGAAACGGAGATATTTGGATTGCTTTTTGCATTCGAAGTTTGCACAATTCTGTCACTGGGTTCGGTGCTCAAGAGGTAGATCTACGCGCGTGCCTCAAATTCTGTCGGTGTGTTTGACTGACCCCCAGGACGACGGGCTGCTGGGGAGAGAAACAGAGGTTTCAAATTCATCAGAATTACTCCACGTTTGTTGGCGCACATGCATCTCTGTCCGATTTTTTTTTTGATGATTCACTTGTTGTGCAAAGAATAACTCAACGGGAGGTGAACCATGTCAAGCATCCCATTGTCAGGTGATTGTGTCCAAATTTATCAATAAACGTGTGCTGATAAAGAGACGGATCTGGGTGCTTGGGCCATTGATCTTTGGGAAGGGTGAGGCTTTCATTCACTACTCCGTTGCAGGCCAGCAGACTCTGTTTGTTTCTCGTCAAACTGTCTCAAAATCAGTCTTGGCGTGAAACTCGGATCCACCCCTGAATAACTCCTTTTTGTCGATCTGAATGGAGATCTGTTTGCGTTTATCACTCAAATGCGTGAAGTGTCCCCGTTTGTAGTACAACACAATCACACGTGCAGGAGATTATCACAACGGGAAACGTGTTTTCGTTTTGGTCACCTTTGGAACCCCAGGCGCGACACAACCGCACCAGATCTTTCACCAGGAAACGGCGTGGCTTCCGAACATGGACGTGCTGGAGAAGAGACTGAAGACAGCAGTGATCTTCTATTGCTTCATTGTGCACGTGAGTGTTCCGTGTGCAATGGGTGTGTGTGGTACTCGTACGTGCACACGCTGTTTGGCAAGAAAATACTTCTTTCCTGAGTGCAGGAAGGACAGAAAACCCCGCCCCCTGGATGTATCACAGATTTTTTTGCCAGGGAGCGTCTCAGGCGATTCTGGGTGCGACGCTGGTTGATCTGCAGGAAATTTATGAGACGACGACTCAAAAAATCTCCGCCATTGTCACATACAGGTGAACCTGAAAAAACACCTCATTTGTTTAGCAGCCACAGCTTGCTCGTACTGCTTTGCTTGAGGATCCCAGAGGGATCTGTTCCTTTCACAACATTCCGGGTCAACCCAAGAACAAATTGTCTTCGATATCTGATCGCTCTTACTTCACATAAAAAATGACAGATTGTTTGCAGGTCCATAGGAAAAGTCGCAGGATGTCTCAGTGCAGGGAAAATGACGAGAAAGTTGAACCAGAGCCTTTCCATAGGAGCTTCTCTTCTTGTCATGGGAGTCTGCTTGTTTCTTGCTCCATTCTGTAAAAATATGACAACATTTTCAATTACCATGGTCCTCCATGGATTCTTCTCTGGCTTCCACGTCGTTGGTGAGTTGCTTTCTCACTTTATTTGCTCTTTTGGAGGCATGTTTGCCAACTACAAGACTAGAGTTGCTTGTTTGGACATTTGAATACTGCACAATGTGTAGAATCAATGAAAGAGTTGTTGTGTTTCAGGGGGCAATACCTACATCATTGACATTTGGGGAAAAGACAGTGATCCATTTTTGCAGGCCATACAGTTCTTTATCACAGCAGGGTATATGTTTTGTGTCCAAGTGGCAAAATTGTTTTCAGCTCAAAGAAGGCCCCAGCTGGAGAACAACATCTTTGCAGCAAACACAACTGTTAAACAGGAGTTTGTCCTGCACAAACATCTAAATGCTTCAGGCATGCAAATACCTATTCAGAGTGATATTGAATATGCATATTTTATTGATGGAGCTTTGGCTTTCATTGGTACTGTTCTGCAGATTCTAAGTTGGTTCTACTCAGGTTGCAAGTTCAGTCACTGGATACAACACACAGAAGAGGATGTTCAATCAAGCACCTCACAAAAGCTTCAAATTTACAGACTGAGCAAATTCAGTTTTTCTGTTGCTTCAATTCTTTTGTGCATTTTTGTATTCTTTGCCCTGACAAATGGAGCAAGTTTTGTTTGCTTTGGAATTATATTTGCAGTGAAAACTTTGAACTGGACAAAGAGTGATGCAAGCAATTTAATCACAGTGGTCTTTGTTTCTGAACTTGTCTCCAAGTGTGTGTCAATATTCTGTGCAAAATTTGTTCATGTCCATAAATTGATGATAATTGCTACATTGATGTGCCTTGGAGGAACTCTTTTTGTGACATTTGCATGGAAAGCAATACCATTGTCCCTTTGGATTGGAGCCTCCCTCCTTGGCTTGGGATTTGGAAATATGGAAGCTAACAGTTTGAATGAAGGTAAAAGGCTTACAAGTCAGGCTGGCATCATTGTATCTTTGATTACAGCAAGTGCATACACTGGTCAGATTGTGGCTCCTCTTGTTACAGGCTATCTACATGACAATGTAGATCCCATGTGGTTCTTGTATGTCAGTGTTGTATATTCTGCGAGTATGTTGGTACATTTGGTTGGTTTTCTGGCTGTGTTGATGTGCAACCAGAACAACAAGAAAGATGACTGTGTGGAACAAGAGTGTGATCTTCCACTGGAAAACGAGTTGTCTGAGCAAAAAAGGGAATAAAAGTGTTGGAAGTTGCCCCAGGGTCATGCTGGAGGTTACCTGGGTATGTACACCATACATGAGCAAACTATCACAGGAATTCTTCTTTGAACCCTGGCTCCCAACCATCTTGTGGACCTGGAGGCTCTGGATCTTCTGGAGCCCCATGTCCCAACCCGAGTTCCACCGATTGCACCAGAAAACTCACGAGCTACTTTGGACTTCGACTCATCGGTCAGCTGGTGTCCTTGTTGAGGTGAAACACACGCACAAAAAATCTCTTCAGTGTGCGAGATAAGGTAGACGTTCGGTGTCAACACAGAATATGGACGCATTTGAGAAGAGACTGAAAACTGCGGCAATATTGTATTGCGCCATTGTGCACGTAAGGGTTGGTTCACGTGAGGAAAATGTGTTTCTCAAACAATTGAAATTTGTCCCTGTTTTCTGCAAATGCGCCGCTGGTGCATGTTTTCTTTTCAAAGGGAGTATCTCAGGGGATTCTGGGTGCGACGCTGGTTGATCTTCAGGAAATTTACGAGACGACGACGCAGAGAATCGCCACTGTCCTCACGTGGAGGTGAGCGAGCCGTCTCACACCGGCAAGTCACCTGTGGTGCATCTGATGTCAGCAGAAACTCGCCACTTTGAAGAGAAGAACTCACATTTTCACTTCAGGACACAGTGCATGTGTGTGTATGTGTGTGCGTGTGTGTGTGTGTGTGTGTGTGTGTGTGAAAGAAACTGTGTAACTGCACCACTGCTGTTCACCTCGCGTGCAAATTGTCATTGCTGACATCTAGCAGCGACGACCATTGCAAACAACAGGCACAATTTTTCCAGTTGTGCGGCGTTTTGTGGCTCTGAACGCACAACCGCTTCACTGGTTTGCAGGTCCACAGGAGTGGTGGCAGGATGCCTCAGTGCAGGGAAACTATCACAGAAGGTGAACCAGAACCTATTTCTTGGAACTTCCCTTCTTGCTATGGGCCTCTGTCTCTTCATAGGTCCATTTTGTGGAAGTTTGCCAACCTTTTCTGTCACTATGGTTCTACACGGATTGTTCACCGGATGCCACACTGTTGGTGAGACACTTTCTCACCTGAGTTGTCGAGATTTTTTCTCAACTTGGTCAGACCGTACATGTTAGCTTTTCTTCTGAAAACGATTCGTGTCATATGCACATTGAAGGTGGTTTTGTTGTGTTTCAGGGAGCAGTGCTTTCATTATTGACCTGTGGGGGAACGACAGCGACCCTTTTATCCTTGCCATACAATTTTTTGTTACAATTGGATATGTGCTCAGTGCCCAAGTGGGAAAGTTATTTTTGGCAGAGAGGGTACCTCACCTGAAGAATGACTTTTCAACAACCAATATTTCTGGTGAATATGAGTTTGAACAAGGAAATTCAAACACCACGGTAGAAACACAGACACCTTTTCACAGTGATGTAGAATATGCATATTTTATTTTTGGAGCATTGTCTGTTCTTGGTGGTGTTGTGCATGTCTTTGGCTGGTTTCACTCTGGCTGCAAGTTCAGTCACTGGAATCAAAACACAGAAGGGGAAGCCCAATCAACAACTTCTCAGAATCTCCAGATTTACAACCTTACGAAATTCAATTTTGTTATTGCATCGTGTCTGTTATGTATTTTTGTATTTGTTTGTGTCATCAATGGAACAAATTTTGCTGGCTTTATAATAATATTTGCAGTTGATACTTTAAACTGGACAAAGATTGATGCAAGCAACTTGATCACTGTGGTCTTTGTTTCTGACATTGTCTCCAAGTCTGTGTCAATTGTTTGTGCAAAGTTTGTTCATGTTCACAAATTGATGATTGTTGGTTCCTTGCTGTGTGTTGGGGGAACTTTGTTGATGACATTACTTTTAAACATAACTACATTCTGCCTTTGGACTGGGGCTGCTCTACTTGGCTTGGGAATTGGAAATATGGTTGCCAACAGCTTAAATGCTGGGAAAAGGCTCACAAGCCAGGCTGGTGTCATTGTGTCATTTATTTTGACAAGTGGTTACACTGGTCAAATTGTGGCCCCTCTTCTGACAGGCTTTCTGCTTGATAATGTGGGTGTCATGTGGTTCTTGTATCTCAGTGTTGTATGTTCTGGTGTGAGTTTTCTGCTTTTGGTTGCATATTTGGTTGTGTTGTGCAATCAGAGGAAAGAGAGTGTGAAGCAAGAGTGTGATGTTCCACTGGAGAACAAGACGTCTGATGTGTAAAATGCCTTCTTTTCTAAACATTTTTGAAGACAAATTGTCTGCCTATAGCGATGTTGTGATTGCTGTCAAGGAAACAACATTATTTTTTCCTTTGTTTGTGACGCTGCATCTGCCAGAGGGTTTCAGATCACAGTAGACACACTTCCTTTCCATATCGGCACACGATGGGCGCATTGTGGTGAATAATTATCCTGAATCAAACCAGAACTTTGACCAGTGTTGTTTGTTTTGTGTCAAGTTTCACATAGTTGGGTGATCGATGCATCTGATGCGTGAGGTGGATCTGGGGTGGCCAGCCTCTCTGTGCTGTTGTTGCTCCGCACATGTGGACTCTATTGTTCGTGCTCCCACACCCAACTTTCCCCAGTTGTGATCTGGCGCTGCCGGGACTTCTGCGATTGTCGAAATGATTTCTCGTGATACGAGGGGTGGGTCTTTGGTGTTTTGAGGGGTGGCTTTCCGAGATGTTGTCCGTTTTGCGCGCCTATCTGCTCAGGAAAAGGTGTTATGGTTTCTTACTCACGTGTCAAAACATCAAAAGAGTGAACACCAACTAATGGCCCCTGACGCGAACGTTTTCCAAATCAAAAAGTCAATTTGCGTACATGTGGGCGTTTTGAACAGTTCCTCGCACAATCGCCAATCACTGCAACACAAAACAAGAGTTGCTCACATGAAAATACCGACCAAGAGGTGAACCTCCAGGTGTGTCTATTCCATGGCAGGGAATTGGTTGCCACGGTCAGAGATGCTTGCAAAGGTCTTTGCTTTCTGGGAAATTTGCCACCTGCCTGTCAACGATTGTTCACAGTCCGTCAAGCAGAACCAGGCCGAGGTGACCGGGAGTGGTGTTCATTCTGACAAAAACCTGTTTCAATCCATTGTGGGTGCTGTGGAAAGACACACCCTGCTCAACAGAATTGTGGCTGTTATTCAAGACGTCGTCTTGAAGTGTCACCAGTTCTCCAGACATGTAAACAAATACGAGCAAAGAAACAAAGAGCAACAAAGTGACCAGTAGGGCGTGCCACTCCACCGCAGCCATGAGGGATTGATCCACACCATTTGTCAACAAGTGAATCCTTTTTTGTGCGCTTGAAAGCACCACATTGTCCATTTTTTAATCAAAGTTGAGATAAGGCCCGGCCCTGAAGTAGAGAGAGCAGTGCTGTTCTACAGATTATAACTGCATCAGGGAAGAGACACAACTGCTGAGAATCTGGTGCAGACCAAGAGAATCTGTCCCAGAAGAATGGACGCATTCGACAAGAAACTCAAAACTGCGATGATCTTCTTTTGTTTTGTCATCCAGGTGTGTCTGTGCATGTGTGCGCTGTGCAATATGTGTAAGTCGGTGTGTAATGTGTGTGTGTTTGTGTTAGTGACCACCGTACTGGGAACAGGTGTGTTGTGAAAAGCAAAAGGTGGAAAAGTTTGCACAAGCAACTCGAAATTTTGAGAGAGAGGGAACCAATGAGGAGTTCAGGAGGGGGAAACTCCAGCCTTTTGGACCTGTTCACTTTGCAGGGAACATCACAAACAATTCTTGCTGCGACGTTGGTTGATCTGCAGGAAATTTACGAGACGACGACGCAGAAAATCTCCACCGTCCTCACATGGAGGTGAGAGTCTGGAGCCTTCATTAGTCCGGGGCTGACCTCGGTTTCGGCTGTTATCTGACCCCGATTCACCACCATTTTGTTAAGTTGATAGACAATAATGTGGGACCTGCTCCTTGCGTCTCTTGCTTTCGCAGAACAACAGGTTGGTCATTTATTGAGTTTTGCAGATCCATAGGAGTTGTAGCAGGATGTCTTGGTGCCAGCAAAACAGTACAGAAGCTGAATCAGAGCCTGTGCCTGGGTACTGCTCTTCTTGTCATGGGAGTCTGCCTATTTCTGGCTCCATTCTGTGGAAATATGACAACATTTTCATTCACCATGGTTCTCCATGGATTCTTCACTGGCTTCATCACTGTTGGTAAAATTTTCTATTGACCGGTTGTTGAACACTTCCTATCCACGGTTTGTATTTTGTGTTTTGCCTGTTTGGTTGCAGACACTGAACCTTGTTTTGCTTCAGGTGGCAACGCCTTCACCGTTGACCTGTGGGGGAAGGACAGTGACCCGTTTCTTCACGCTGCACAGTTTTTTGCCACAGTTGGCTGTGCTGTTTGTGTTCAAGTAGCAAAGTTGTTTTTGGCTGAGAGAGAGTCACAGCTGGAGTATGACTTGTTCAGAGCAAACACCACTGGTGAAGCAGAGCCAGTGCAAGAGCCACGCAATTGTAGTCTAAATGTGACAGAGATTCCAACAGCCCCTCAGAGTCACATTGAAAATGCTTATTTCATTTTTGGAACTTTGTGTTTCATTGGAAGTACTGTGCAGTTTCTTAGTTGGTTTCACTCCGGTTGCAAGTTCAGTCACTGGACAGAAGCCACAGAAAGAGAGGAACCATCATTGCCAAGTCCTCAGTCACTCAGACTAACCAAAGTCTATTTTTCAGTTGCTACTTTTCTTTTGTGCTTATTTGCATTCCTGAGTGCCGCTGTATCGGAAACTTTCATTGGCTTTGCAATCATATTTGCTGTAAACACTTTGGATTGGACAAAGATTGACGCGAGTAACTTAATTACGAGGTTTGTCCTTTTAAATTTGCACGCATCCAGTTTGCACTTTATTGAGTGTCCGGATCGGACATCGATTTCCATGTTGGGTCAGTTTCATGTAGTTGAGATCGATTGAAGCTAGTCATTCCTCAAGTGCAAAGAGCGCAATTTCTACCGGTCAGTTGAATGGAATCGGAGCACGCCGCACACTGTTTCGTGCAAAATGGTTAATGCCAAGTTAAATCAGTGACAGGACATCCACTTTTGTGTAAGATCCGGTATGTCTCGTGCTGAGTGTGTGCAGAGAATCCAAGCATTGCATGGACAACAGTCTTTGAGTGTGTCGTCAATCCGGAGGTGGTTTGTAAAGTTTTCCCAAGGGCGTCAGCAAATCCAGGATGCACCCCGCCCGGGCAGGCCTGTGCACCACACTGCAGCAAGGATCAACCAAGTGTCCAACCTGTTGGCTGCTGAACCTTGGAGGACTGTCCGGGAGCTGGCTGGACATGTTCAGCTGTTGACAAACACCACGCACAGACTGCTCAAACAAGACTTGCATGTGAAGAAGAAGAGCGCTCACTGGATCCCCCACCTCCTCACCGCTGGACAAAAGTTGTGGAGGGTGGCTTGTGCACGTGCTGCACTCACCCAAATGTCAAGGAGGGGTCCGGTGGACCATGTGGTCACCTGTGATGAGTCATGGTTTTACACCTGGGATCCCATGAACAAACAACAGAACAAGGCATGGCTCACCCGTGGACAGAAGAGGCCACAAGTTCTGTGCATTGAGCAGGCAACACCCAAAGTGATGTTGATCATGTTTTTTGACAGATTTGGGCTTGTGCACAGGGAGTTTGTCCCCAACAGAGTGGGTGTGACCGGTGCTTTGTACT
>JAAUXT010080863.1_pt1 | contig 27654 bp, 31 predicted proteins | sample 7278171 | NCBI WGS metagenome assembly JAAUXT01 (sample SAMN14350112, study PRJNA611818) | marine sediment metagenome | isolation source: surface marine sediment (1.8m) | place: French Polynesia: Moorea | collected 2018-08
CAAGAACAACCTGAGTCAAGACAGAGAACCGGACAAGAACAACTCGAGTCAAGACAGAGAACCGGACAAGAACAACCTGAGTCAAGACAGAGAACCGGACAAGAACAACTCCAGTCAAGACAGAGAACCGGACAAGAACAACCCGAGTCAAGTCAGAGAACCGGACAAGAACAACCTGAGTCAAGACAGAGAACCGGACAAGAACAACTCGAGTCAAGACAGAGAACCGGGCAAGAACAACTCGAGTCAAGACAGAGAACCGGGCAAGAACAACTCGAGTCAAGTCAAAGACGCGGAACAACCACAGTCCAGACAGAAAGGTGGGATCTTCTCCCTGACAGCAGGTTTCAGATACTTGATTGTTGAGGTGCAGGATTTCTTTCAGAAATTGAGTTTTTGACGGATGAAATCAGCTCGAGTCAAGACAAAAGCATAGTCAATCCTGTTGCAGTGGATTTCAGTGCACTTGTTCTTTGGAAAGGCAGAACTTCTTTTCAATTGCGTGAATTTGAAAACGGCACAAAGTCAGCTGACGGCTGACCCCCTTCCCAGTCCGTCCTGTCAACTTCAGGGTCATGACCTTGAGGTAGTCCTGACCTTGTTGCGCGCGGTCGTGACGGTGATCTTGTTGAAGCGCATCAGCTCTTTGATGACAGCGACGCTGCCCTTGGACGCCGCGATGTGCGCGCACGTCATCCCGTTCTGAAACACCGACAACACACGCGTTGCCATGGGATTCCAGAATTTGTTCCCACGGTCTCGCACAAAAAACGCTACCTTCCCAACCACGCCCAGAACGCACACCAAAACAGCCTTCATTGCAGAATTTTTTCTGCATTCTGCGTCCACGGTCAAGCAAATATCAGTGCACAAATGGACACAAGTTTATCGCATTGAGGCTAAACTTCCTCAAGCACTTGGGAGACCAAAGTTGAGTCCAAGTCTCTGCACAAACGCGTGGAAAAGACGAAACGGCAAACAAGAAAACAAGTTGCAACACTACAGTTCACATGATACTAGATCTACAAAAAACATAAGTGTGCGTCACATTGTGGGGCAGGGCAACAGGTGTGTTCTCACATGGTCACAGTGTGAATGTTGACAGGGACTAAAACTGCAGGAACGTTGATGAAGTCACGGGGTAGACGTGAGACTACGCTACGGGAACTCTCTCTCACATGGTCACAGCGTGGACTGCGACTGTGCGACTGAAATTCTGACATGGTCACTGGGTGAATGGACGAAGAGAAACTACCCTACGGAAATTCTCACGTGTCACTACGAGTCAAATTCACAGGAAAAAATACTCACTTCATCCTGTAAATGGACAAACAGAGAGAATCAGTTGGTGTGTGTTTGTGTGTGTGCGTGTGTGTGTGTGTGTGTTTGTGTGTGTGCGTGCGTGCGCCCTGGGCGTCTTGTAAATTGGCACATCTGTGTTCAGCTGCTATGTGTGCACGTACGTGCGCGCATGCGTGTGGGTCAGTGAGTACGGGTGTGTGTGTGTGTGTGTGTGTGTGTGTGTGTGATAGAGCAGTGGGAACATGATGTGGCCGTGGCGGGACAATTCACAGCCCTGTAAACGGCTCGTATCGGGAGAACCATGAGCGAAATTAATGCCTCGTTTTAGATCCCTGGCGTCGATTTAGAGTTTTTCCTCCGAGGTAATAATTTTTTGATTGGCATAAAAAATCGATGTGATCGACAACGCAATGCAACGTCAGTCGGGGAAACAACCGAAACTGGATCTTTCACACTCAATACGCCTCTTTCTTGTTTTGCCGGTGTGGTTTGTGTTCTTTTGTTGGTGGAAGCTGCGTGCTGCCTGTGCGTGCGGTTTGTGACATGTTTGCGCGTCTTCTTTGGATTGTTTGCTTTGTGAATCCAAATTAAGGACAATAAAACGAAAAGATTTTCTGCCAAAAATTTTGTTTTGGAAGACTTGGAATGTTCCCAACACATTCTTTCTTTGGAAAAAAATTGACCTGAATTTGATTTCGTAAAACGTCGGCAGCCGAATCACTGTCAGTAAACATTTCAGACGCGATCGATAAGCGAGGCTGATGGAGCAATTAGTTACATTGAGAGCGAAGTCATTAAATCACGGAGCCGCTGACAGTGCCAATAACGACTTGTTTTTCACCGAGTTGACACGAGCGAGTTGTGAAAGTTGACATGTCGGTTTTGTCACGCGTGGATCAAGAGCATTTTGCCGAACAAAAAAGGATCGTGGATCCTTGGAATGTGAAAAGAAACACTTGACGTCAACGCGAGACGTGCGCCATTACGGCGTCATGTGGACGTGAGCTCTGTGACGTCACTGCGTCACGTGTCACGTCACTCACCACGTTGGCCATGGTAACGAGCTCGGGACGGTGCTTCAGGAAGAGCTTCACGACGTCCGAGTGGTCGTTCTCTGCCGCCAGATGGAGCGGCGTCTGTCCGTGCTGCAAGCAAAACAAGAAACACGTGGAGCCAGCCACAGACCACGCAGAAGAGCGCTGATCCGAAACGTTTGATGTGAGTCACGTGGGACGGAAGTGGCTTCCGGCGCACAAAGCCTCGTGGTCCGCGCTTCCGGTTTGGCGGCGCATGATTGCGAAACGCGACCTGTCTGCTGACCGCTTTGCTGAGCATGAGCTTCGCCATGCATGAAGCAAACAATATTGGTCCTGAATGGAGAGATGAAGCACGACGTTTGAAATGTCCCGCCGCGCCAACGTGGCGTCATAGACGCGCGCTCCAACGTCAAAAATTCCCTTTTCACGTTTGACTGACACGTCAAAAGCTGGACATCCAACAAAGGTCACGTGGGTGACGCGACGTTGGCGCGACGTGCAGTTTCAAACGTCGTGCTAAATCTCCCGAGTACACGTGAACACGTGACGTGTTTCTACTGACCACGTCGGTGGCGTTGGCATCGGCCTTGATGGTGAGCAGCGTGCTGCAGACCTCGATCATGCCGTTCTGCGCCGCCAGGTGGAGCGGCGTCTTCTTGGCCTGGAAAACACGCTCACGTCACAACACGCCAGGAAAACTTCCTTGGGGATTATCCAATGTGAAAATGTAAACGTGTGCGTGTTATGGACAATGCAATGTAAAGTGAGCAAAGGTGGGTACATGTACCGGAAAGCCATTGAACAAACAGAACAGCCCCATCTGTGTATGTGTGTGTGTGTGTGTGTGTGTGTGTGTGTGTGTGCGTGTGCACGCATGCATGTGTGTGTGTATATATGTGTGTGTGTGTGTCGTGTGCACGCATGCATGTGTGTGTGTGTGTGTGTGTGTGTGATGCATGTGCCCGTGTTCTATAAGATTGCAGACACGTGTGAAAGCGGGTGTGTGTATGTGTGTGTGTGTGCCCGTGTTGTGTGAGAGACCAGACACCTGTGAATGTGCGTGTGTGCGCGTGTGTGAACGTGCTCAATGAACATCCACAGCCCGCCGATCCGTCCGTAGCCCGTCGGCCCCACGTACCAGCGACAGCGCGTCGATGGTGGCTCCGTGCTTCTCGATGAGCACTTTGACGAGCTTGTTGTATCCGTTCTGGCTCGCGAGATGCAGCGGCGTCAGGCCGAGCTTCGACTTGGCGTTGACGAACGCCTTGTGCATGAGCAGCAGATCGGCCACCTCCTCGTGTCCGTTCTCCGCCGCTAGATGGAGCGCCGCCTTCCCATGCTGCGGGACACAGAGAGGGAGACGCCGTCAACCACGCAGCGATGGACACAGTGAACAAGGAACCCACGAAACTGGCTGCATAACCGCTGCACGAGTTGGGAGTTGGGGGCGGAGGGCGAGGTCAGGTGATAACCGCTAGTGCCGTACAGGGGAAAGGAGGGCGTCGGGGTCGGGTGATGGGTGGCGGGTTGGGCGGTGGTTTGGGGGTGACAAATGACAATTGCACACGCGTTGCGTTGTTCAAAATATTTCGCCCTGTTGTTCTCTTGCTTGCCCACAACTGTGGCCCACTGTGTGATCAGAATGAACCACGCCAGTCACACCGCATGCGGTGAATGCGACCATGCATAGCACGCTCGACCTGCAGAAGACGTCAGAGGTCGAGCGAAATGTCCAAGAAAGTCACGTGAGAAAGTCACGTGAGAAAGTCACGTGCGCACTGACCTCGTCGAAGACGTCCACCCTGGCGTGGTGCTGCAGCAGGATCTTGAGGATGTCCAGGTGTCCGTGTTCGCTGGCGACCAGCAGAGGGGACCACCCGTTCTGAAACGGAACAACGCAAACATCACGTGACTTAGTGCTGCGTGTGCCACACAACACGCACGTTCCATGTCGAATCGCGAGTTTGAGCATTTCTCTGTGCAGTCTTCCCCAAAACACCAGAGCAGCAATACAGAATCTTTTGGTCCCTCGTCATTGGCTCCAAGTGCAAAACTGATCATCTGTGCCACCAATGTGGTAACTCGGGCACCGTACGGAATGAAAATTGGCTGTTGCTAAAACTCGCTGTTGTTTTCCTGGCGCTCACCCTGGCCTGTTTGTTGATGGCGGTCTGAACCCGGTTGGGTCCCAGGTACCGCACGATCTCGAGCAGCACGTCGGCGTTCCCCGCGCGTGCGCAGTAGTGAATCGGCGTCTCCTGCGTCTGAAACGACCAATGGCGTTGTTCATTCAAGTGTGACGACGTCTCGCACTCAGCAGAGCTTTCTCTCTCCAACTCACGGCACCTCTCTCCCCCCTCTCCTCTCTCTCTGTTTCATCCCTCTCACTCACTCTCCCCCTCTTACTCTCCCTCTCACACACACACACTCTCTCACACACTCTCTCTCACATGCATGCATTTTGCTCTCTCTCTCCCCCTCTCTCTCTCTCTCTCTCTCTCTCTCCTCTGTTGCTCTCCTCTCACTCTCCCTCCTCTGCTCCCTGCACCTCTTTCTCTTTCTCTCTCTCTCTCTCTCTTTCTCTCTCTCTCTCTCCCTCTCTCCCTCCCTCCCTCCCTCCCTCCCTCTGGGCTTTATTCCACGAATGGACACTCCCTGTGAGAAGCAATAGCTGTGTCTGTACCAGTCTGGTTTGGATTTGGATGTCTCCCTCGAACTCGGTGACGAGTTTGATGGTGTCCGTGTCCTCGAACTCGTGGTGCGCCTGGTTCTTGGTCAGTTCGGCCGCGTTGTGCGCCGCCGTCTCCCCCTCCTGCAAAACAACGCCGTCAGTGTGTGTGTGTGTGTGTGTGTGTCGGTCTGTCTGTCTCTGTGTGTGCGTGTGTGTGTCTGTGTGTGTGTGTATGTCTGACTGTCTCTGTGTGTGCGTGTGTGTGTCTGTGTATGTGTGTGTCTGCCTGTCTGTGCGTGTGTGTGTGTGTGTGTGTGTGGTGTGGGCGGAGGTCAAGTGGACCTGGAGGGTCGAGCCCTTGCCGGGACGGGGGTTGGACACACCCACCCCAATCCTGGATCGAACAGAGGAGGGCGAATAAGACCAAACGCGTTTGTGCGGCAACGGGTGCCTGGATAAAATTTACTGTGGTGAAATTGTGGATGTCACCAAAATCAGGACGCAAATCCATGTGAGAGACAGACATTTGCAGAAGGGTTTTTGCTGGCTGGCTGGCTTAAGTACAAGGGCGCATGAAAATCGAATGCGCTCAAAGACGACGTTGACGGCGGTGACGGCGTCGCGACTCACGGCGTTTTGGATGTTGACGAGGATGACGGCGTCGAGCGTCGACTTGTTCTTGGCGGTGAAGCGCAGCAGCTCGTCCGCCACCTCCCAGTGACAGTACCTGCAGCGACGTGAACGCCACGTTCGTAACGCGATTCAGACACAGAACTCACGCCAGTTGAAACAGAACAGCACGTCACCGACAACAACGGATTGACGTGGGGAATCGTCTTCGTGATATTGTGTTCAAGGGTGATTTTAATCACGTTTAATGTTTTCACGTTTTCACGTCATACCGTACGTTGTCACGTCAGGTTTGACGTGGCCACGTTTCACGTCGTGACGTTTTACATCAGCACGTTTTGACGTCACAAGGTTAAAACGTCACCACGTTTTGCACCGCCCTTTCTCACGTTGATACGTTCAGCGTCACCACGCCTTTACGTCGCCAGGCTCGACGTCGCCACGTTTAACGTGGCCACGTTTGACGTGACCGCAGCGTGGGACTCACCTGACGGCTACGTGAAGCGGCGTCTCCCCTGACTTGCTCTGATACATGGGGTCGGCGCCCTCGGCGAGCAGCGCCGTCACCATCTTCTGCTGCCCGTAGCGCGCCGAGATGTGCAGCGCCGTCTCTCCGTTCTGCAAACAACGCCGTCAGATTGAGGGAGGCCTGCTCCGGCGCCACCCCGCCCCACCCCATCCCACTCCGCCCTGCCCCACCCCGCTCTGCACTACCCAACTCCACCGCCCGTTCAGGAAACAACGCCGTCAGAGTGGGAGTGGGGGCGCCGACGCCACGCCACCCCGCCCCATCCCACTCTGCACTGCCCCACCCTATTCCTGACCCACGCCGCCCCACCCTGCCCAACTCCGCCATCTCCCCCTCCTGCAAACAGCGCCGCCAACATCAGGCGCGCATTCAAGACACCTTCCCTCAGCCCCAATTTCAGCCCCTTGTTCGGCGTGTTTATCTTGGTTGAAACAGGACCCGCCTTCCCGTGACCAGGTCTCTGCTGTGCCCCTGAAGAACTCCACCCACGGTCTGTGGCTCTGAACACACGGAACCATCAGCAGACAGAGCCGCTTCAGTGAATGGTATTTCAAGTTCAAAGCGAAGCTCCGTGTCCCACAAGGTTCTGCCGCTCTTCACACGAGGATATGTTTCACAAATTGCTTTTGCAGTTCACGTTTGCGCTTTGCACTTTTTCGAGAAGTGAAACCCTGGCCAGGCAACGGGGATACTTTTCCTCTCAACCATGACCCACACTGCGACACCGGAAGGACAACACGGCGTCGCTGGCGTAACGCACCTCTTTGGTGGCGTTGACATCGGCTCCTGACTTGACGAGCATCTCGGCGCACTTCTCCCCCTCCTTGATCCGCGCTGCGATGTGCAGAGGCGTTTCCTGCGCCTGTCGGGCAGAAAGGTGAAGCAACAAGAACACTTAGCAGTGTAAACACGCGCCGTGTCCACGCTGTAGCAGCACGTGCAAATTTGGTGCAAATTCCAAACGTTTCAACAAGGGACGGGGTTCATCATCAGGGAGTCTTAGCAAACAGCGCGCAACCCTGGAAACGTAAACATTTGGCATGTTGTGATGGTCAAAGTTACGCCTGCGTTTCCAGGTTGCGGGCTGCTTGCTAAAACTGACCATAACCAGTTTTCCTCACGTACCTGTCCGCCCTTGAGCTCGACCCGGGCGCCGAAGCCGAGCAGCGTCTGCACGGCGAGCGGTTTGCAGTGTTCGACCGCCGTGTGCAGAGCCGTGTATGAGTCCTGTGGAATCAGAGGTACAAGCGGATTCGCGTGTGTCGTCCACATCGAGCCCGTCAGTCAGTGGGGAGGTTCAGCATGGCCTTGAAATCCTACACGTGCGGTGCCGCAATTGCCAGATCAATGACACAGACAGCCAAAGAGGCCACTGAGAGCCAATGACAAGTGAGCAAATGGTTTGTGTGTCACGGATCTGGCGATTGGAGCAGCAATGTTGCAAAAGGAGCGGACGTGTTTGCTTTACCTCCGTTTTGGTTGTCTTGCAAGTTCGTCCATAAAACAAACAGGGTTGATGCCTTTTTTTTGTTTCCAATCGATTTTTGTGGTCACGAGAAAAATTTGTGAAGCGAGGAGTTGTGCCGTCGTTCATCCACCAGCAAAAAAGGCATTAAATTCTTACATGGATCTAAAATTGGCTCAAAATCAACAAGGTTCTGGGTCGGAACGCATAAAGTACACGCAACGGGTACAGTTCTACACGCACTGGGCTGTAGTATTCGGGAGGTGGGCGGGCCAGCAGAGACGCAGCCCGCGTTACCTTGGAGACGCCATGGTTACCTTGGAGACGCCATGGTTACCTTGGTGACGGCGTCCACAGGAGCGCCTTTCTGCAGCAGGGACCTGATGACGGACGTGTGGCCCTGCATGGCGGCGGCGTGTAGACAGATCGCTCCCGACTGCAACACAGGGGAGTCCCCTCAGTGGTCATCACACACAGGCACACAAACGCACTTTCTCTGTCTCTTTCACTCACACACACACTCACTCACACACACCTGCTGAAACACACACACACACACATGGTCCCCCTCTCCTCTCTCTTTCACTCACACACACATACACACACACACACGTGCTCTCTCTCTCGCGCGCGCGCTCTCGCTCGCTCTTTCTTTCTCTCTTTGACTCTATGTCTCTCTCTCTCTCTCTCACACACACACACACACACACACCATGTGTCTCACCCACTGCTGACTTGACAACATCGACACTGCGCTTCTCGCATAACAGGCTCATAGCAAGCACTCACGCTGGTTTGTTGTTCTGACAGTTCGTTTTGTGTTTTTATTCACAGTGAGAGTTCAGAACCACCCATCGCTTTTGACAACGCCACCCAAACAAGACGCTCGCGCGCGAGTGCGCGCTCACCCGTCCCGCCGGAACACCCACCCACCCACGTGACACGCGCAACCATTCAAATCCTGAACTTCCGGTCTTGAGAACCAGGCCGTGATTCTTCACCGCAGTGAAATCTGAGACGCAACACCGATTTGTATTCTGTTCCACGGACCCTGAGTGAAGCCCCCACAGCTATTGAGCAACGCCGTGTGCTGCGTCCCTGATGGAGAGGACTGATGGCTGACCTGTGATCCCCAGTAATTGTGCTCCACGTACAGTTATGTCATTCACACGCAAAAATCAAGTCCCGCCTTCGCCATTAAAGTTTCCATTGTAACACAAATAGGATTTTATTAATGGCAAAATCGCGTTCGAGCCTCTGTGGAATTGCGAGGCATCGAACAGTGATTCGTGTGAAAGCGCTATATCGCGGCACTCCACAAGGATTCTGCGTAGATCAGGGGCGGATTCATACGGCCCTCGGGCCCCACCCTTCGGACCTCAAAATTTTTCATTCCCCCCCCCCTGAAATGGCGCTCCAGACACAACGTACTTCATATTTTGCATGTTTAACTGTTTTAAAGTTGGAATCGAATTCTTCTGGGACGTAGGGCTCTCTGAATCGATCCTGGATCAGCCCCTGGATCGGCCCCATGGCAGGTCCACCAAGTAACCGGCCCTGGCTCCACCTCTGGATCGATCCTTGGTTTTGCCCCTGGATGGGCCCTGGGTCCGCCCATTGATGGGGCCCCAGGTCCAGCACAGCTCCGCCCCTGGAACGGTCCCAATATCTACCCATGGTTTCGCCCTTGGATAGAGTTCCAGATCCACCACGGAGCCGCCCCTGGAACAGCACCTGAGTCCACTCGTGGAGAGCACCCCAGATCCGTCACAGATCCGTCCCTGTATGGGACTCAGCACAGGTCCGCCCCTCGATTGAGCGCCAGAGTCCACCCCTGGCTCCAGCCTGGGATAGGGGCCTAGACCAGCACACGACCCCTGGTTCTGCCGTTGGGAGGGGCTCTTGGCCTCCCACGGATCCGGCCCTGGAAAGGGTCCCAGAATCCGCCCCTGGACTGCTCTGAGATAGAGGCTCAGATCCAGCACAGCTCCGCCCCCTGGATTGGGCCCCAGAGTTCGCCCCTGGACCACCCTGAGATAGGGACCCAGACCAGCACAGCTCCGCCCCTGGATGTTCTCGTACCTTGTTGGGCATGAGAAGTGGCACGCCCTTCTTGAGGAAGGTGAGCGCCGTGTCGGGGTGTCCGAACTGAGACGAGATGTGCATCAGCGTCGACCCGTCCTTCGTGCGCGCAGACACGTTCGCCTTGTACTTGTCGACGAGCAGCTCGACGACGACGGTGTGGCCCTTCTCCGCGGCGATGTGTAGTGGACTCCGGTCCATCTACAGCGGGGGCAGCATGAGAGAGCTACAGGTCTGAGTGAGTTGGAGCTCGGATCAAGAGGATTGCTGTCCTGTGTACAGCGTCCTTTGAAATTGTTGAATTCTCGAAGCGTCACGGGAGAGCAACAGATTTGGGTGAGTTGGAGCTCTGCGTAGGAGGGCACCAACAGAACAGGCAGCGATCCTTGGACATTGAAAAAATTCTGCATCGTTTGGACTCCAACGTGAAGGACAGAAAAGAGACAAACGCAGCTCTCAGCAGAAACTTTCCCACACAGAACAAGCAATTTCGCACGACCTTTTCCTACCTGGCAAATCTCTGATTTTTTTTCTGATGTTTTCGATAATTTTGTTGGAAAACAACACCAACGATTGACGGAACCTTCATCAACAAAACAGTGGGACAATTTTGAAACGTGATACAGGTTTTTAGCACCCGAGAAGCGAGGGCTGTCAAATTCGTAACAATTTCCATCGTGCATTTTTCAACACTTCAAAGCTGAACAGACCCACTTTGTTGACAGCCTTCAGGTTTTCGTTTTGCGTAGAAAAAGGTGCTCTTGACGTTGCAATTTTCCTGAACGCATCATATCACCTTCCCCAGCGTGTGAGAGAGGACAGGGTTCTCACACTGTACAAAACTGGTTCCTCTGAAATCACACAATTTTTGAGACCTTTGGTGGAGAAAGGAGCTGTGTGATTGAACAGGAACCCTTTGTGTGAGGTGACCCATTTCTACCACGGTGCGAGCACATACGACAGGGTTTTGTCATCATGGAGTTGTAGAACCATCGTTACCTTGTCTATGATGTTGGGGTTCGCTTTGTACGTGTGCAGGTATTTGATCATCGACTCGTCCCCCTCCATGGCGGAGATGTGCAGAGGAGTGTGTCCGTCGTTCTGTCGGGAGTAGAAGCGACAGATCCACAACGAGCAGCAAAGCAGTCTTTTTTGAATTCAAAATTCATTTCGAACCTTTCGTCAGGATAAAACAACCGGACAATCGGATCACGCCAACACAGCCCGCCCCCCCCCCACAGTTCTGTCCCAAGACTCGGGGTGGCACTCTACGTCTTTGAATTCGGGAATGGCAAAAAAATAACAAGAGATCAAAGATCAACGAGCCCGCGGCCCGAGATCTGAAACGAAACGAGAAGTCGAAAAATTTCATTGGTTTATTCCAAGACCGTGGCATCGGTTGGCCGTGGGCTTACAAACGGAGGTTGATGAAACAAACTCTGCATGTGCATGAAAGCCCCAAAACTGCACAGTCAAAACTGTCTTCATCAAACATGGATTTTTCTCTGTTTACGTTTCGCTCGGTGGTCATTGATTGCACAGATTACCCGACGCACGCACAATAAATGCGTCCGAATCTGACTCAAGCCCCCGATCCATACTGTCCATTGTGTTTCTCGCGTGAATTGTTTCGACACGTGAGAGACTCCACTTTCATTCATCGATTCCCGCGCGTATTCGACGCAGACGCTCGTAAAATCAGACGCGCGAAGAGTCGGCGCGTTCCCGCCACGGCGCGCAGCTTTTCCCGCCACAATTGACCGCCTTTTCCCGCCAACGACTCCGCTCAAGTGATCACGGCCTGAGGTCCGCTGCCTCCGTGCATGGCGTGAACTCGAAACTTCCAAGTCACATAAACAAAGCATGCCGACAGTTTTGACCATTAAATCAAGGGTTCGACAACATGTTTTCAGGCTCTTTTCATATTCCCGTTGCCCAGACCTGTTTACTTGCTGGACATCCTGAATGAAGACCATGCAGCTCTTGAGTGTGGCGATGTGACCCGAGAAAAGTCGCACCACATTTTGCCTGGACCTTGTGTCAAAGATCCCCTTGTATCAAAACCCCTCCTGTGAGTACGCAAACTTTTTCAGGGTAAAACGGCGCGTCCTTCCTCGGGTGGGTACGACGTGTTCTCACGTTGATGGCGTCCACGTCGGAGCCGTGATCGACGAAGAGACGCGCGCTCTCGAAGTCGCGGCGTCGACACGCGATGTGCAGCACCGTGTCCCCGTTGTCCTGGAAACCGGAAACAAGAAGGATGTCGCGAGGGTCACAATTCTGCTGCGTTGTCTCAGAGGGCTAGATTTTCTAGTTGCGCAACGATGACACGTGCATTGAGAGAAACAAGAACCTATTTGGAGGTCTTTTTGAGACAACATGTGTAGCCGTTGCAAAAACGCTCATTGGTTGATCGAGAAAGTACAAAACATTTGAGCCAGGATTTGGGTATGAGCGGAGGGCGCGATGCATTGTGGAGCAGGTGCGTGCGTCACAATCAATCCATGAGGAGGTTCAGCAGGCCTTAAAATCCTTATGTGCGGTGCCCCAATGGCCGGATCCGTGGCACAGTTCCCCTTGTTTACACCTGACAGCCAATGGTAAGTGACCAACTAGATTCTGTGGCACTGATCTGGCAATTGGGCGCGTCGGGAAAGAAGCGGACGTGTTTGCTGAACCTGCGCAATGAGGCCCTCCGCTCAGAGAGCCAGGACCTGTTCGTTCAACATCGGGGATCTCCGGCTGCCTCCGCCCCTCCTTCCCCCCTGGTCGTCCTTTTGCTCCTCGCGGTGCAGTTGGACGGAGCTGAGTGTTATCTGTATCAGCTGATCGCACTGATAACACAACCAAGACGGACGGTCAGTAATTACTGGGCTCTTATCAGAAGAATAATATTGACCCTCCATAAATGACTGCTTCTCTCCAGGAAATGTCTCAACAACAAGAACCAAATGAGAATTTCAGCCGGATGACTGGGATCAGGCACCCCTTCTTCTGACGTCCGATTTTGGGGCAAAAAGGGGAATCTCTTACACACAAAACGGTACGGTACATGAAAAGAAAACCCGTGAAACTACGCCCCCCCCCGCTGACGTCCGCGGTCCATCTGTGGCGCAAAAGAAGGTACGTGCCGCGTCCTTGGGTGTTTGTGACAAACACTCACGAATTTGTGGACGTTGATCTGATGCTCCTCGTACATCTGCAGCAGTTCTCGGCAGATTGACGTGTTGCCCGACTCGGCGGCGAGGAACAGCGGGATGGAGCCGTCCTGCGGGACAAGTACACAGCGTTATGAGAACAACGTGTGCGCATGCGCGGGTGGGTCAGAGTCCGGGAACCAACGACGCATGAGGCTACAGTTACCTCATCCAGAATCAGGGTGCGGGTCCAACTTACGGCTTGGGCAGTATTCAAACTTCGGAGGCTCAAAACGAAGGGGATCATTTTTCTTTGAGGGTCAAGGGCTCAACATTATATTTCAAGAACGTCACTGGGTGAACGTGAAAACTTAAAGGGGGAGGGTTATTTGGGACCAGGAATGGGCCCCCACCCTCTGGGTCCGATGGAGGTCCCAGTTCTGCCCGAGACCTTGCAACAGCACAAATGCCTTTGTTGAGGAAACCACGCAAAGCGAGACAATTGGTCCCTGTTGTTAGTCTGTGACGCACCTTGTCCATGGTGAGCCTGGCCTCCTTATTGGACGCCCGCAGCAGCATCTGGACCGACGTTACGGCTCCGTTGACCCGCGCACACGCCATGTGCAGCGCCAGCTGCTCCTTGGGCTGCGAGAATACGAGGAAACGCGTCACAACAAACACGGAGCATGCGCACTGGGGTCAGCGAGACCGGAAGTGCAGACCCATTCACGGTCATGCCACGTGTTTCCCCGGGGGCCATGGTCATCTCACATGCTGCAGCACAATTGTTTTCTCCGTTGCCATGGTGATGTCCATGTGATGTCAGCGGTGTAATTGTTTCTGTTGTTTTCCGCTGCAGCTGGAGATCGCGTGCAGCTCGACTCCCACCAACTCTGGAGCTCACGTAGCCGGTAACTTCACGCCCTCAAGGCGTCACAGAAACGATTCATCTTTTCAAAACAGATGACGCCAAAAGCAATCGTTTGTTTTTTCAAACAACGATTTTTGATTTGATTCTCTTTTGTGTTGTTCACATGTCCTGTTGAGCAGTGCACAGGAATGAGTAAAACGTGGGCACGAGGTTGGGAACACGAAACAACGTCGAGAGAATGACTGGACTGGGTTGGTTCTCGCTCTCCAGGTGATCACCCCCCCCCCCCCAAGCCCCAAGCCCTGCAAAGTCGGTCTTCACCCCCTGAGGTGCTCCCGCTTGAGTAAGATCATCACCAAAGTAGGTTCTTGCCCCTCCAAGGTGGGTTGGCCCTTTTCCCGAGTTCGTACTCACCCCTGTGACTCAGAGGCACTCACCCTTCAAGAAATGTCATCACCAAAGAAGGCTCTTCACCTTCAAGGTCGACTTCCTCTCCTGTTTACTCACCCCCTTCGGTGGGACACTCACCCTCCAAGAAATCTTGATTGGTACTCAGGTTGGTACTCACCCTCTGACGTTGGTGCTCACCCATCATGGTGGACTATCCCCTCATTTTGGTACATTCTCCTCCAAAGTGGATGTACTCGCTCCTGTGTTGGTACTCCCCACCAGGTGGCGGTACTCACCCCTCCCAGATAGGTGGCGTCCGCCTTCTTACTGATGAGCAGTTTGACGATGTCGTCGCGCGCGAAGGACGCAGCGTAGTGTAAGGCACTTCGTCCGTCCTGAAAACGACGCAAACAAACGTGCGATGAGGGACAGATTCTACGTCACGCATTTGATGGTGGTGCAATGGATGTTGTTCTGTGACACTTCACAACGCAACGCAACATTCCACGGACAACATCAGGATTCACATTGGAAGGTGCCCACTCAAAGACGGCAGAAGAGTTTGATTCGAAGTGTGTGTGTGTGTGGGTGTGTGTTCGCGTGTGGGTGTGTTTCTGCCCAGGGAGCCTGTCGGAAGTGGAGTGTTCCAGGAACGTGCGCGGGCTACGAGACGAGACGACCAAAGCGTCGTCTATGGTCTGGTTTTGACTTGTGAGCAGAACCAACAAACACTGTCAAAGTCACACAAGCAAGACCCTTGTGGTCTACTTCCTTCACGAAGGCCCATCGCCGCCCAACCAAATAGACTGAAGTATTTTCTGCTGTACGGAGATTTGTTTTGGCATCAGGACACCAGTCCGTGGACTCTCGTCGAGAAAGCGTGAGATGAACCAAAAATTTAAGAATCCCAAAAATAATTTGAATTCTTTGCTTGAGAAACCCCACAAAACAACAGACGTCCATGTTGTGCACGTGCCGTCTGCTTTTTCTGCACTCATCAAGACTCGTGAAACGGACGTTGCTCTCGCGGTGAACTTCGAGACTTGACGCACGTCGCGCTGCATCGCTGCATACACAACGAGGCCATTCCGACGCATACAGATGAGTCCGCTCCCGCAGTCATTAAACCTCCCACCGGATCCTCACGTCAACCGTTCCATTTTCAAGTTAAAGGGCAGCGCAAGATCATATTTCCAAGGAAACCCAGGGAGAGTTCACCTGTCGACGGGGGCCTGATTTATTCCTGATCATTGATTTCCAATCGCTGATAAATCAGGGGCGCCTGTTTGAATCGAGCTTCCTCAATTCAGCGCAACGAGAAACATGGATTCTGATTTTAACGATTCGAATCTCCCTAAAAACCTGACTGCAGGCGCGACGTGCACTGTGTGGATGTTGTGGAGGGAGAAACGTTCTTCGCTTGCATGAACGGTTTCCACGTTGGCATCCACGTGCAGGCAGCACCCGCAGAGGGTGGATTTTGGTCATGGCTTTTTGCCAGCAGTGTTACAAGAAGCAGTGCTCAAGGCAACTACAGTGCGAAGTCCCTTGCCGGTAATGTCACTTGATTCTTTCTTGTCTTCCTTGTCTTCTACCAGTCATGCTGTCTGTGAGGCGGGGGGGTCTGGCCCCAGGGGGAGGGGGGTTTGGGGAGGGGGCAGGGGACATTTCATCCACCCTGCCATATACTGCACTACTAAATGGTGCTTCGCCCTGAAGGGACTTCGCACAACTGCGTGCGGTGTACGTACCTTTTGAGCAAGATCACCAGTGGTTGAAGTCACTATGTGGTTCAAACCCCAAAAAATTTTCGCACACAGCATCCTGGCCCGTGTGTCACCTCAAATCCCCCCTCAGGGGGTGCAAAGGGGTCGAGGGAAGGGGGTACGTGAGGCCAAGAGAACCCCCCCCCCAACAAATTTCGTACACAACATCCTGACCCGGATGTGCTGTGTTCCCTCCCGTCCCATCTTCAGGGGGTATGCAAAGGGGTCGCGGGAATGCATGGGGTACGTGAAAGGGGCGCTTGCCATGGGGGGTTTGCCTCACGCACTGCTTATTGTTCTTTCGGCGCCTTGACGTTTGAGCTGCAGACACTTTTCTCGCAGATTAAATCTACAGGACTGGTTGAAACTGTCCTCAAACGCGCAGCTGCACGTGTCAGTGCGTGAAACGCGTTCAACGAGAAACGCACACACGAAGCGTAATCAGGACGCTTCCACCGAACCGACGTGGCTCAATTTTCATCCAAACTTTGTCCCGCGCTGTCAAAAACTCTCCTGTTGTTCTGTCGATCCAAAGGCAACCCCCTCGCCCCAAAAGAAATAACTTACGAATTGCTGTGACAGTCTTGCTTTTGTTCCTCTTTTGGTGGCACAGAAAGACAGCAGAAAAGTTACACCAAAGACTGGGACAACACTCTGCGCTGAACTCAGTGGGTCCAGATCTTCCCGTGAAAATTTGTGACCGGTCTCAATTGGGTCCCTAAATTTCGGACACACTTGGTGGCTGACTCAAGATTCAGACAGGGTTCTCACACTGTACAGAAATGGTTCCTGTGAAATCACATGCCACTGACTTTTCGAGACATTTGCTGAATGAAAGAGTTGTGTGATTGAACAGGAACCCTTTGTACAAGGTGAGAACCCATTTCTACTGCGATGCCAGCACACACGACAGGTTTTGTGATCGCAGAGTTGTTGAATCCAAAATCTCGTATGGGCAAAGAGTTGAGTTGGCGAATTGAAGCCTTGTGTTTAAAGAAAACCCCGAAATTCCATCAGACAAAACGAATCCCAAGGATGGGATCTGGTGCGACCTGAACTGCCTGCAGTCACAGGCTGGTTTCTGCACCGTCATCCAACACACCAAGCACGGGACGCACTCGGTGGCTCTGTGAAACTTCTGGAACTTTCACCACGACCCCAGCACCCGAGTCTCATCAAAAAAGACAAAACCAAATTTGCCCAGTTGAAAGCGCTCACTCGCAGGTGAGTGTTGACTCTTCATCGGCGCCTTCGTTGTTGACTCGGGCCAGCTCTATGGTGACTACAGTGCTTTGTGTTTGCTGTTGGTGTTATTTCAACATGTTTGACATTTTGATTGAAGATCCCAGAGATCAATAAAACCGTGATTTGAGCCTCAATCAGTAGCGCTGACAACCAAGGATTCTCTCTCCCAAGTTTGTTTTCACTTGATCAACTTGATCGACTCAAGTTCACTTTTCAGAGAACTCCCCTTTCTCTCCTCTGCTTATCTCTCTCTGTAGATCGGCTCGATCCTCGTGAGGTCGGCTGAAGGAAGGAAAGATCACAATGAGTTCAACGCCGTGCAGTCCCGGAAACATCGGACCCTCCACCCAACCAGACCAAGGCTCCTTTGCGAAGAGCCTTGAACGAACGCAGCCCGCGCGGGTTGATGTGGTCAGTCACCTCTAGTTTAGGCCTCGGACATTGAGAGTCAGTTCACAGATTTCAATCTCCACCTCCATTTTAGCCCTGCATGCATGGAAGGAATAATCCATGGCGTGATCCCTGCAGCAGCAACCAGGGCCACATTGACTAAAACGAAGCCTCCATTTTCCTCGGGTTCTAAATTTGAATCATAATCCTCGGTCCAACTCCGATTCTCATTTCGCATTTCGGCAGCCATGGCTGATCGATCTCGGAACCACACACAAGTCTGCGACTCCCCCACCATAAACTTCGGTGGAAAAGCATTGATTAACTTTCCAGAAAAAATCGCTACAGCTCACTCTGCCTGTTTCACTGCCATTTGCGGACAACAAAAGATTTCAATGCCCTCCAAACAGAGTGACAACAGACCAGTTGCTATGGTAGTGCACCCTGCGGGAGACGCGACGCGACGCAGTTTTACGACGCTGAGGCATGGGCGGAGCCGTGACGAAATAGCGTTTCCACACAGATGACGCGCGTCAAAATTTTGACGCGGGGCCTGGAATGGACCAGACCATTATTTTATGCTCTCCATTGGGCCTCAAGTAAATTTGACACCTGGACGCGCGCATCAAAAATTCTAACGCCACCCAGCCTGTGTGAAAACCCTTAATGTGTGCACTTGTGAACCTCTTACGGGTGGCTCGAATCCCATTGTTTGGGGGGCGTGATTTCAATCGGCTCTACTTTGAGCCTTGAGCAATGTTGTCCTGCGAGGAGACCGGACAAGTCTCAGAGCCGGCCGCGGGCCACAGAACCCTCGCCCCACCTGGTGGAGCGTTGCTAAGCGGATGTTGTCGAGACAACGGTCTTTTTATCCCACCAACCGCGCCTCTGTCGTCACGTGACTCATCTCACGAAGATCGACCCAATTTTTTTTGCTATTTGAGGCGACTGCTTTGTTGTTTGATTTACATATCTCAACCACTGTAAAAGCGACGCCAGACACGCGAAACCTGCGAAGGCAGATTTATCCTCGCAACCACGCAAAGTTGGGCGCACCGCTTTTTGCAAGGCACCGAGAAGATCGCGCGACGCCGATCAATTTCATGTACTTATTTGACTTGCAATTTTCGTTGATTGTGCACCTGTGCCGAGGAAAATACCACGGCGAGTGGGCTTGGGTCGGGTGTGGGTGAAGAAACGAGCATTCCTCCACAAACACGACACACCCTGGGGCCTCCAGTGGATCCAGAACGGGGGGGGGGGGAGGGCCACCCCTGGACACCCTGGACCCAGGGCGGAACTTGCTGTCGCTTTGTCTGAACCTCAACTGAGAATTGTTCACGTTTATTTCCATCACAAAGAAGTCAAGAACAAGAAGTTTGTGACGCATCTTGCTTTTTCTTCGCTCATCCAACTTCACATGTGTGCTTCTTGCACTGCGCACAACCTCAGCAGCGGGGGAACCCTCCGGCGCGCGGAGCATGGCGCGCTTTGTTCTTTGATGAACACATTGTTCTGTCTGAACTCTGAATCAACATTCTGTTGTGGGGAACTTTTTTGTGTCAGGAGCTAATCTCACAGAAAAACCCCTTCACGGACACAACTAGATCTACGTATCCAGGATACGTGGGACCCCAACCCATGCAGTCTTGATCAAGGTCCGACCTTGGGTGGGGCCTTTGCAGTCCTGATCGGGGTCCGACCTTGGGTGGGAATCTGCCACAAAGGAACAAACGTTATATTCTGCAGCGCAAAATTTGAGGTGAAATGTTGGTCAGGGTTTGACTGGAATCTCAAGCCCAAATGCAACAGCCTAATTTTTGGTGTGAAGCACGTGGTTCTCTGAGGACGGAGACCCTTTGGGCATGCATGCGGTGGGTCTGAGGCTGGTTACACGGACGACTGTTCAAGATGTTCAACCAGGTCAGAGCGACAGACGTCCAGCACCGACCGAGGGTGGTTGGCAACTGACCCACCACCTCCCCTTCCCAGATCCGTAAGGCTTTGGTATCTGACCCACTCACCCCGACCCAGAACTATCCAGGTGTTGACATCTGCCCCGTCTCTTCACATGTCCATCAAGGATTTGGTGTCCACGTCACCTCTTTTCCAGGACCCGTCACCACACAACAGGACGCTTCACCATCAGGCATAGACATTGGCAAACGCATGACACGCTCACAAAAGAAACTTGGAATGCATTGCCAAAAGTTGCAAATACGACAGATGCTTCGAGGAACCACGTAGAGACCAAAATTTTGAGTGGTGTTGTGTGTACCACGAATGTAAACGGTGACGCTATGCCTGGTGCGAACGTACCCAGTGACCAGTCTGGGGGTAAGGGTGTTGGTGTCTGCCCGTCCCTTCTTTGTCCGGTGTCTGCTCCTCCCGGTCCAGACCCAGTATTTGCCCAGTCCCTTCCAGACCCCAGATCCGATCCCGGACCCAGCACCGAGCCCTCCCCTCACAATGTCTGCTCACCAGTGTGAGATCCGGTATCAATCCCACTCCTCCGGTGTCTGCCACCCGCCTTTCGGATCTCGTGTCTCCACTGCCCAACCTAGATCTGGTTCTGCACTGCCCCTCTGGGATCCAGGTTCTGGCCCACCCCCCGGATCCAGTGTCTGACTCACCCCTCTCAGATTTAGAGTTTGTCCACCCCTCCAAGATTCAGTGTGTACCCACGCCTCCAGTATCGTCACAACCCCTCCAGATCTGGTGTCTGCCACATCATCCTGGATCCAGTGCCCGCTCCGCCCCTCACAGATCCAGTGCTTCCCCATCCCTCCAAGATCCAGTGTCTACCCTGCTACACCCAGATCCGATGTCTGCCCCGCACCTCCCAGCCCCCTTCTTTCCTCACCTCTCCTCGCCCCTCTCTCCTGACCCCAGTGTCTGCCCACCCCTCCCATGGCACAGCCGGTACGTATCTGCCCCGCCCTCCCGGCCCCCTTATCTCCCCGCCCCTCCCCATGTCTGCCCGCCCCTCCCACGCCCGGTATCCACCCCACCCCTCCCGGACCTACTCACCATGGCCTGGTCGTTGACGTAGGCGCCGAGTTCGATGAGTCGCTCGGCGATGACGAGTCGGTTTTCCCGGACGGCGAACATCAGCGGCGTCGCCATCGTCTCCTGAAACAAACGCCGCCCAAACATTGTCACAGGCATTGCCATGGCATCACGCCGCCCAAATATTCCCGTGGGCGTCGTCATGGCATCAGGCCGCCCAAATATTCCCGTGGGCGTCGTCATGGCATCACGCCGCCCATTCTTGTGGGCGTCATCACGGTTTTTGGCGCCCCTCGATAAAAATTCCCTTTGGGTGTCGCCATCGCCTCGGCCTCCCTGGACCAACACTCACTCAAAACAAACCATCTCACTTCAGTCCTTTTCGCAAAATCCAAAACGCGCAATTTTGAGGCTGTGGAAGCAATTGAGAAAACAGTGCACAATCCTTGGGTGAAGAGACAAACCAAGGAAAATATGAGAAACGCTTCAGCCCGAGCGGACGCTGAGAAACGGCACGGACGACGTCGACTCACCGGGTCAGCGACGGAGCACTCGGCGGCCGTCTGCGGGTTCTTCTCCATGCTGCGCAGCGCCTGCTCCAACACGCTCCACTCGCCCTTCAGCGCCATCTGCATGATGCGCGGGGACGGCGGCGGCGGCTTCGCCTCGGCCTCCGGGACGCCGGGCTCCCCCGCCGCCGCCGGTCCCTCGCCCTCCGCGGCGGGCGCGGCGTCCCCAGCTCCAGGGGCCGGGGCAGCCACCGCTTTTACTCCGTCCTTCTCAGGGTCCGTTGGGGACTTTTTATTATTCCCGCCTGGTCCTTTCCCCTTCTGCTCTTTAGTCGCGCCCTTGCCTCCAACCCCGTGAAGATTGTGTTGATTTGAAGCGGGGCGAGTGGCTTTGGGCGATTTGCTTCCTGAGTTCGTTTTCCCATTGGGCCCGGTTGCGGGTCTGTTCCGCGTGGGTCCGCTATTGTTCGCGTTGTTGCCTGGAGCCCTGAACGAACTCGGGCGACTGTTGGGCTTGTCGCCCCGACCCGTCGACGAGGACCTCTTGACCGGTTTCGGCGACTTGGTCTTCTGTTTGTCCCCGGATGTTGGCTTGCTTCCAGATTCCCTCTTCGGGGGCACAGGCGGGGGCTTGTCGCCATTGGAATCTGAAGGCGGTTTCGCTGGAGGTTTGCCCTTGACTGGGTGTTGCCCGCCCGCCCGAGGTGGGATGGGCGGCGGAGCCGTGTCCGCCTTGGGCGGCAGCGGCGGAGGAGCCTTGGGCGGCGCCTCTGTCTTCTCCTTCTCGTCTGCTTCTTTCTGGGCTTTGGCCGCGTTCAAGATGGCGAGCCGCGCCTTGACCGACACTCGCCCTTGATCGTCTGGTTTCGCAGCCGTGGGCGGGGCGGGGGAGGTCCCCTTCACCCCCGGCGGGGCGGGCGTCACCCCCTTGGTCGCCCGCGGGGGGCTTGCCTTCTCTTCCTGCTTCGCTTCGCTTGCCTTCGCTTCAGCCTCTTGTTTCTCCTTCTCCTTCTTGCTGGCCGCCAGCAGCATCTGTTTGGCCCTGGAGACAGTTTTTGGCGGCGGCTGATCTTTTTGCTCCGAACCCGTTGTCCCGTCCGTCGTGGACGGTTTGTTGTTCGCGTCCGTTTTGGAGTCGGGCTCTGGCGCGTTGTTGTTGTTCTGAGTCGTGTTCGGGTTCCCGTTCGCGTCCTTCTGTGAATCTTTTCCGTTTTTGTTTCTTGTTCCATTGTTCTTTTTGACGCCACCACCACCCTCCCCGTTAGATCCACCCGAGTTCGCTTCCATACCTTCTCTGGAGTCCTGGTCACTTTAGATCGCGCAAAGAAACAACAAACTTATCGACTTGTTGAGTCATTGTCCCCGTCCAAACCTCCGGAAAACACGTAGAAAATCGTTGAAAACTCCACCACGAACACACTGACCTTCGTCGCTCTTCTTTTCGACACAGCTCGGTTTGTATCGCAACTAGATCCACGTTGTTTCCATCCATTCGGAGCCAAATAGTAACGGGGAGATGGAAATATCATGTTGTTCATTTGCATCAACTTCATTAATCAATTCTTTCCACAAAAGTCTGTTTGTACACACTTCACAAATTCCAACATTTCTTTTCGTTTTTGCACTGGTTGTGTTTATTCACGAATTCCCGACATTTTGGTCCAAATAGGTGCCACAACAAGGTCCTTCAGTGAGCAAAGTTTTTTGGTCCGTCTTCAATGAAGTATTTGTCAAGTTATCTGACACACAAGTTCAAGAAAATCCCCATTGTTTGGCTTTGTTTTCTCCATTTTTCCCTGTTACGATACCATTCAGTATGAAACAACTTTCCACTTTGAAAAATGTATCCCACAATGACTCGGGGCGGCAGCTTTTGTATCAAAAGTCTGACTTCACGGCGGCGCATTTACCGAGTTGCCATGGAGACAGGAAGCTGGGTTCCACGCGGTGGGACGGGCCTGCTGGAGAACAGCGCGGTCACATAGCGCTACAGCAACGAAGCTCGGCTTCATGCTTGAAACCCACCTTGACAGTCCGCACAATTAAATTGGGCATAAATGATGGCATTAAAGCAGATCAATGGCCTTTTCGATGGAAAATCAGTAAAACGCCTCACGCTCCGTATTATCTTTGTTTGCAGGTCTCTCCGGCTGCACCAGTGGCAGTGCGACTGAGAAGTCAAGTGGCCGTCGTGTCAGCAAACAGCCTTCGCGACTCTCGTTATTAATTGGACGCAGCTGCCAATTGTCGCCTTCATTTGTCAAACTTGAATTAATTGCAGGTAGAGCTGCGGCTGCATAATCATGAGACCAACAACACTGCGCGTTACGTAACATTTTTTGGCGTTCCCTCGCTTTTGACGCGCAAAACTCAGAGAGCGCAAACAGAACGTGAAACACGCAAACAACGTGAAAACGAACAAACGAGAATGCGCACGGCTTATCGCTGGCCTGACCGCTCCCTAAACTGTGGTCCCTCGGATCGGCGGCAGCCCTGCCCCAGCCGACGATGCGCGCGTTTTGCGCACGTCCCACACGGATGCGCGCGCAGAGTTCACGGACGCCCGTACGGATGCGCTCCTTGCCTCACGTTCCCCTTCATGGTGCTCTGGGCCTTGTTCATATGCACGTTTCCTCCTGCAATACGACGTCGAATGAATGTGAAATACAAACACAAAACGTGAAACCAAGCAAAAACAAGACCCATTTCTTGCTCAGACTCGTGAACTGAAAAGAAGCAGAGAAGAGAGACACCACCATGTCCATGCATTCACATGAAAGTACTGACGACTTCGTTTATTGTTTATCTTCTATCACTCCTGTTCCGATTGCGGCCAAACTCTTGTCGTGACAAGCGACAAGGGGGGTGACAAGCGTGGAAGGGGGCGGGGCGGGGGACAAGGTTTCAGTATTTTTTGCCAAAAACAAAGGGCCTCTACAAAGAAAGTTGCGTCACACTCTGCAGCGCCAAGTAGATCTGCTTTCCTTCGCCCTTCACACTGTGACGTTTGTTTTCCTTCTCTTTGGCCGACGGTCACTGAGGCGGAGGAATCGGAGGAGGGGGTGACAAGCGTGGAAGGGGCGGAGGGGGGGGGGGCAAGGTTGGGATTTCTTTGCCAAAACAATCCGGACGCAAAGCGTACAAAGTCGCACTTGACGCGCCGCTTTGAGATAAGAGGGACCTCTAGTGGCAACGCGTGTGATACCTCCGTGCCATGTGCAACGTGGCATTTCACACTGGAAAATCTGTGCTGAATTTTCTATCCCCTACTGTGGTTACTTGTCCTTGTTTCTGCTTTATTTTTCTGCAGTAATAGATTTGTTGTGTCAAGAAAAAAACCAACAATGAAAGAAAGGGTATGTCTGAGAAAGAGAACACTATTCTCCAAATATTCAAAAGGGCAAAACTGATTTCCAGCCTGTAATGCCACGTGGCACGAGTCACGGGGGCGTCGCACGTGTTGCAATTCAAAGGTCCCTGAGGTCGCACGAACCCGACTCGCTCTGCAGGATTCGTTGGTTTGGAATCCTTGTCAAAACACTGTACAGAGAAAAGCTTCACCGCGCTGGCGAAACAACAGGGGGAAACCAGAGCAAATCGCCACCATGGCTGGTGTCCAGCCGATCTGTCTGATGTGCGAGAACATTTGCCAACAATACCTACGGCTGGTAGAAAAACTTTCTGACGACCCCACACCAACACCGTACACCCTGACAGAAAGGTAACCCCAAGTAAGGGAGGGAAAACATCCTTATTCCTCTGATCGTTGTTGCATTCACACTGCACAACAAGAGAAAATGTGGAAGAGCACGTAAAAAACTTTCTTGAATGAAGCAGTGCAGAGACCCAGACCGTAACCAGAGACAAAAAGAACAAATTCCACACATGCGAAGTTCGCGCTGTTGTGCAGCTGTGTGAAACGGTGGTGTGAACTGAGAATCACTGCACGTGTGATAAAAGTGCACGCGTTTCCAAACTCGAACCTGCAGTGTTTTGTGTGGGTTTCACACACCTCTCATTCACTCGTGTGTGAATGGGTGTGCGGCACAGTGACTCTCACACTGTCGGCGGTGTGAAGGAAACCGTAACCTCCCAATCATTTTGCCGCCGGACATCCCCAAATGTGCGGCGGAAAATGACTACAGCAGCACCTTAAATCTACCAAAAGCCTTGCTTGATGAACAAGGCGCAGAAAACAAACAAACCTAGTGTTCTCATCCTGTTGGGGTTCCCTGAAAGGAAAAGTCCAAGGACATTCCAATGAATAACCAGAAACTGAGTCCTCAGACAAAAATTCACATCAACTCCATCATGACAGGGTTCTCAAACCACACAACAACGAGACGTTTTGTCGAGAAGAGCAGTTGTGTGACTTGACTGCAACTTGGGGGGGGGGGGGATCTATTTCTGCACCTCAGGGGGCCACACACCCACCACAGGTTTCGTGACCGCAGCGTTGCAGCAACGTCTGAGCAGAAAGCAACACGGGAACACAGGGCTCCAAAACCTTACGTGACTGAACTTGAACCTGACCCTGAGTACAACACAACACGGTTCAATGAAAAACACCAACGGCAACAAATAAAGGACAATTCAAATGGTGAAGGGAGGGAGGCTGCGGCAAGGGACGTTCAGCCAGGAAGATCCCGAGCCATCCAACCGCATGTTTCATCCACAACCCGCCTTTCCCTCTGATTGGTTCGTTTGAAAGCTGACACGTCCAATCGTTTTGCATGCTCGACCTTGACAGCCAAGTGCAATCTTAAAACACGACCAGTAATTAACACAAGCACAGAACGATGTTCATCACAACAGTGATCTGAAACAAGAACCACGGTTCAACTCCGTCGAAAAGCTGTGATTGATGCAGGGGAGGATCCAGGAGACCCGAGGGGCCTGGGCTCCCCGTCCGGGTCCCATGAGACCCGAGGGGCCTGGGCTCCCCATCCGGGTCCCACGAGACCCGAGGGGCCCAGGCTCCCCGTCCTGGTCCTGGACCCGCCCCTGCTATTGTCTCAAGTTTCAGTCTGCGAGCAGCAGACTTTTCAGCGGGGACTGTTGGGCTGCAGCCAAAAGAGGAAACGGAAGCACAGTCCAATCAGCTGGAAAAGTGAAGCGACACACAGACACGTGTTCTTGAAGGACAGGGTACGAAGCGTGAGATTGTTACAGACGTACCTTGGGGGTAGTACCCAGGCGCTCCTGGGTGCTGGTAGCCTGTCAAGACAGGAAAAGTACCGACCAAACTAAATCAAGAGTTCATGAGAAAAGAATGCAGCAAAGTGATTGTCAAGGCAAACGCAAAGTACAAGACTAGACTCTACCATTCAGCTTGTTAATTGACCGCGGTTGGTCATTGTGAGTGAATTGTTTGTTCGCGAGAAAAACACACATCTGATGCACTTGAACTGAAAATACGGAGTGACATCAGCTGGAACAGGCTGGAATTTAGTGTTTTAGTGTGGATACTGCTTGACCTCCACCGTACGGGGGAATCAAAGACCGACAAAGAAGGGACGGAAACACGTATCCCGGAGTGTTCCACAGGCCGTGGGCGGGAACTGGCTGATCTGCCTCTGCACCCGTGCACCACACCATCACAAGTTTCTTTTGACATTCACGACAATTCCAAATCTTGCAGGTTTTTTTTTTTTTTTTTTTTTGGGGGGGGGGGGGAACCTTTCAAAAATGAACTGGAGGTCTTGCCCGACTACTTCACTCGAGCACCACAGGTCGCCAACCACTGAACGAGGGCCCTTTATGCGCGTCTTTTATCACGGACTTTTCACAGATCAACGGTGTTCAAGCTCCCGACAATCCACCTCGTCACTTCACGCTCTTCATGATACGCCTTTGCACGCGACAAGCTTCGGATCGGTCTCGACTTGTTGACACCGCGCCAGCAAAGATTGTAAAACTCAGGAAAAACAAATTTTGTGAAGTTTGTGCTGAGCCTGAGTTGACACACACAAACACACGCGCACACACACACGCAATACACACGCAACACCAACAAAGCAAACCTCCACACCTCAGACCTGTGCTGAGACTCGAGGATCTCGCTTACCCTGCGCGCCGGGGTGAGTGATGCCTCCCGGCGGCATGGTGCCGTGCTGCTGCGGGCCCATGGAGCCCATGCCCGCGGCCGGGGACTGCGCGTCACCCCCGGGGCCCCTCGCCTGTCGCACCGGCCGCACCAGGTTCTTCCCGAACGTCACGGCGGCGATCAGGTTGTTGGTGTCGGTCTGCAGTGAGTTCTGGGCGGGCGCAGTCTTCTGGTCTGAAATGGGAATCAAGTTCCACTCCTGACTTTGAGCCGTTACAATCAAGTTGACCGCAATTGTTCTTAAGCGTCAGTTTGAACTTGTCATACAAAGCGTCAAAAATAGGCCCACCGGCCTCGCGTGATTTGCACCTGAGGTCAACAGTTCCAGACAAGACCAATTTTTAAACTTTGGAGTTGGCATGGAGCCAACTTTTTATTACTGCATTCCAACAAAAACTCTTTCTAGTGCCTAATCCTCAACCAAGAACAAATCTACAGACCAAATATGAACACAATTGAGTGTTATTTTCATGGAGAAACTGCTGCTGACATACTTTTGAAAGAGGATGCCTATA
>JAAUXT010056495.1_pt1 | contig 27637 bp, 25 predicted proteins | sample 7278171 | NCBI WGS metagenome assembly JAAUXT01 (sample SAMN14350112, study PRJNA611818) | marine sediment metagenome | isolation source: surface marine sediment (1.8m) | place: French Polynesia: Moorea | collected 2018-08
AGACAGACAGACAGACAGACAGACAGACAGACAGACAGACAGACAGACAGACAGACAGACAGACAGACAGACAGACAGACAGACAGACAGACAGACAGACAGACAGTGTCATGGAGGAGGAAGTGACGGAAAAACCATTGCACTAGTACACTTTTTTGTAGGTCTCACGAACCAAGCTGTCAACATCATCAGCAAGATGTTGCAAGAACAGACAGTTCCACAGACCTGTGCTGAAGTGGTTTTGAGACACTGGCAGTACGTGTACCTGAACTACCCCCGCGGACACGTCTACTACCCAAACTATCCGTGCACGCTGGTTGGACTGAAGAAAGTATTGACGAAGATTCAAAGGTTTGACTTGCTCAAACATTTGGAGACACACAGGTGAATGGAAATATTTGTGAGCTTGTCTTCTGCTTTTTGCTTTCAAGTTTGTTGATGCGGTGTTTTGGTGTTTCAAACACCGTGGTCTTTGGTTTTCGCCAAATGTACAAGCGTACGAGTGTGCACTCCTTTGTTTTGTTTTTTAGTTTTTGTTTTGCACAACAATTCAGCATGCGAAGAAACGTTGTGAGTTGAGGTTTGTGACAAAATGTTTTTGTCACCGTGCGCCAAAGATGTGAGCACACACATGCACGCACACCGCAAATCCACAAAAACTCGCATTCTTTTGTGTCGTTGACACAATTCTCTCAGAGTAACTCGTCTGCGGCAATCCATCCCACGAGTCTCAATCAGTCTTAGAACAGCCCGGAGATTTTGCGCTCGGACACAGACGCACTTTCATTTGCTTCAAAGTTCGTTTGCGTTCATTTTCACAAACTTCATGCTGAAGTAATAATGACTGAACAGCGGTGATCCCTCGGTTCGTGAGGCACCGCCTTTTGTGTGTATGTTGTGAGCAAAACAGAAACAAGAAGAAATAACAACCTTTATCGTCCACAAGCGACAGAACAAACTCCGCGAGATTTATTGCTCCGCCTCAATCCAAAAGAAAAGTCCAATTGAAAGTCACTCAAGTGGGCAGCCTCAGGCTCAAGACAAACACGGAACCTGACAGGCATTTCCAAAAAAATGAGGTAATTCTCTGGCGACGCTTGTGAAGTCTCAAGGTCTTCAGGTTTGGAGTTTTGACTCTGTGATGAGATTCTCACCAAGTTGTTGGACTCGATGCACACAACAGAACAGAACAGTTCGACCAGGTGCGACAGCATAGGAGTCATTCCACAAGTCCAGACCGCGAGTGTCATTGGGCGTTGCCACTTTTGTGAACCTGCCCCAAAACGAAAAATAGTGGAAGGTTAGGGTCTGTAAAATCCAACTGCGGGAGGGTAGGGTGGCTGAACAGATCGTTATTTTTGGAGCTTCTTTTCTCTTGTGATGGAGATGAGTCTGCAGCAGCCGGCGGCACCTTCGCATATTGAGTCCACGTTTTCAATGCATGCTCCGTGAGTGAAAATCGGTGACAAAAGGCGAAAAGTTCAAATGAGACTGTCATGCCTGAGACTGGAACCTTGTTGTTTCCGCATGCTTCTAGACCCCGGCTGTGTATCTGCTTGACACGATCAGCTTTCAAGTGAACACTTCACCATCGGATTCACACGAACTGTGCGCGTCGCAAAAACCTGCTTGTGGGGGAGACACGACAATCCTGAACTCTTCTTTTTCTGCACTGCATGCGTCGTGCAAGGCAAATTTTCTTCGTATGCGCTGCAAGAGAGTTGTACTGAACGAGTACACAAGTGCTAATTGGACCAGCTCTTTCAACCACATCCCAGAAATGACTTGTGTTTGTTTGCGTAGATTTACTCCATGTTGGAATGTGACAAACAAGAGAAGAGCACCATTCTGTTCTGAAGGGATTCTTGCTGTTTCAAACATGTGGAAATTTATATGCACAACAAATTGGACAGTTCGGGTGAGGTTTCTCACATCTGTTCTCCCAAGAGCCAAGCTTCCACCCGGAAAAAAGTTTTTTTCGTCTGGTCTTGAGTACGCACTTGGCCTTTTTTTGCCGTGTGCATGACAGGAACTCGACAACTGAATCTTTTAATGAGGACCCACTTCAGCACCGTAACATGACTTTGGTTCAAATTCGTACACGCTCGCTCTTTTCTAAATAATGCAGTATTTACATGATCTCCAATGTTCGCAGAGGGGTGAGATCTCCACAAGTTAGCCCACGAATATCCTTGCGTTTTGAAGAATGGGGGTCTCTCCGTCCAATGTTTGTAAACAGGCCTTATTTAGTGAGTAAATCTGTGCAGAATGAAGAAAAATTGGGAACAGCAAACACGGAAACATGCTAATGAATCATAGGTTTGTGAGAAAATAATCTTCTATTCAGTGTGGCATGACCTGGGGTAAGTAGCTTTGTTGAAAATCACTTTGAATATGAAAGACCCGCGGGGTTTGAAGATGAAGGGTGGAAAAGGTTTTGCGAGGAAAACTGTCTCAATTGGACGTTCCAACAAAGAAAACACGATCATCATTCAAGCGCGTTTGCCAGCTGGAGACATTGGCTTTCAGAAGAGAGAACGACATTTACGTTCCAAGCCCTGGATCGTGTTTTCCAGGGAAACCGTAACTTGGGCTGGAAAATCATAGGGAGGCTTGAATTACAGTGACTTTGTAACATTCATTCAGTAAAATTATTCTCCATACTCTTGCACTTGATTCAGAGCTTGGAATGCAACTGTTCTTTCCAAGATTACTCGGACAGAACAGTTCTTCAAAAAAGAAAAGCACAAAAGTGATTTGCTTTGGGTTTGTGGTTCTCTATCCGGCAAAGCGAATTCATCCGTGTGCTCATGTTCATTTCACTTTGATCGTAAAATGAGATTTAGTACGTGCTTTCGCATCGAATACATTTCCTTCCAATTTGGGTTGCGGAATCCAGATGTCACCTACTTCCAATGCTGTAGACAAAGCTTGCGAACCTCGCACGCACGTCTTGGTTGGGTTTCAGTCAGATCACTGTCTTGATCCATTTCGTTGCTGCGTCGGTCAACTTGAACTTCACAAATGCCTTTTCCAATACGAGAAAAGGGGACCGCGTTTTAGTTGGATTGTGAGATGGATGACCCTCTCTTCGGAAGAACTTTGGTCCAGTTTGCTTTCCTGGGTTGCCAAGATAAGTGACCATAACAGCCTCACAGAGGGACGAAGGATGGAGTGAGGCTGCGAAACAAACATGTTCAGTATGAAACACTTCTCAGTACGTACATACTGGCTGTCATCGCACAGTATCAAACACCACCCCTGAGGTCAGAAATTCCCTTCTTTTTAATTGGCACAAAAAGTCCTGGTTGATGACTCTTTAAAGATTGTCTTGGTATCTTTCCCGAGAGCAACGCGCGTTTTTCTCTGCCCATCAGTTCTGTAATCCCCAGGTAAGCTTTTGGCTGCAAGAATTTGTATTTTGTTGCACATTCCTGCCGTTTTACCCTGGGTAGCCCATTGGGTCGTCTTGGCACGCAGATTCCTTCGGCCAGTGGAAAGAATCTACCACCAGGGAGGTTCTGCATGGATCCGAACTCACCTGCAGACCTTGAATAATTCTTTTTGTTCAACAACCAGCCCCAAGAAAAGTTTTATGCCATGTGCTGGGACTCAGGGCTTTTGTGACATTGTATTCGTACAAGAACGAGACACCATAAATTCATTTCCGAGTTTATCGAATCCCACTCACGTGCACAATTATGAAGGGCAATTTGCATGAAGCTGTTCAATCAGAGCGGACAAAAGGAGAGAGAAGCAGGTGAAAGGATAGCTGAATTGTTTGTGGCGTCAGTAACATGCCCAGAACCACTCGCAAACATTGTGGAATCTCTGGTGTTGCTACGAGCGGAAAAATGGAGGATTGACGCGTTGTTTGATGTGGCTTCCCAATGCAAGAGCTTGATGTAATGTACGGTCCTTCATGTTGATCGACCTCTTTGAGCCTTGCAGGCGCGAGGAGAAAAAGAAATCTCCAACACATTATCACCAATGACTATCAAACGGGCAAACGTACAAGTGCAGAGACGAGAGAGCACACAAGCTGCTCCGAAGCGAAGGTGGCAAATTGTCACCGAGGTTTCTGTACAAGTGGATCTCAGGTCAGTTTGCGCTCTGTTCAAATTTATTGCTTGCAAAAGATCGCGCCAAACACTTTTTTCAAGAAGGAAAGCTCAGAAAAGTGCATTTCGGAAACAGAAGAATTCGACGTCAGTTATCTTCTCACCTGCGCGACAGTCGTGAGTGAGTCTTGCTTGTCAGTCTCATTGCAGCAGTTTTTCAGTGGTTGTTCTCCAGCACGGTCCAGGCTCCTGTTCCAGCTGTAATTAGGATCACGACAGGATGTGCCAATTTGTAAAGAGTTCGTCGGAAGATCCTTCGAGGCGCGTACTCGCAGGGAAAGGGTGAATCTTCTCGTCTGTTGGTGTGTCCAATGTGTTTGATCGGCACCTGGCGACGACAGGAGTAAGTCCAGGATCAAGTCAGGGGAACAAATCTCACGCGATGTGTGCAGACTTCTGCGATGGAGATGAGCACAAAGGTGTTGGGACACAGCTGAACGCAACGCAGCACGTTGATCCCGTTGTTGCTGATCAAAAAGAACATTTGCTTTGTCCTATGTGACAGTAAACCCTCTTGAAAATCAGGAAACCTTCATTCCAAAAAATTTAAACTTGCGGGGTTGACCAACCAGATTGCAGAAAACATCACCAGAAAAGCTACAAAACTTGATGGAAAAGCAACAATGAGTTGAGTTGATTGCGCGCCTTGTAATGTCGGCAAAACAAGAGAGTTATCGGGAACGCCCAGCCTCCATGCCCGTCTCTCCTTTCTTTTATCCGTGCATTGCATGACCTGTGTGGAGATCTGGCCAGTCTGTTCTTCGTATCTATTTGCTGGATGAATATTTCATGAGCACAGGAGATCCATGAAGGTGAACATGGAGATAACACAATATGCTCAGAGATTTTTCAGCAGGAAGGGATCCAATTTCAGCTTTGAAAACTCGGTTGCAGAGAGCAGAATTTGAGAGGTTGAATCAATTTGAGAAGAAGGATCGCGACTGTACCCCCAAGGTCATCTTCTTGGCTCCTGGTTCGGCATGAGAGCTGTCGCAGAGAAAACATGCACAGGGCTCGTTGCCGTGAGGTCAAGGCTCAGGTTCTCCCTGAATGACACCCACTTGGCTTTGGTCAGTGTCAGTGAAACAATGCACTTCCGCACTTCCGTGGCCCTTCGTCTCTTTCTTCGTTCTGGAGTGTCTTGCACCTCCGCCGTCGTGTTTTTGCACTTTTGCAGTGATTCGCGTGATTTTTCCAGTGGCATTCACGCAAATAAAATGTGGATATGTTTCTTCATTGCAGACCAAGTTGAACTGGCGAACATCCATGGGACTCGATGGGTTGTTAAACCAGCGTGACCATGAATGGAGAAATTAGAACGGGGGATCGTTATTTTCAAGGCACCGCAAGCTACTCGTCGCAAGCGATTCAGTCCAAACTGTTTCAGTCGCCGGTGAAGAGGAACGTACCTTTCCTGAGCGCGATGCCTGACACCCAAATTGAGGAGAACCCAGCTTCATCTGAACGGAGAAAAATCACGACAGCAGAATGGTGGGTCTTCATTTCAGCACTTCTGAGATTTGTTGTTTTTTGTGTCTTGTTTTGGGCAAAGATAGTTTTCCTTGATTCTTGGTGCAGCTGCAGGGTGCAAATGTCGACAGTTTGTTTGGACAGTTGAACAAAAGCAATTTCCTCATGGAAAGGCACACACGCGTGCGTACCGTCGCTCTGACAGTTGAATATGCCACGGCGAAAATTGGAATCCTTTTGCGACAAGCGTGCGCACTCATAACCTTTCATTTTGAGAACATGGTAAACAGGAATGTGCCTGTCTGTGAGCCGACGCCTCCAACATTCGAGCTGAGGAGAATGTCAGTTGTTTTCTGGACAGCAGCTGGAGAGAAAAGGGGCCTTTGTTTCTTGGTATTTTGATCAAGCGGCTCAACTTTCTGGTTGAACATTTCAAATTAGTGACATTCTCAATCACGATTTCACGACTGAAAGAACAATCTGAACAGAGGTTCAAATAACTTCATGCAGTTCTCCGTTGTGGTCAGATGTAGGAAGCGTAGTCGTGCCAGTACGTTTTGGGTCCTATGTCCTTGTGTTGGGGTTGTCCAATTGAAATTACTCTCAGAGATTCACAGGTTCTGAAGTGATCTCTTGATCAAGAGAGCCAACCTGCTGATCCCCACCACTGAAAGGTGCCTGACTCCGATGAATATGTTGCGATCGACCGTGCGGTTGTTCATGCCTACCTTCACCCACTTCTGCCTGCTTCTGAATGAATCCGTTTGGAAAGGCTGTGGAATTCATTCTTGTGTGGAAATTCGGCGTAAAACACCGTTCGATTGTGAGATCAATGCAAACACACTTTCAAGGAGCTGTCACTCCTGAAGCTCCATTCACACTTCCAATTTGTTGCGTCATTGTGATTCGTATGACTGTTCGGAAACACAGGTTTATTCGTCTTTTGCTCCAGCAAAACGTGCCCACTTCCAGATCCACAATCTGGTCATTTCTCAATGGGCTGTTGGTTTGCAAACTTGTATTTCTTCATTGTAATTCCAGTGGTGACCTTTCCTTCTGCTGAGTTTTCTTCATTTCAACAGCCATTCCTATCCCACGTACTTCCGTGGCCTTGTCTGCACGATCTGCCCTGGGAAATCAATGGCTTTTCGTTCATTTCTGAGTTTGCTTCGTCAGGATTGGAGGCTCATTTCCCTTTCGCTCGTCACAAGCACAGCTTTTGGTCCAAACATGAGTCCTTGTTTTGCGTCAAACACGTGAAATTGTTTAGCCTCTGTCGACCCCTGGCCACCGACTAATGTTGGCGGGTTTGTATCTTTTCAGCAAGAAATGCGCGTCAAGCTTCAAACAAAACCCAATTTCGGCGGTGGCATATTTGTATAGCCAGCCTGAACTTGCCCCCAAAAAGAGAAGCCCCTTCAAAAAACAACACAATTGCAAATTCTCGCCGTGCAGTTCGATATTTATGATCACAGCTTGGCCTCCTTGTTTTAAAAATGTCAAGGTCCACCGTTGAGGGTTTCTTTGTTTTGCAGGGAGAACCTTGGCAAGGTGGGCATCATCCTGTACCTGGTGACACTGCTCGCTCTGAGCGTCTCCATGCCCGTCGCCTACTTCATCAGCAGAGACACTGTGGACGCGGACGACGAGACCTGGGGCTGGTTCTCTCCGCCTTCATTCCTCTGGGTAAAGAAATCGTCAATCAGAAACTCACTCAGAGAAAGTGTGCGCCTCTCACGTCAACACAAAGAACCTTTCATGAACAGGTATGGAGTGTTTTGATTTGGTGCTTTGCTCGCCGCTCCCAATTATTTCAAGTGAATGAAAGGTCTCGTTGTATGTGTGAAACGTAGTACGAGTACCAATCCTGTAGATTCACTCGACATCATCCTTACGCGTTGTGCTCTTTCACATCTTTTTTACAGGTGTTCAACATCTTTATGTACGCTGTCGCGCTGCTGTTCCTCCTGATCCTTCATCTTTACATCAAATTTGAGAGACGCCGCGCCAAGAAGTTCGACTTTGACCCGTCGCCGGAGAACAACAATGGGGCTGAACCCAATGGGACTCAACCTTCCACTGACCTCCACAGAGAGGAGGCTTCCAACGTGTCTCGAACTGGAGATCAAAACATTTGGAGACGAACATTCAACACAAACGTCAGTGCGTCCACTTTCCGTCACCCTGTCAACAGGCGTGGCGAGTACATGTACGCGTACGGCGCTCCCGGAGTCAACTTCTTCCTCAGAGCAGGCGCAATTGGTACGAAATTCACTTTGTGCGAAAACAAAACGCGATTGTCACTTCATTTCAGCAGTGTTATGACATGTGTTGGTGTGTGGTTCCTAGATGCACGCGTGCATGGGTCGCACTCGTGTCTCAGTCCCAAGTGGGTGGTTGACCACTCAAGTGATCACAATCATTGGGTGGAAACACAAGGCCAAATATCAGTGCGATCAGGTTGCAGGTATCAGCTTCAGGTGGTCACACTTCTGGCCAGAACAGCTTTGAAGAATATTTGGAGAGTGGGTAGGAAGCGTCAAGCGAACGAACACCACACAAACAGCGTGCCTTTTTGATTTCAGGATTTGCGTTCGGATCCATGATGCTGGATGGATTCCGAATCGCCAGGTTTGTCGAAGACGACACAGCGCTGGATTGCTTTGGACCTTTGTACATTGCTCAACTCGGCCTGCGAATGATTCTCATCTTTGCTGAAACATTGTTCATGACAAAAAATCACAGGGTTGGTGCTGCCCTATATTTTTGTCTTCACTGCCGTTACGAGTTCAGAAAAAGGAACCATGGTCGTTGAATCGTCGCCCAAACAACCTCTCCATTCTTTTCAGATTGTCCTGAACTTCCGACGGGCTTGGCTCAACTTGGGTTTTGGACATTTGATCTTGACCAATCTCTCCATGTGGATAATGACGATAATCATTGAAGCCTATGAAGGGTTCCACGCCTCCCGTCCTGAGTTTCACGAGATTGAAGAGCATCATTCTAACGACAGCGGCAAGGAAAACACATTCGCATTTGCAAACCAAACTGCAATCGAAACTGCAGTCTACGATGTTGTATTGGTCGTTCGTGCGTGATTGACCCTGTACCACAAAGTGACGTTTTTTTATCAAACGTCTCTTACTTTCTTCAGAACACAGGGATGGCTCGGAGGAGGAACGTACCACGACGGAGGCTCCTGAGCACCATCGCTGGTCAGGGGTGGAGGTCCCGGAGAAATGCTCAACGTCTTCTGAAGTTCTGGCCGATGTCATGGCTCCCTACCTGTATCCTCTGGTGATCGAATTTGCTCTGATCGCTGCAGCCATTCTCTACAAAATATTTTCCAACATCGGCAAGCTGAGAAGGGTCGACGAGGGACTTCGTCAAGACCAGGAGCTCAGCGGTGCGCCCGAAGCGAACGACTTCAGCATTTTGTCGCACGCCGAGTGTCACAAAGCCAACAGCGGAGTGTTCCTGGGACTGCTCTGTCTCGTGCTCAACATCATGATCACTGTGTGGTACCTGTGGACCAAAGACGAGAGCATGAAGGAGTGGATCTACATGACTGGAGACATTTGCATGCAGCTTCTTAGCACGCTGGCGATAGCTTTGGCTTTCTACCAAATTACGAAACTGGATTTCAAGGGACTTGGGCATGCAGCGAACAAGATAGACTTGGTGCTGCTGCTTGTCACGCTGTTTGGACTGTATTTGCTCGTGTTTTGTAGCATCATCCCGTTCATTTTTGACGACCAGAAGCGCGAGTGGCTCTGGGTGTGGATTCTCAACAGTGTCAGTAACTTTGTGCAGGCCACCTTGCAGATGGCTTTCATATTTGACGGCAGCCAAAGGGAGGCAGGAACACACGCTCAATGGCACCACAAACCTGGACGATCTTTTGTCACCTTTCTGCTGTTCAGCAACTTGTCCATGTGGCTCATCAACTCGTTTGAGATGAAGGAAGCGCTGGTCATGGAACCCATGATCAAGTTCTACGGCTCTGTGGCTTGGACCATCATTCTCTTCCTGACCCTCCCGTTGGCTGTCTTCTTTCGCTTCCACTCAGTGGTGTGCCTCTCCGACATTTGGGTTGAAGTCTACCCAAAGAACTTCAAACCGCCGAGAGAGCAGAGTTTTCGCCTGAGTCGGGCCGAGAGTTCCATGTACCACAACGCTCAGCTGCAGGACATGCACAACAGACTCAAAGCCGTGGAAACCACATTTCAGCAGCACGTGGCTCGTATTTCCAACACACACGGGGACAACACCATTTGAATTGCAACAAAATGTGTCGTGTGACAAAACTTTTATGCACAGTGTGCATTGAGAATAAACATCCTGCATTGCCATGATCTCTGCTGTGAAAGGGTGAAAGCAAAACCCGGTTTCAACTCGTCCGAGTCGATCACTGCACAGGAGCTTGATTCACCCCTCCCGTTTTGGATGACAACCAAGACCAAAGTGGTGGATTCGTCGATTGGTTCGCACGACACAGAAAAGAATGTTTGGAAACGTTCCCAGGCAGACACGCAGAATGTACTGAGCACTCGAGAAGGTTCCGTGAACAGGCTTCCTTTGTTTGCACTTCATCGTGCAGGGCCAAAGTAGACAAGGCCTGTCCTTCGTGCAGTCTGTCTTCACTCGCAGCAAATTGGTCTGTTGTTGGTTGGCAAAAAAGATGTTTTGTTTAGCGCGCTGGACTCCACAAAAAGCGAGACCTTGAGATTTTACTTTTACAACGAAGCGCAGTAGTACCAAATCCTCGCAGCCCTTCTTCCAGAGGAACAAAAACACGACGCCCTTGTGGTGAAGTTACATGTGACGCCCAGTTTGAGATGCGGCTTGAGCGACACCGAGACACAAGAACCACACAAAATCAATAAACCTCTCCACGGCAGATCCCCAGAGGTGATTCAAAGTGGAACATTTGGAAGCAGTACTTTACACTTCTTTTCAGGTTTACCTTTACATGCACAGCAGAACGTCCTTTGCCGTTACATTTTACACTTCCACGCGCATTTCTACACACTGTAGAACATCTCTTGGCTTTGATGCTGAGAAAGATCAACAGTCGTCCATCTTTCAAGTTGCCAAATATGGAAACAACCAGTCGGAGCGTTCTCAAATTTTGGGTACTCGTCGAACTCGCATAAGATTCAGGTCGTGTTTACTTTGGAATGCAATTGTCTGCAAAGAACGTTGTTGAAAATACATTAGATTTTCAATTGGAGCTTCAAAATAATCGTCGCACAGTCCAGGAAACTGATCTCCATTCTTGCCTGTTTTGTAAGTACGACGTACTTGTCTGCATTGTGCGTTCTCACATAAATCTTCCGATTTTACGCAACTGAATTGTGCTGATTTTACTCGTCTCAATTTTCGTTCACTGCGACTTCGCAACGTTTGAGAAAATGCACGAGTTTGTGACCGTCTGTGTCGTTTGCTCGCTCAGCGGAACAAATTTTCCCAACAGATGTTTTTGCACATGAGAAATACCAACCCACCCCAACCATGCTGCACGGAAAAACCTCGGACAAGAATCTTGACCGAGGATGTTCTTTGTGTGTGGGAAGGAGTCACTCAATTTTTCTTTCATTCGTGCGAGCATGTGTGTGTGTGTATGTGTGTGCGTGTGTGTGTGTGTGCGCTCGCACGTTGGTGTTTGTTCACAAAATCCACTCAACTCAAAACAGCAGCTCTCGAGATTTCTCAAGCAATTTCGGATGGTTTTCTTCACCAGATCGACAATTGGACGATTCAACTTGAGGCAAAATTGGTGTGTCTGTCGTTTGTCATTGCGTGCAAAAAGAACTCGGGGAAAAAAGACGCGCAGGGCACACCCACTGCAAACAGACGTGAGAACCTCCGCAAAAGCTGTGAGAAACAGAAGCAATAACTCTTGACATTCGACCCATTGCGTCATTAAAACCAACCGTTTGCGTCGTGGCACCTGCACCTGCACGACAAAAAGATGTCAGAGTGACACTTGGTTTCGCAAACGCCCTCAAAAGGAGAGAGCTCGTCTTGAGGCATGAAAGCACGTAACGATCGAAAGTAATCTGCAACATTTTGAGCAGTTTCGTTGTCAACACGGGGGGTTAAAAACAACAAAGCTATGTGTAATTTTCCTCGAACTCAACGCATGCAAAGGGTGTGTGTGCGAGTGCGCTTCGCGAGTTGCTCTCTTCATTAAACTGTGTATTGAGAAGCAAAAAAGGCTGTTCAGGGAGATTGCAGTCTTACCAAGAGGACTGATAGAATAAAGTAAGCAATCAAAGATAACAATAATTTGCTACGATGATCAACATCAACACGACCCAAAAAAAAGTTCGTGTGCAAATTGATTTCAGAAGTTCCCGTAAACCAAACATGGCGGCCCAGGACAGCGACGAATACGAGAAAGAGGTGAAACTGCCGAACCCAGCCCTGTAAGTTTATCACTTGGCATCAAGATTCATGCTGCAATTCAGCCTCATCCTCCTTGTTCCTGGTTTGAGTGTTTGCAATTTCCACGCAGCGTCAACGCCTTGAAGTTCGTGTCGGTGGTGTACCTGATGACCATCTTGGTGCTCGGCATCGTGTTCCCGATATCGTTCCTTCTGCGAGGAGGAATAGGAGTCGCCAGCAACTACTATCTCTGGGTAAGAAACATGTGTCAGACGCTGCCTTGAGCAACGTCGTCCACCTATGGCGTGACGCATTGCAGGCTGCAACCTCACTTCAATTTTCAGATTTTCTACATTTACCTTGCTGTGGTCGGGGTCGCGTTTCTCATCTACGTCGCGTTCAAACTGCGTCAGTTGAAAGAGAAGCCCAACTTTGATGAAGACAACGCAAGTCCTTCCGTATATGCCATCAACGGACCAAGTATCAAGAAGCCACAGAATGAAATGAACAACGAAAGAGAGAAGCAGCTCACACCGCAGTCCAGCCATTCGACGCTTCTTGTTGCTGACAACATCCAGGAACATCATGAAGAGTTGGAGCACGAATCGGTACAAAAGTGGACACGATTGTCTTGTCTTTGTTGCTCTTGAAAAGTTGTGAGCACAGATCCAAAGTCCCAGTCATTTCAATGCGGACTGAACACTGAATTGCAGAAGGCGAGTTTGGCGCGGGCGCGGGCGCAGGCCCCGGTTCAGCACGGCGGCCCCGGCGTCAACTTCTTTCTCCGACTCGGAGCCATTGGTACGCTGAGAGATTCACAAATCATGAAGAATGTTCACCAGCAGCGTGAAAGTTTCCCCAAACCAAAGAAAGGGAAGACCCAAATATGGCTGGGACACACTGAAGCTGAGGTTTCACTTGACTGCAGGCTTCGCGCTGGGAACGATGCTGCTGGACGCGCTTCGCATCACGCAGTACTTCCAGACGCCGAGTCGAGACGACTGCTACGGACCGCTCTACCTCGTGCAGTGCGGCAGCAGACTCGTCTTTGTCATGATCGAGACACACTTCCTCTTCAAACACCACAAGGTGCAGCGAACCTCGTGTCTGACATCAAACACCACATGCCAAGGATTTCCCACGGTCTTTGCTTTTGGGTGTACAAAAAAGTAAAACTGTACGCACAAAGCACCGAGTCGCAGCATTTTGTTCACGTTCGAGGATCATCAGTGTTCACAATACCCCTCTACTAAACAAAACGCAAAGGGCTCACAGCATTCCAATGAAAAAGAACAAGGACAAAATCTGTAATTCATTCGTACACCAGGCGTATTCTTTCAGCTGATCATCAACTTCCAACACGGTACGATGTGGTTCGGGCTCATGCACCTCATCGCTACCAATCTCGTCATGTGGATCGGCGCCGTCGTTGTCGAGGCGTACGAAGGATTCCACGCGAGCGCGGGGCACGGCGACGGGGGCCACGGGGACGAGGCGCACAACAGCACCACAACGTCCCCGCATCACAGCGTCCACAAGCGAGAGACAGGTGGTCCTCATTGTGTTTCTTCCGCTTTGTTTTCTGATCTGGCTTTGTCGTTTTCGACCTGGCTTGCTGTCAGTTCACCGGTTCGTGTCGTACGCTTCGTTTCCGGTAGTTTGAGGGTCTTGTGCCTGTTTTTCTCTTCAGCGGTGCAGTGCGAAGCGATCGGGCTCTCCCTGTTCCAGACGGTGAGTCCGTACCTCTACGCGCTCGTCATCGAGTTCGCCCTGATCGCAGCTGCTATTCTCTACAAGTTGGTGATCAACATCGGAGCCTTGGTGGACACCGACTGTCAGGAAAGGGAGAGTGTGAAGAAGCACCAAAACCACGAGTGTCACAAGGCGACGAGTGGAGTCATGACCGGACTGGTCGTCTTCACCACCATGTTCGCAGTGACACTGGCCTTCATGCTCAGCGAAGACGAAGAAGTGAACAACTATCTGTATGTGGGTGGGGATCTTGCAGTGCATGTAATCGCTCTTGTGGCTGCTGTCTTTTCGTTCAACCAAATCAGAAAACTGTCATTCGCTGGTGATGCTGAAAATCCTATAGACGAGTATCTGATCGTTATTTGTTTGGCAGGCCTTTATTTTCTCACCGGAGCCAAACAAATCGCCGCTTTCGACGCTCTCGGCGGGGATCCAGACCAGGACCAAATGAACATCCTGCTCATAGTTCACGGATTTGTAGTTTTCGCTCAGTCCACCTTCCAGGTGATCTTTATCATTGACAGTTTCAGGCGAGAAGCGACCACTTTGAAACAGCAGCTCGAAAAGCCGGGCCGCTCTCTCATCTCCTTCCTTCTGTTCTGCAACCTGGCCATGTGGCTCGTCAATTCCTTTCAGCTCAAAGAGACAGGGCAGTTCGAGGTCATGAGAGCATTCTACGGGGACTTGGCTTGGAACATCATTCTGTATTTGACTCTTCCTCTGGCTGTTTTCTTCCGCTTTCACTCCGTGGTTTGTCTGTCCGACATCTGGATAGAGGCTTACAAAAAGAGATGTCACTCAGTGTTCAAAATGAAGCCAGAAGAGCACACGGACCATGATCACAAACACGAAAAAAATCCAAAAAGGTCACCCTCAACGTCAACCCTCAGCAACCTGGCGTCATTTGAAAATTATGTCCCCTCCAAAAGAAACAGCACCACCAGTGATGTAGCCAGTACCAATCTGTAAAGGTGTCGTACATCTGTCGCTGGCAATGTAAATTTTGTAGGCCTCAACATTTTTTTTGCCTGTGCACGAAGTCAAAAGGCAGACAAGAATACATCAAAGTGTAGTTTGTTTATCGTTTGATCTCAGAAAACCACTCCGCCTGCTTGAAACGACCAACAAATGAAACTTTTAGTGCAGTCGGCATCAAGGCATGAGGCTGTCTGCCAAATACAGTTATTCAATCGTGGGTAACTTTCCCGAATGTTATGACTCTGAGTCTTTTATGTGAGACAGCGACGAAAAAATCAATGGTGCCAGCCACTGAGAACCTTGTCAGACTTTGGAAAAAAAACTGTACTTGAGAACAGGATGTATCTTGGCAACTTGGCAACAACAATTATGAAGAGTGTTTAATTTGGTGTCAATACGATTTGATGGAGTCGGATTAGGGAGTTAGTTTCCAGGAGCCGTCACTTGCTCCACACAGAAAATTGATCGCCTTGAAACCAATAAATCCCAATCGGGAGATGAATTCGTACAAAGTGGAAAAATGAGCACAAGGTGTCACACTTTTCCAGAGACATTGCCAACCACGAATCGAGGGGTCTGGTCCTTTTTGTTTTCCGCTTTCAAATCGTCGTAACAGTGAGTGAAAACTCACCTCCAAATTTTTGCCTTTGAAACAAATTTCAATTGTTCGCACCTTCAGACACGCACAATGACACAAAGAAAAAATTTGGTCGCCCTCACGTGCACGCAAAGCTTGATTCTGTTCACCATTCAGAAACAAATGTACTGAACCAATCATTTCAAATCCCATGACAGATCAATGATTATGAATATGAAGTCAGAAATGCCCGTCCACAGATAAACTTTGGTTTCCACAGCAAATGTATCAATTGCATCGAGCGGTGCACGTAGATGTGATTTGAAATCATCTAATAACCTTCAAATGGCACACATTTCTTCTATTGACCTGTCAAACAAGTACCGCTTGAGAGAATGCCTTTGTAGTCAATTACGTCGAACTTTCCCAACGCACTTGAGGTAAAAATCGATACCACAGCTTTAATATGGATTTGGCATCACTTATGCCATGGAGACATCAAACAGTAATGAATCCACTACAGGGAGTTCCAGTTTGTTCAGCGCTGTAATATGATGGATGGCGATGATATTTCCTTGATTAAGAGGACAAAAATAAATGATGTTTGTTGTTGAGAGAAAGTTCAGCACAATAATGCGCAGTCGTTTGACTTGGTTTCAAGACGCGAGCACCTGAAGCGGACGTCAAGATGGGCTGTGGCAGCAGCCAAACGCCGACGGCGAATTCTCCAACGGCAAAGTCGGAATATTCACCCAAACTGCTGATAATACCGAACGGAGAATCACCAGAAGAAGAAAGGAAAACTTGTATCAATTATTATTCCTTGTCCGGGTAAGTGCGTTTCGTTTCTTCGGAGTTCACAACGGACGAGAAGATCAATCTGGAAACGAACGGACGGCTAACAATCGGCAGAACTTGGATTTCCGTACGAGTATTGTGCCTCAAAACCTGTTCAAATTTGTTCAAACCCTCAGGTCCACCCCCGAACACTGAACAAACAAACAGAACTGTCTTGGTTCGTGGCCGCACCAGGCAAAGTTCTCTGTCTGAATTGCGGTTTGGAGAATTGTGGAATCCTTAACAGCAGCAAGAAAAACATACTCAAGCGTGTGCTTTGAACCTCAAAATTGTTGTTGTGCCTTTCATTTTCACACCTGATATTTCACCTTTGGCACTTGAGATGAGGGAGTCCATGACTTGCCAATCGATATCATGAACTTTTTACCATTTACGTTTTGCGTGATGTCCCGTCTGATTTGATACGTGGAGGAGTCTGGTTTCGACCACATGGCCTTTTCTGCCCCAGGTTGACATTTGCTCAACTCCGTGGTCACAGAGCCCAGTTTTGCTGGACATGGCGGAAAATGGTGCACTTACGAGATGCAGATGATCACGTTCGTGTGACAGGAAATTGGAGAAGAGACCAGAATTTTTCAGTTCTTGAATTCTTGGAATAGACTTCTGGCTGATGAAACAATTGTTGTGGTGCACAAGAACCACCAAACAAATCAGAAGTGCGTTCAGTTGCGCACTCAGTGCCATGGGAAAAGCAGGCTTGGAATGGTCACAAGTTTGGCTTTTGTTCCTTCGCCAAAGCTTCGGGTGAATGCGAAACGTGTTACAATTATCTCAACTTCACCAGTTCCCATACGTATTCACACAGAAAACCTAATCAATGTCTCAACTGCCCTTCACAACCACAACAACAAGTGCAGTGTCATCATACCTGCAAACTTGTACACAATGAAAAATTCATCCGAAGGGCGTCATGGGAGCTGCTTTGATCATCAAAGTTCAAAACATTCGGTGAACATTCCCTTTGGTTTGAAGAATCAAATGTGCATTGCGGATACATTTTACTTGCAGGTGCCAACTCGAAGGCTCTCTTGATTTGCCAGCTGAAGGTTCCCTCTTCAAGTCCGGATTCACTGTCGCGCCACATCCTCGTCTACCGTTCTTGTTTGTCACCGGTCAGTGATTTGAAGCAGACAACATTTACGTCTGATTCTTTGGGCCCCGCAGAACGATGTCGTTCTCCCTGCAGTGAGAATCAAAGTATACCGTGCTTGGTGGATCATTCCCTTCAGCATAATGCCATTCTCAGGAGTAACTGAGTTGGCAGCACTTGAAAACAATAATGTGTAAAATATTCTTGCTACGTTCCATCCAAAAATATTTGAAAACTTTGACAGAATGTTGTTGGCACATCCCATCAAAAGCGTACATTTTAAAAACATGAATCCACGGTACATCCCAACAAGAATGAAAAGTGGTTTCTTTGACACACAGAGTAATGACAGTCTGTCCAACAACGCCCTCCCCATTCAATATGGTCAATTGATCAAATGACCAAAATCAAGAATTAAATTTAGTCAGCAAAACATTCTTGGTACTCTTGTCAAACACAAAGTTTGAAACATTGTTTTGTGTGCAACGCGCTATTGCCCTCCTGAGAATGATTCAGTGCATGTGTACAACACCATTCAGTTCTGAACAACCCGAGGTATGCCAAAACACACCATCACACTGGAGAGATGATCGTTCTCGAGAACGACGTCCTGTTGTCCTGAAGAATGATTCGGTGTGTGTGGGCCCTTTCGCGGGACAATTTCACCTTTGAAGAAGGTAAGAGTATCAATCATCTGCAGCTCGCGTCTGTACACCGAACTCTTTGCAGGAGCCCACGATGAAGATCATGACGTTCTTCACAACGTGTGGACGATCAATATCAAGACAGGAGAGCACAAACTGCTGACTTCTTTGCCTGCAGGATTGGTTCCCCACTTGAGTGTCGTCAGCAGTTCTGGGGACGACAAAGACTTCCTGTACATATTCAACACCAAGGGGCAATGCCAACGCCTCGACATTGCAACCAACAATCTGGAAGACATCGAAAATTCCATCGCCATTGACAGCAATCTAGAAAGTGTCTTGTGTATCCAAGAACTTCTCTACTTGATAGCTGATGAAAAACTCATTCGACTGAATCCAAAGCTCAACACAGCGGATGCGTGGTCTGTTGTGCTGCAGTCAGGAGTGCCCAAAGGCCACTACACAGTCTTGGGAGATAAAATTGTGATCATTGACATTCAGAACCTGGCTGTCAGTCAATGCACTCCCAAAAGTGGGGGCATGGAGAATGCATCGACAGTTGACAGGGATGTTGTGGGGAAAAGCATGTCTGTGATCGGTATCGGGAAGGGTTTTCTGTATTTTACCGAGCCACTGGGGTCCGGAAAGTCAGTGTCAGTCATTGAGTACAACCTGTCAAGGAACCAAGCGGCGACTGCAGGATTCATCCAGGAATGCCCGGTGAAACACAAGCTCATGATATGCTGGGCTTGAACGTGTCGGGGTGCAGTCCTGACCAGAAGTAAAAGAAACGCGAGGATGGTCACACGAACAACGTGTGCTCGTGTTCTTGTGTCATAAAAAAGTTCAGAAAAGAACTGCAAATTTTCAACACAAACAAGATTGAGTGCGTTTGTTTTTCATCAGGGTGGACTCTCCCGATATTTTTGTACAAATCTCCCCACAAACATGACAGTTCCCATTCTCATGGTGCTTTTTTTTTTTTTGCTTTTCTCTTGTCATGGGAGCAGCTCGCAGCTTCACTGGCCGGAGTATCAGTTTGGGTATACCAAGTCCGCACTGCAGGGTTGCACTGAAATGAGCTTCTGGTCTACTTGACGTGGGATTTCAAGCGTAATCCAGACCGTCCAGATGCAGAAGTCTTGGTTGTTGCTTCTCGTTTGGGTCTGACCTCAGCAGCAGGGGATGAGACGCTGAAAACTGTCTTTTTTCCAGACAGCCCTGGACTTCGTGTTCTGAAGTTTGCCTTTGAATGGGGTCAGGTTGTGATGCCAGCAGCCAGCTCTGAAAGTCAACTCCACAATCATATTTGGTTTGACAGATTTTATCCTCGCTCCTTCGGTGTGGATTTTCAGTTCTTCAAAATTTGGTCTTCAATACCGGTAGTTCTGACGACGTTGGTTTCTCATGCGGCTCGCGCAGGTGTGTTTGCGGAAACAAAACTGATGGTTGTCTACAGCCGCTGAGTTTCATTTCGCATTGCTGCTGTGTCGTCTGTGTCCTCGGTTTACTCGGCTCAGTTTCATAAGCAAAATGGGTGCCCTCTTTGAAGAAGGAGTTCACTCTAAACTTTCCCAAACCAACTACAAAGTATTTTTCTTGCATCGACACTTTTTAGGTTTTGGGTGGGACAATTTCAATACAGTATCTTCTTTACGCAGCAAAAGCCAAATATCTTGGAAGGCGTCGATCAAACTTTGACTTTTTGTGCTGTTTCAGCCAAGGACACTTGGCGCGGTTGTTCACCTTCACGCTTGCGTTGCACACGAAGAAACAGCCAAAACTCCTCAGGAGCTGTCAGAAAAAGTCGGGTGGCACCTGGTTCAACTGTGGGAAGGGTACGACTCACCTTTCGTCGTGTGTCAAGTTCTTGATGTGGCGTATCGGATATTGAATTGCGCAACAAAAAAGAGCCAGCCTTTCACGATGCAGTCTTGAGAGAATTTGTTTCTGTCGTGTCTGATCTGAATGAAGAAACAGTATGGTTCCGTTCCGTGATCATACCGATCCCAAATGTGGGTCAAGACCTTCCTTCCTTCAATGTCCAGGTCCACCAAGAGGGAAATACATGAGTGAGCGCCTTGTATGTTGTTGCTGGACCCCACCGTATGTTCGACAACGCATCATGATCAATGAACGTGTGTTTACAAAAGGAAGTTGCAGTCCGGCAGCGTGGTAAACACGAGATATGTTTCACGTGCACTTGTGCACCTGTTCTGTTAGATTTTCTTTTAACGAACGTTTGTTTTTCTTGTTTCGTGAATTTATTTGTCCTCGATTTTAGAACCCCCAAGCACCCTCAACTCGCACACCCATCAGTTGTCTTGTGACAGTGGCTTTTTCTTTCAAATCTTTTGGTCCTCTTCTCACTCACAAAAATGAGTCATTGAAAAAACCAGCATTGTTATTCAATAATGCATGCCTGAGCCAAAGCAGATTTCGTCAACGGAAAGATGGTGTTCGTGCAATGAAACATTTGAAGAAGAGTTGGTGACTGAAGCGTTGTGATGAGATTTTTAAAATATAAGAGTACCCGTCCTCAGACCGGTTTCCTGACTTGAGTGCGTGTGAAGAAAGTGCCAGTGTATCTGTACAAAGTGGTAGCCTGGTTCCCGAAACACAAATGGAAGTTTGAAAGTTCATGTCAGCACCGAGAGAGTCACTCTCGTTTGAGAACCTCGTCCATCATGGCCGGAATGAGTCCTTTGCTGATGGCAACGTCAACAAGTTCGCGTGGCGTTTTTACTTCTTCGTACTCATTCAGAGCCCATTTCAGGTACACTAGAAATTCGTTCCATTCCACCCTTCCGTCCTTGTCCATGTCAATGGCTTGAAGACCCCGCTGTGTGTCCTCGCAACTGTAGCAGCCGAAGTAAGGAGCCATGAAGCTCTCGTAGAAGGTTCTGAACTCGAGGCAGTCATCGCCCCTCAGTTCCTCGTCTTCCATGTTGTCCCAGGAATCCCAGATGCTGCGCACTCCGTCGATGAGTTGCTGTTGGAAGGGCTGGTTCAGCTCCATCTTGGCCACCTCGTCCCTGATCGCTGGAGTCAGCTTTCCGCCCGCCCGATCGAACAAGAGCGCGAGGCCCACCCGGCTCATGTACTCTTCTTTCCTGGATAAAACCCACACCACGTTAATTCACAGGCTTTTCACTTCTTTCAGAGGATCAGAAAATATTGCAACGTTCGAAGAGAACGTTGGTCGGTTTCTTACAGAACTTCATGTTGCCTGAGGAGCCGCTATGTCATGGTGGTCGCAGGCAAGAAACGAACCTGTTGTGCTTCAGGTCCTCCTCAATCTGATCCAGCATGTTTTCTCCCATCTCTTCCGTGAACTGTTCATTCTCCCCGAACACGTCGATCAGTCGCTGTTGAATCATACGGGGACTCGCCAGGGTCGATATTCGCATCGGTGTCTTCTCCTCAAAGAAGCTGGCCAGGTCAAACTTGTCGTTGCCCATTTCGAACACGAGGTCGAGTGCTCGGGAGCCGTAGATCGGTTGCGTCGGATGTGGATCTTTGCCTGTAGTAATTTTGGTGACGTTGATGGCAGCCGTCCTGAGGTACGAACAGTTAAACTTTTCCAGAACCTTGTTGTTTCCAAGCCGAACCAGGTTCATGATGGTTCCACAGGAAGAAGCGTGTCCCACGGCCGCGCCCTCGCAACAAACGCTGCACCAGACTCCGTTGCCTCCGCCCATCAGAACCTGTTTGTATCAATGTCAGCTTCAGAGTACAATTCTGGAAACGGTCCACTGAAAATCCACAAACCAAAGGAGCAAACGAGTGACTGCTGACATCAAACTTCAATGTGAATGAAAGGGCAGCAAGGCAACAGCACCCTCTCTACAAAACATGCACAAATGAATTTTCATTTCAGAAATAAATCAGAAGCACTGACATGAAGAGCTGTGGAGTCTGCGAAGCCGAATCGCTCGTGCACGTGGACGAGGATGAGCGCGTCCCAGTCGTTGAGGTTGGCGACTCTGCGCATCATCTTGGTCCAGCTGCAGACTTCCTCCGGCAGAACGCCGCCCCCAGGCTCCTCGAACATGATCCCTCGCGGCCGAATGTTTGACGGGAGTCGACCCATGAACTCGACATATCGCACCAGTCGGTCAGGATTTGTGGGCATCACATCTTTCAGGTCGCGAATATTCACAAAGACCAGGGAGTTCTCATTGATGTTTTCATGAATCCAAATCAGCCGTTCCTTGAGGAGTTTGCAGTACGCCTCGAAGGAGAATCTCTTCATGTCAATGCAATTGTCACCAATATCTGTGTCAATGATGACATTTTGGAGACCAAACTCTTTCACTTTTCGTATGCCAGATGGAACGGTTTCGGTGTCAGGAATGAAATCATCGAGTCTTCCTGCAATCGAAAAGGACATTTGCCGTCAGCTCTCTGGCGTTTCAGTTGCAACAAGAACGACTGGGTTGTATGTGCAAAGGGGAAAAAAGTCCCTCTCACTGTTGCGTTTTCTTGAAACTGCCAAATGAAGCCTGCCGTGTTTGGATTAAGATTTCATGATTTCTCTGGGCTGACACTGCCGGCATCGTTATCCGACACCACAGTGATATGTGCGCTCTTCACAACGAAGACGCCACCTCCAGCTTCTCTGTGGTACAGCATCACCACTGAGAGTCTATTTTTGGGACTCGTGCACGAGAGCAGATCTGGCGCGTTTGCGAGCCTTGAGATTTGCACTTTTGCAAAGACTGAAAGGGACAACACACAGAGTCTTTGAGAAGGAACACCTACTCTCGGCGATCTCACTGAAGGCGAACATCCTGCTGACGTCCTCGCCGCTCTTGACGAGCTCCTGCACGAAGACGTCGTCGACGCGCGACCTGCGGTGGAACGCAGCGACGATGATGTGCGTGAAGCCGCATTGTTTCACCTCATTGTAGATCTGCCACTTTTCGTTCACCGTGTGTCCCTTCACCGCTCCGACAGTGCTCTCTCGAATAGAATTGTCCAGAACGAAAACATCGACGTTCTTCAGCATTTCATATTTGGCGACATGTTTTTTCAGATCGTTCTTGTACTCTTGGGCCAGGCCATTGTACTTCGCATCCAGAAATTTGTCGAGCGCTGCACCCATGGCTTGAAAGAGCTGCTGTTGATTTCTTCACAACCTATTCGCTGCAAAAGGAAAGGCAACACTGCTTAGCTTCTCAGACCTCTTTTCATTTTTTTTCCTCCAATAACTTTGAGGGACATCTGGTGATCATATCTGGCTCGTGGTCTGTTGGCAGCTATTGTCTCTTGGTTTATGACCGTGTGGCCTGTGGTTGTTTGCAGGGCTCTTTTATCTTTTTCTCCAATACATTTGAGGGACAATGGCTTCTGCTGATCATATCTGGCTCATGATCTACTGGCAGCAATTATCTCTTGATTTGTGACTGTCTGGCCTGTGTGTGTTCTCAGAGCTCAACTTGACATGGAGCCACTTGTTTTGTCTTTCCACACTGTATGAGAGAAGAAAAGCATGTTTTTCACTTTTTTACTTTCAGAAAACAGAAAACTTGCCAAACTTCAACAGCAAAATTATTCCAGAATCTGTCTCTCAAAAAACTGAAACCTTCTGAAACACTAGATTTGGTGTTGCTTTGCAAAGAAGTACTGAGACCTGGTCACAGAAAAGGCTGCTTGCTGGCTAACTGACTGAACATCCGGACCCCAGAAAAGTCTAAATTTGACACAAGTTGACCACATTCAAGTTCTTATCAATCTCCTGGCTTTGATCAAGTGTATCTAAAGAACAGGTATGAATGACAAATATGAATGCACAAGTGTCATTTGGTGCTGGAGCAACATCACTTGGCCTGAGAACACATGAACAACAAGAAGCCAAAAGAGACCAATCACAACTGGACCACTGCTTACCGCCTTGGACCCAGTGTCCCCTCAGCATGTTGGAAGATTTTTTTGCCAATTGCACCCTTCATATAGGACAACTCTTGATCTATCCAACCAAACTTTTCTCATTTTGGGCTTTTTCTTTCAATAGCTCTCTCTCTTTCCTGTGGACAAAGTTGTTGTTTAGGAATCTTGATCACCATCAGAACAAACTGCTTTGAAGCTGTTGTGGTCAGGAGCAGAGTTGGGTGTTGCTTGCTCTTTTCACTTTGCACCAAGTTTTGTTCACATATTTGGAGAGGGGTGATTTTCTTCAAAGAAGCTGCAGAAAAGCGAGAACATTGTCTCAGAACTGGAATTTGAAGGTTGGATTTGAAGTCAATGAAAGGTGCAATTGGGCCTATTGTTGAGCAAGAAAGACACGTCTTAAAATTGTCTTATTGAACACAACTGCAATCTATATGTCAACAGCATCACCTCAATGTGAAAAAGATTATTTCCTTCATCTGCAAAAATTCTGCTGTGAACTGAAGTGACTGGACCACTGTTGTCCACTTTCCTGAACAAGCCCCCATTTTTGCTGCCTCTCTTCACACCTACAAGAGGCTTTGGTTCCTCTGCCTTTCTCTCCTGATCCTTGCTCTGTTTCAGAAGATAGTGGAGAATGTTCTTCCATTTGCCTGTGACAGGCACCTTTCCTTTCTTCATGGGGTCTTCATATCACCACCAGCTTCTATTCATATGTCTCTTCTTTGTCAGCAGGGGCCTGGGATAAAGTTGTCAACTGGGCTGTGGCCTGTTCTGCCAACAACCTCTTCTTGGGTACAACCTTGACCTTTAGACCTGCAAAAGTGAGAACATTTTGAGTTCTGGGTCCATCAAGATGGGAGTCCTTCCAACAAATGGACCATTCCAGTCTGGTTGCTTCAGTTCAACATACCTGCTATTTAGGAGACTGCAGTGGTTGTATCTTGGGTTTGTTGGCCCTTCTCCTTGGGAATGTCTGCTTTTCTGGGCCCTTTCCTGAAGAAATGGAATACAAGTTCTGAAAGAAAGAATGGTATCCACCCTTGTCTCATCCATTTTCCACAACTGTTTTGGACAAATTTGAAACTGGTCTCCTGTTGTTGCTAGTTGAATGAAGAAGATGTCCACAACCCCCTTGGAGACAGACATTGATCTAGCCAGTGAAGTTTTGTATGGATTCTTGTGTCTCAATTTTGGAAGTCCCTGAAAGGGCCCTTTCTGCCAATTCCAACTTAGTTTGTTTCTTTCTTCATTTATATTCACCAGGGGTTCTAAGGGCCCCTGTATCAAGCTTGAGGGCCATGCCCTTATTGCTCCCTCTTGAAGCTTTCTCCCTGCCCAAGACCAACCCTTTGAAACTTCTCCAGATCTTTCCCATACCTGTCTTGTTGGACAATCACCTAAAAGCAAGACAACAGACTACGAAGTGGTCCAGTCCAGTCATGGTCTGGGTTGTGTGTGGTCCAATGAGGCTTCCATGTCTTTCTGGTGTTCATCTAGGATCCACTGCATTATGTCCTCACTCCACACATTCAGTTGCTTTCCCTTGTAAGAACTCTTTGCCGTCCCTTGCCTTTTTTAGTCATGCGAAGGCAACTAGTATTGTCAGTATATGTCAGTCTGTGATGTGTAACCCTGAGCGACCCCCCCATCAGGAACTTTGCTGGGAGGTCCAGATCTGACCTCAAAAAATTTTCAATTTTGTTAGGGTTTTTGGACTTATAAAATTTTCAGCCGATGGAACCCCTATTGGGAAATTTGCTGGGAGGTCCAGATCTGACCTCACATAAATTTCAAAAAAATTCAGCCAACAGGACCCCCCCCCAGTTTTGGACTTAGAGAATTTCTGTCTGGAGGGACCCCCCCCCCCAGTTTCAGACTTAAAAAATTTTGTGCCTTGAGGGAGCCCCCCCCCCCTCCAAGTTTAGGACCATGAAAATTTTGGGTCTTGAGGGCCCCCCAGGTTTTGGACTTAGAAAATTTTGGGTCTTGAGAGACATCCCCCTGTGAGTATTTATGCCAGGTCCAGGGCATTTGGGCCTGCAAAACAGCATAAGTATCATTTGTGTGCTGGCAGCTGAAGAGGCAACATCTCATTTGGGCTCTTGAGAGTAGCATGGGCTGCCATTATACAGGTCTGGGGGCTGCCATTTTGTTTTGTGGCTCTACAGCTCTACTATGGATATCAGATTATATGGATATAGGGCTGCCATTTTGTTTTATGGCTCTGCTATGGATTTCTTTATCTACAGTTTGCGTGACATGTGACCTTCTGGTCATCTTGTTGTCTTGGTCATGGACAGACAAATGTGGATGTTTCAACAGAAACATGAAACAACAGGACCATGACCAGAGCTTGACCACACCACAAGCTGATGTTTTCACCCTGTGCTGGACCATTTTCCCTGTCATTACCCATCTGGCTTCTTCTTGATTCAAGGAGATAGATTCACCCAAGCAAACAAGTCATTTTGAAGGAGCAAGTGCTTCCTACATTCAAGTGAAACAAATGACAAGACCAACTGAATTCTTTGAGAAAACTAACACACACAACACACATGTGTGTCCCAAAATTTGAAGTGTGAAGAAATTAGCTTTTCAAGTCTTGACAAACTCAAAGCCATCAAAACAACATACAAAAACACATACATATATACATGGCCCTTTCATTTCCTACAAGGCATGGACCCCAATGAACAATCAGGGTGCTGCAACCTTACTTTTTGGGGTCTGCACACAATGCCAAACCATACTGGTGGTTCACTTAACAGTTTGGTCAGGTCTTTTGGACCTCCCCCAAACTAAATATTTTTCACACAGTACACAGTTTTGTACTTCTGAAACTTTCAGCCAGAGCTCCACACAAAACACACTCTCTGTATGAAACTTACTTTTGAAACTTAGAATTTACCGTACACAGTTTGTGTTGCAGTTTATATCAGGGTAATGCTAAGAACGGGAATTTCTTGCAACAGGAAGTAAGCAAGTCCATGGCTACCTGATTCACCCACATGAGATTTCAATCATGCCAATTATTTGTGCACACCCTTGACAGCATTACCATCCAAACATACCTTATGATAAGTCAGACTCAAGGTAGTTCTTGTGTGAAATTTTACCTTTGTATTCACACTGCATGCAGTAAAATTTTTTCATTATTTTTTGGCATGATGGTCAGGTTTTATCCAGTGTTGATCATTATGATGTGAATATGTGACATTTTGTCTGATCTTTTTTATTTTCAGTGTTTTTGCATGTTTCAAGCTCAGATCTGACTGTTTATGAATGAATTGATGTGTTTTGCTTGTCTATGGGCAATACCAAGCCCCTACATGCATGACTTTTTGGAGAAATTTCACCTCAATGGTGATGACCCCTGTGAACTGGGCAGCCATAAACTTGCAAAAGTGAAGAAGAAAGAGAAAACTTTTCTTCATCAGAGAATATTTGTGGCTACTTGAACAAATTACAGGTGGCACTGGTGGTCTGCTTGTTTTTCTTCCTGCCAATCCGTGGAGGTCGAAACAGGCGTGGTTTGGTCGCTGATGGTGGTCTGGTATTCTACAATTTTCTCTGTCTGGCTCACAGGTTTAGTTGCTAAGAGGCACATCAAAACTGTGACATGGCACTTCACCCTGGAAAATCTGCTCTGAATTTTCATCCCTCTGCAGGGGTGACTTGTCTGAATTATTCTTTTTAGGTGATTTGAACCTTGTACCATACATTATGTATAATGTATGGTGGTGAAAATCACCTATAGGCATCAAGAGGCAAAATGTGTGAACACGAGTTTGAAAGTGTTCTATTTGATTGATTTTAGTCATGTTTGGTTTTTTCATTCACTTTTGGGCTGTAGTTGATGCAC
>JAAUXT010078471.1_pt1 | contig 27628 bp, 29 predicted proteins | sample 7278171 | NCBI WGS metagenome assembly JAAUXT01 (sample SAMN14350112, study PRJNA611818) | marine sediment metagenome | isolation source: surface marine sediment (1.8m) | place: French Polynesia: Moorea | collected 2018-08
CTTCTCTGTGTGTGTGTGTGTGTGTGGGGGGTCCAGTGGGGGGAGGGGGGTCCAGCGGGGGAGGGGTGTCTGGTGGGGGAGGGGGGTTGGGGGGAGGGGGCAGGGGACATTTCATCCAACCTGCCATATACTGCACTACCACATGGTGCTTCGCCCTAAAGGGACTTCGCACAATGAAGAACGGGCCAACTTGTTTGGAGAGTGACTCAAAATTTTATCTGAACGATTTGATTCACCCCACGAATATTGTCTCGAAAGTTGTTCACAAAGTGGACAGCTGTGTTTTTCCAATGAAAAATATTGTTTACAAGTTGAGGCTTCAAACTTGGGAGTCGCAAAACAACACCAATCACTCAAAACTGAATTGTTCGGGCTTCTTTGCAACAGATTCCGGTGCCCTCAGAGTAAACGGTCAGTTTGGGGTCGATCTGGGCTGAAGGCAGCAAATCTTGATTTGATGGGAATCGGTGAGGCAAAGTGGCGAATTCGTCAAGAGTTGGCGGAATACGACAAACAGCGCAGTCACACAGCTTCAGAGCATCGATCCAGGTGAAAACTGCTCGGTCCAAAAATAGTTCCTCCCAGACACGACATTTCCTGTACATTGTCGACGCCTAAATTACCATAGCAAATAAGTACATCTCAGAGTCCAATGTACTATTTCGTTCTGGTCCAAAACATAATGCGCACAAAATTACAATGATTGCAGGGTGTATCCCCTCCAGCGAATCCAGAATATGAGTTCACTCTGGCAGCAAGAAAGGCTTTGAACTGCGCAGTTTTAGGCCGAAGTTTTGCCAACAACACTCAATGGCAGATGCAACAGCTCCGCGCGTGAGAACAAACAGATTCGTGTGTTTCCTACGTTTCTCACCAAGACAACAACAAATTGAAATCTCCCCATTCACTGAGCGCGCATTTGTGTATAAACGTGACGAGTACGGGTTCAGCTTTATCAAACCACGCTGCTCACGTTCCCGGCGGCCCGATTCGACGCTCAAGTACAAGATGCACCTCATTCGATTTCGAACTTTGGCAAAACACTTTATTGCCTGTTTGCTTCTGTGGAGCCAAGTTTGGATGTAAAAGTGTTGCTTGCTTCATTTGAGGGATTATAAATTTGTGGAAAATTCATGAGATTTGAAGTGATCAAGGCACAATCTCATCGTGCCCCATCTTTAGATCTGGAATGATTGTCGTCGTGCCCAGCCACGAAGGAGGTCTTTCTAATTTGTCTCAAAAAAGAAGATTCTGTTTTTGCATATTGATGGAAATATCACAAAGAATTTTGCGCGAAGCTGACACCTAAAAATGAGTACCTCGTTGCGGAACGGCGTGCACGCAGCCTTAAATGGACGCAAATTAAATTCAGTGAAGCTTTGTCCGCCGTGTGTTGAGGTGGGACACGTCCCCCAACTCAACGATTCACATGCAAGACGTACGTTCAAAATCTGCCAACAGTCAACCGAAAACACAACTGTATCGAACTGCACGCTGGTTGTTTGCCGCTATTCAACCAGGTACTTGTTCCATGTCGCATTGTGAGCTGGAGCATCAATCGCGCTCATCGATCTGAGCGTATGTTGGCGGACGTTGACTTACTCGTCACATTCTCTTTGGGTCCGCTTTGTCTGTCACAAAAGTTTGTTCGAAAATAGAATCGAAGGGTTCATCCACGCTGTTGAGAGTGAATCGGAACTCTCGCAAGTTATGTATCGAGATGCGAAGCAAGTGTCCCAAACTCGAAATTGTGATGTCAGTTGACATGACGTTTATCTTTCCTCCACAAATCTTCGTGTCCAATGTTTTCCACGCTTCTGTCTGGTGAATGTTTCTTGATGCTCATAAAGCCCGGCCGAGGAAAGAAAAACGAATCCTTCGCACCAAGTCTTGTCCGTCCATGTCTTTGACAGTTGTGTTCTTTGCTACTTCAATCGCAGTCATGAAAAAAACTTCGCCTCTGCACAGATTGCAATATTTCCTTCAAAAAGAGATTCTGATACTTTCTACTTGCCAAGCAAGCTGCCGCACAATTGCGGATGAGTTGGCACAAATTCATCTCCCCGCAACTGGCCACATTGTTTGGAACATAACATCTGAAAACACACAACAGCACAGAAAAAACATCATTGAGGACGAAAGCTCAGGTCACTACGCGAACAATCTCCGGGAAAGAAAACTTGTTTTGTTCCACAACCAATCAGCAGAAGTTCTGGTGTCCGTCAAAAGAGCACTTTCTCTTGTCCGCGGAGATTCGCTTCAGAGTTTGCTGAAACGCTTGACGTATACCAGCACAAAGTTCAAGAAAAACAAACCACGAGTATGTGTGGCATCCCACGTTGCTTCACATGATGTTTTTTTAAATTTTTGATATATTTTTGCTCTTTTGCTGCATCAAGCAAGAGCTGTGGTGTGGAAATTCAATTTGAAAGCGTCGCGATGACAGTTGCGGGGCTGTAATTGCAGCGTACTCGGACGACCTCGCCAGAAGCCAGCTTCACTTCCCTTCCATCAACACCGAGTGACAAAAACTACTCATCTCGCAACTCCTGCCGACGCATCTGCCGAGTCCTGGTGCACAAAGTTCTTTTAATTCAAGTTCCTGGCACAGTAAGTTGCGCCTCTTGACAAAAACATCCACAAACCTCAAGCGTGTCACTTCCACCACATACTGTTTGGTTTGCAGAGGAAAAATGAGCAAACACGCAAGTGAAAGAAAAACGTCAAAGCAGCACCAACGTACGAGCGAGTGCATGGAAACCAGGATTCAGAAATGGGCTGAAAAAGAGTGTGCGTTTTCCGTCTCGAAACCGGCACACCAGCAGCCATGGAACCTCCCAACAAAGAAGCACTTTTCATCCAGAACTCAAGGGAAAAAGATTCCCTCCCATTGTAGTTCTTGTCGAAGAGTTGAAACTTTGTTCAGGTAAACAACCTCTCAAAAACTATGTGGAAGTTTTTGATTGACGTTCAGTAGTTTTGAACGGTGCGAATACCTCCATGACGTCTGCTGTCAAAGCTACTCACAGGTAACAAACTTGGAACTTAAGGTGGAGCAGCAACTGGGCTGTTGCTTGGGATGGCGCACTGGCCGTGAAAAGTGTTTGTTGTCGTCTGTGACACGTGGACATGTGACGTTGTTGTTTCAACTCTGTTTTGCGCCAAACCACCACGAACAATCGTGTGTTCGAGTTCAAGTACCTCAGACCGAAAAACATTATGAGTCAAAATTCCCAGCAAGCATCAGCAGCCCACCACCTTCTGAATCTTCCAACTGTGAGCAAGAGAAATAAATCCACCTGTGCTCACGTTGAGCCACAAACGATCCACAGAACTCTGTCACGATTCATACGTCGAAAAAAAGTGTTACAAGCGGCTGAATACGTCAGACAGAACTTGCTCCGAAGTTCGAGTTCACTGAAATTTCTGTGCACTCATCGGTCATGCAGCTTTTCTCACCCTGCCATTCCTGCATGACGAACACGCAACCTTTTCAACAAACCATTGCAACAGTTACCGAGCACACGGGAAGAAATAACTTTGTTGCACACCTTGACAAAATCTTTCGACATGATCCATGACAACTATGTGACCGGAAGGGGGAGGGGGTCGAACATTCGGTTGACAGGAATTTAGTTCTTTGCCTCTCGTGCCCCATCGAAACCAAGGAAGGCCCTTCGCTTTCAGCAATTGATAGGCTGCCATAGAAAATTGTCAGATCGTTCGAACTGTGCTGCAATGCTGAATACAACACAGAGGTGTGGTCACAACGAGCGAAACGAGCAACAAGGTCGGATGTTACAAAGCGTAACAAAGCGTCAGATGACATCACGTGAGAATTTTTTCCTGCATTCAAACCGATCAGAGCGAGTGCTGATACGTGTTTCTCGACATCGGCAGAAGCGCAGCTGGCGCGCCGGCGACAGCTTGAAATCTCATTCATTTCATCACCAACCTGAATAGGCTACCCAGCTGCAAATTGACAAAGGGACCGCAATTTTCCTGCTATTTCCTCGCAACGTAATTAGACGTGTGGAAATACGCAGTGTGACACCAATAGGAAATAATAACACAATTAATAGGCGAAAACCATGCTAAAAAGTTGAGCCTTGGCAACGACCTAGCAACGATCCAGTGATAAACAGTGAAGCTGCTCTCTGATTCTCCAATGATAAGACCAAGTCTTACGTAATTTCTTCACTCACTGAAACCGACTTGTGAAGCAAAAGGACGTTCAAGTTTCCTCCAGCTTCCTCGGATGTTCTTGCTTTGGCCTCGAACGACAAAGCAGGAAATCAGACTTATTTTCGTTGAAGCGGAATTTTGTCACCGAGTCCTGAGTCCTCAAGTTTTTCTGCGGCAATCCGGTGACTTTCAAGAGTTTTTGTGGTTGAATGAATATCTGCTTGATCGAAAGAACAACGACTCAATGTGACTGTTTTGAACGACAAGGCAACAAGCTTGGTCTGGTTCCAAAGCACACAGACATCTGCTCAGAGAAAGGATTCTTTACATTTCGCTTGACTTTTATCCACACTGAATTTTTCTCACATCCAACCATATTTTTTTCAAAGGGAGTATGTTCAAACATTTCCTGAATATCTTGGGAAAAGTTCATCAAAGAGGGCAACTGTGAGACTTTGTGGAGTATTTGGTATCCAGGGTCATTTGTCGCTTCCTGAGAGGCAGGAACAAGGCAGGGTGTGGTGCAGCAGGGAGGTGAAGACACTGATCAGACAACCACGAGGCGTCAGCAAAGAAACTGCAAGAAACCCTGTTTCTTTGCAGTGGAACAAAGACTAAAAATTATGGCATGCATTTTTTTCTGCTCAAAATTTAGGAATTCGCTTGGTAACGACTGGATGCACACATGAGGTCCATCCCAAAAATATCCGTTAAATGGTTGAAAGTTACATTTCAGTGCCCAGAAACAAGTTGTGTGAAATGAACCACCTTTTCTTATTCTTTTCTGCACCAGAGATTCTTTCACAGAGGTACAACAGGAAACTTCGTTGCAAAGTAAGAAAAATATTTGGGTTTCCTTTACAAATATTTGAAAGGTAAGCCAAAAACAAGGTGAAATATGTTGAATTATTCTCAATACAAAAGAACATTATTTGAGGATAAATTTTGAAACGAACACTGGCAAAACAAAGCTTCACAGAAGGTATAATTTGAAGATGATTTTCCAGTTTACACAGGAGGAATGTTGGTCTGCCACAACAATTGTATCCAGGAATTTTGAAGATTATCTTCACTTCGTTTGATTCCCATAACGGATACTTTTGGGTTGGACTTTGTATCATCGTTGGGTTCTTTCATGTCTGCGGAAGCTTTCTGAAGTTCACAACAAACTGTTTACTCTTGACACGTGTATTGCGTCCCGTTGTGTGCTACCGTTCGCACTGAGGAACCGGGAGTCTGTGTGCACTGCTTGCACTCCAACTGCACGATATGTTCCAGTCTCTCGTAATTTAGCGTCCAACAGGCAGGAGGAACCAGTTTCAAGAAACTTGGTGGAGAGTCAGACAGGCTGAGAAAGAATTGGTCTGCGTAGAAACAGAGAATGAATTCAAGTTCCACGTTCATGTATCTCCTTCCAGGTCTGGCCCTCTCTCTCACTCGAAGAGAATGTGTTTTCCTTCATCTGGTAGTTTGATTCAGCTGATCAGCTTCGTGGAATCTCTGACATTCGATGCAATTACGCTCGCAGATTCCCTTTCTATGCAGACCTGCACCCAGTGTGAATTAAGGACGTGTGATCAATCAAAAACAGCGATTGTTTTGAAACGTCAGTTTGTGGTTTCTGAGTGGATTGTCTGTCGTCAAATAGTGACTGCGAACATGTGACATCAACGCTCGCAATGATTGACTCAAACTGGAGCGCTCTTTTCGCCAACACGCTCAATGCAAACACCAAAAGCTATATGAAAAGCTCTTCTGCAGAAGGCATGATGTGCGACAACAGGGTCCCATTTGTGCAGCAGCTAATGGTTCAAAATTGTCTCTCAGAAGCGAATCTCGGCCACCAACAGGTGCGATCAATAGATCTGTCTGAAAATAAGCACGCAGATCCACCCTCGCCTGATGCACACATCACGACCGCTTCATTTAACCTCAACAGCGAGGGGGCGGGGGCAGCGCGCGAGCCGCTCAAGTCAAGGCGAGAAAGAATGCCAGGTAAACCACCACAGAAATGAAGGACTAATTCTTTTGGAAACCTAAATTCAAAACGAAAGCACTGGCCAGTAAGGCAACACGACAGCGGTCCAAGCAGAGACAGACAAGAAATGCCAACATGCAATTTACATCAAATGGTGTGGCTTCCGCAATGTGTTACTGAAAGTACTCAGCCCCTCAGCTCTTGGGAAGTGTTCCGCCTCCAAATGCAGATTTAATTGCAGCGCCCATTTCCTAAGCTGATCCTTGCCCAACAATTCGATGTAAATGGAAAGACACTCGTCGCAGCTTGTGGCGTGACCACTGCGGCCTGTTCTCATTGTTACCCGTTTTCCCGAAACCTGAGGAGAATCACGCACCATGAGCAGAGGCATTTATCTCTCGACGAATACCTGCGAATCCAGAGCTTGTTGCTAATCTAGTGATTTACATTCCCAACGCACCAACATTCCATTCGCTTCCATCAGCATGTTCATACACACACCCCTGCAGCTGATGTCGAGATCCTCTCGCCCGCAGGTTTCCTGCGTTAGTTCTCAAAACACTGGAGATCACTCCTGATCAGTCATCAAAGTCTGCAATGATGCCGGGAGAGCGGCAGCAAGCGAACAGAAAGCTGTTTACATGCTTTCTGATAGATACCGAGCTGTGGCTAAGTCAAGGAGTTTGGGGAAAAATTCGTGAATCACGACGCGGTGGCGAGATCGAATCATCCAACAATGCGCAAAAGCACCCAATCCAGAAAAGCGACTCCACCCACTCGTCTGAGTGCACAAATGTTTCTCGGCGCAATCTCTCTCCTCTCAAGCCTGGAAACTGACGTTGATTCTCAACGTGGACAGTGGCTTTCAAGAGTGCACATTTGGTTCAGGAAGACCATCTGCGTCGTCCACACACGAATTTGACGCGCTTTCTGAGTGTTCAACTTCTTGCCAGGACCCTGTCTTCGAACGTTGTTTGGTTGCTTGTGTTCATGCGCGCTCGAAACTTCTTCAATTGACTTCAACGCGAGTGAAGAATTCGTCAAGCGCAACAAACACATTGTGGAATTTTCTTCTCTGACAACACAAATATTTGACACATGAACATCTCTTTTCCTGTTCGGAGTTCCGATCGCTCGTTGAGGCGCTCTGGCTGCTCAATCGGCTGATCTGGCTGATCGCGACCAGCTGTCAGCTGATCGGACTCCGACTCGACCTGGGTTCTTCCGCTCGCGGTGCTCAAGCAAACAGGTGATCAACAACGCTTTACAGCAGAAGAATGTCGGGTGCAAGGTGATAACGCGGGAAGGGGGATTTCGACCTTTGAAGTTGGGTCAGCCGCCGTGGCACACACCCTTTATCCGGAATGAAATTCCAAAGGTTCACTTCTTTTCCAAGCGGACCTCTCTCTCCGAACAAACTGTGTTCATAACGGGGCTGAATACATGTGAGATTCAGACAAAGTTCTGTGAGGCTTCCAAGGCTGACGCTCATTGAAGAGCTTGGTGTTTGTGAAAAGAAAACACCAACGCAACTCAAACAGTTCGCAGCCAGTAACTCTTGCGCACGCATGAAGCCACAAGCTCGCACAATAGCTGTTTCACGGCTCGTGATGACGCGTAGGTGTCGGAATGACATTGTCTTCAGGTGGTTTCTGAGAACTGCAGGTCAAAGCTGCTGAACCATGGACGGACCAAACGCTTCAACATAAGTGACGTGTTGGGTCAACGAAATGTCAACCGAACTCAAGGAACACCAACGTGACGGTTATTCACCTTGTGCTCGCGGCAACTTGGGGAAAAAACTTTCAGAAAACGACACAGCTTGCTTCAAACACGTCCAGCTTTCCCCTGGAGTAGTGCAACGAAGTCTCTCATGTCCCTTTCTGTTGAAATTAAGAAGTGAAGAAAACAAGACGGGAGGGACGAGGTGATAAAGCACTGCCAGTACGATTCCACTCGAGAGCCCGCGTGTGAAGAGAAAGGGCAGAAGGGGGCCACAATTCACTGACACGAAGTGAAGCTCAAATTGGCTCTTGCTTGTGCGGGTGACGAAATGATACCCAACAGAAAGGGCAAACTGTTTCAAAAGGGACGCAGCTCACTTCTCAAGCACCTCCTGAGTATTTTGGGAGGGGGGCGCAGGCGTCAGTGCGCCATTTGTGAAAGGAAACATTTGCCAAGGCCCAACTTTGCCAGGCGAGGTGTCAGTGCCAAGTATCCGACTCCCTCATTCAGTTTCTCAGGCACGTTATTCCTTTTCCTCTGATCACGTATTTAATTTTTCTTTCTTGACGTCGGCCCCTCCCCAATGGGTTACTGCATCCGCTCCTGTCTGGGGTCACAAAACGTGCCTGCATGTGCCCTCATCGCTTCACCTTGTGGAGATAAGGGTTTTCACATTGGTGACGCGGCGACAAAAAGCTTGCCGCGCGTGTCAAATTATTGGTCCAGACCGACAAAAATTTTTGACGTGGGTGTCAATTTTTTGTCACTGCGTCACCAATGTGAAAACCCAAGAAAAGGGTTTTCACATTGGCTGGGCAGCATCAGAATTTTTGATGCGCGTGTCAAAATTTTGATGCGCAGGCGTCAAAGTCAACATGACGCCCAATGGAGAGCATCAAATTATCAGTCCAGACCGATCACAAATTTTTGACGTGGGCGTCAATTTTTTGTCGCTGCGTCGCCAATGTGAAAACCCTTATTGGTTCCTCCGCAGTCACACAAATCTTTCTCGACCAAAAGTCTCAAGCTGCATGTGATTTCACAGGAGCCATTTTCACAGACCATGAAGACCCTGTCATCAGTGCCAAATCCCCTGTTCTCCAAGATTTGGGGTGATTTCTAACAAAAGTATGCCTTCGTAATCTCTGGATGCGTTCCAATGAGGTGTATCTCCAGAGCTACCGTGAAGCTTTTCTCTTCGGTAATCTGTTGAGAGAAAACGGAGTCAACATCACTTTGTGCTTGATCCAATTTGTTTCTTTTTGCACTGTGCACTCGTGTGTCGTTTGCATTTAGCGTCTCGCTGTTTCATCCCACACGCACAGTTCTTCTGGTCGAGATTTTCTGGAAAGCGTTTCGCATGAATTCTGTTTCAAACGAAGAAGAGTATATCCCCTGCAAAGTGCCTGAAGCAGAAGACAATCAAGCGTGCCGAGTAACTAAGTCTTGCAGGATTGCAAGGGACGACAATTGGCATGGTTGCAATAAGAATTGCAATTGAACGGTTAATTTGACAAGCCTTGATGGAGTGCACTGTAAACGGCCTGGGAGCGGGATAATATTATTGCAGCTCCGCGGAATGCCAATCTCCCAACAAACTCACTCCAAGCAATGCCACTGCCACGGAGCTGTTGTGTTTCTTCGCCGCCCCCGTCTCACTTTTTTCATTACCACTGTAAATAATTAATTCTCTTTGCTTCTCAAATGCTCGCTTTCTTCTTTCCGTTTTTGGTGTTTCTTTCCCTTTGTCTCGCTCTTGTCGATTCGCTGTTCATTTGCGCAGCCTTTGATGTCTTCAGTCGAAGCGTGCACAATGTCAATTCGTTTCCCACATCCCATACGGGCACTGATTTTACAAGATCCACAAAGCGACTCAGAGTCGACTCCATAAACATGGCTGCGCCGTAATATTCCAAATTACAAGGGTCACCTGTCACTGTCATACTCGACACAATTGGACCTTCTCAGAAAGTTGCCGATCAATTTACATTGATTGAGATCGCTCAAACCAGAAAAGGTGAGACCAGATGGCATCTTCAGTGTTCTGTGTGTGTGTGTGTGTGTGTGTGTGTGTGTGTGTGTGAGTGTGTGTGCGCGTGCGTGTGTGCGTGTTCATCGAAAAGGACGTGTGTGTCGTCTTCTCGTTGAGAACGTCTCGGCACCAAGTTTGTGTTGGGATCGATTTGGTTGGTTGGGCTCCGGTTTGGTCGAAGACTAGGAAAAGCAATCACTGACTTCTTCACCGACTTCAGTGTTCGGCGGCTGACAGGAGCCCTTTTCTTGACACTGACTGTTGGCATCGGTGCATTGATAAAACTCCTTCCTGACGAGACGTACGGTACGAGTATCAGTGCATTCCCGAAGCCGATCGAGTGGGCTCTCTCGTTCCTCCGATGAGACTCTTCAAAGTTCTTGCACACCAGCCGCGCCACAAAACCACCGCGCGTCCAAGAAGTAGAAAAGAGCCAAAACTTGGCGTAGTGTGGACGTTTTGGGTTCAGAAACATCAACAGTAAGAGCAGTGAACAACAAGGCAGCACGAAGTGGGTGGGATACGGGTTCTCAAGTTTTCCAGCGTCATGCAGCTCACTGTTCTCATCGATGATGTTTTGACGTCCAGACAATCCTCTGCTTGGGTGGGTCAAACATGCACCAGACATTGTGATTCGTGTGGAGAAAGGCATCGTCCTCGCAAAGTAAGGGAAGAATTTCCGCGTCTCCTGAGCGAATCAACGCTCAACACCGCTCACGAGTCTTCCCTTCAAGGCGGGCACTCCGTGTGCTCAGCTGTCGCCAACGATTTCTGAATAAGAGTGGAACGGCCGCCCGAACGTTGTGGCCTTGAAACCTTTAGGTGCAGCTGACACGGGGATAATGCAGCAAAGTGGGTCGGCTGACCTTTGCAGCTGAACACAGCTTCATTTTGTGAATCTTCCTTTGATGGTGGCACAAGGTGGGCAGTGGCCAAGCATTGTGGAATCTCTATTCTTTCGGAGCTCAAATATCACAACATGTCTGTTGCCCTCAGCATCAGCTACTCGTACTTGTCATTTGGATGCCCAACTCGGCATGATGTCAATGCGTTGGAGAAACAGACCGTTGTCAGTACCTTAGATCACAGACACGTGTGTACGGATGGCACATCTGTACGATGATCTGCTTCGAAGTCATCTGAATGTGTTCAACACCATTCTTGACACACATCTGGTGCAGTGTTTTTCCGTTCTTTGGTTGTTCACACTTTGGCTCACACTGGCATTTGTATGCTTTTGCGCAATCGTTTTTATTCCAGCTGGACAGCTGATTGCTGCGCGCTTGTTGTGATTTGGGCCATATTTATCATCTGACTCAGCTGTGTGTGGAAGTGTTTGGGTCGAGGCCTAATTTGTCAGGGACTTAAACGGCTCAGTGTGGACCAATCTATTTGCAGGGAGTCCAAATCCCAGACGATAAATATCGCTCCTCTTTTGGGAATAAATATCGTTCATAAAAAGGGTAATGACAGGGTGGTGAGGAAGGACCGCGCACACACCAGATTCGTGCTCTCTAATTTGAGATGAGATTACCCCGTCTCTGATTCCGCAGAAAGGAATAAAGTGGGGCTTTCACTCTTCTGAGCTCCACATCAGGAGGGTTCGTTTTCAAAAACAACTCAAAACGCCACTCAAGTCAGTTCTTCAAATTAAATACAACAAGAATTCGCCGCTTAGCACGTTGCACTCTTTGCGGAAAGCGTAAATCTTTGCTGCTTTAGCTCGACCATTCCTCTCGGGGATGCTTATCTGTCTAAATCCATGATCCAGAAAATGCTTTAATCCCACGATGATCTGAGCAGAAATCAATCCACTTCTACGTTTTCAGGCTGGTTGAAAGACTCAGCCAGCTCTGCTTCGCGGGTAGCGTTCTTATCAGCGCTCGTTTTTTTCTGTTGTAGGAGTACACAACTCGGCCGTTTTCGTTGGAAACAATGGCCGAACGCTCCAGTTGAAAGTGATGTTCATGGAACCACAGAAATTGGCGTGATTTCAGTTTATCCAAGGTGAAAATGTTAGCCAAGTGTCAGCTTGAGTTCAACGTGGATCCACAGAAACGAACGACAAAGAAAAAGTTGGAGACGTAACACAGGTCCTGCCAACCTCGGTATGAAGACTACGTAAATTCAGAGATGACTCGGAAACAAATCTTTTGACGTGAAGAGCGACCAGGACAAAAGGTCTGCGTTTGTTGATTTGCATTTGTCCGTCCCCGTACGTACACTCAATAGCCAGGTCGCCCCTTCCTTCCCTTCCCTTGAACCGGATGCTGCCAAAATGAGCATGACCGACCCCACCACCGGGTACATTTGTGTACTTTCACGCGTGATTAGTAAAGTGTGTCGCGACTCAATGAACTCTCAAGTGCTCCGCCTGATTGAGTATTGACGAACCACGGCAGTTTTATGTTTATCGAACGCGTCTGTTTTCTGCGAGGGGTCAATATGCATTATCGAACACAATTATATGCAGTCAATACATTGGAAGCTGCATACGATGATGGTTGTTTGATTTGTTTGGCATCCGTTTCCCGGGCAAACCTGCTGGTCGTGACGCCTCACAACATCCATGGCACTCCTGGTCGTCACGCTCTGCGGTAAGACCGACAACCACCTGGCCGCCCCTGTCGAACGAGAAGTTCGATGAAACTGTCAGTCGGGGAATGAGGATTGGAACACAATCGGGAGACATGTTTACTCGCACTCAAGTACACATCCACGAGGTTTTTGATCGAACGATGGCCACACCTCATCGAGGCGTGCCAAGAATTCGAGCCACCATCAATTCAACAATCGAGACGTACTCCCTGCGGGAATGTGCATTCATTAATTGTTCATACGAGCAACGTTGCAGTTTGTTTTGTTCCGCGCACACCGAACCAGTGCTCCAGCTTCGGAACTTCGATTGTCGGGCCAATGTGGAGACAGGTTGGCACGTCTCCCGGTGCTCATATTCAACAGCTTCACGGCTTGGGAATCGAAAATGCGCCAAACGCGCCAATTCAATCGAATCTGCTCTTCAAGGACAAGGAAAAACAGTGGCCATGTCCAGTTTGCCACTTTCGGAAACGGGAGGAACCTAATCAAACTGTTGGGAGCCAGATTATCCCGAATCAGGCCCATCAAGACTTTAAACTGTCACGACACACTTCAAATAAGCTGCCCGTCCCGTCAGCAGAAAACTGGCCCAGCCAGAAAACTTCGGAAACCACACCGGGCAAGTCTAGACGTCAAGCTGATGCCAAGTTCTTGCAACGAAAGCAGTAGCTGAACTCGCTGTCTTGAAGATTATTGGTAAAACACTCGTCACAGATTGCACAACATGTCCCACCAGTCGGTGCAACGCATCAGATGATTTACATCGACGAGATGCCGGAAAGTGGTTTGGGTGCAAACTGATTGTGTCCACGGATTTGTCTACTTCTGCCCTTTGGAGGACAACAAAGCGAATGCATTAATTCATACAAAGCAAAACATCGAGGCTTCTTTCCTTTTCTGTACACAGCGTGAATGACAGACAAAGCAAACTTTGCACTTGCGTGGAGGCATGGAAAGGCTGAACGGGGGCAGAGTCTGCAGGCGTGTGGAGCTGTTTCACCCGGATCAGCGCACTGCTTCCATTGTTCAAAGACAATAACCTGCTGGATGTAAGAATGTGAAGGAAATCTGGTTCTTGAGTGAATGCGCAGAACTTCCGGGGACCCAACACACATTTTCCGTGGTTCTCGAGTTTTGCGAATCCTGTTCTTGAACACTGCATGCTCGTCGTGAAAAACTGTTGTTCACTGCTGCTGAAAGTGCTCGATTCAATGTTGATTATGTCGCTTGAAACTAAGATACCTCAACACACAACCAACATGCAGTTTGCAACAAAAAACACAAATCTTCCAAAACCTTTCAAATCAACTCCCCGTAAAATCAGCGAGCTTTCAATTTTTTTCAGTAGGTCCTGTCAGACACACGAGCGCAGGACGGCTTCGGCCAAATCCACACCGGCTTGTTCGACAACAAGAACTTGCTTCGGGTGTGAAGAAATCTGGAAACCCCTTCGGCAAAGTTTGGCGTCGCGTCCAACACACCCAACTGTCTGCATTCTTAATTTCAGCCGTGCACCGAGACGAACACCATGCAGCCTCATTTCCGTTTCCTGTTAATAATGTATAAACAGCTGATGATTGTGGCTGTAAAAGACGAAGCTGCGGGTTCTTTTCATTCGGTAATATATTGCTAGGAACACGAAATCAGAGACCTGCACTTGGCTTCTCAGACGATCAGGACGCCTTGAGTCCCATGTTGCGCGTTACACGAGACGGAAACTTCAGAATCGAGTGCTTCTTGGACAAACCTGAACTGACAAAGCGACTGGCAAACAAAGCAGATCTGTCAGCACGAAGGAAAGCCAAGGCAATTGGTGAAAACTGCTGTGAATTGCGAGATCCAGTAAATCTTGCCAAAAACGTTCACTGCTGTATTCACTGCGTTCATCTGAGATCACCTCGCAACGCAAGGTATTCGTACGGTCCAGTTGCCGTCTTCACACGTCACCACGAGTTTAAAAGAAGAGGCATTTTTCACGTTTCTTTCAGACTGAAGTCCAACGCACTCCTCACTTCGTGAACTGTTTGGGCCTCGGTAAAATGAACAGAATAATTTGTGCTGAGACTTCTCCAGAGACAAAGCAACATGGTCTTGGTACGCTCATATTCCCATACACAAAATGAATCAGTTTCACTCTTTGAAGAAAGACACGACGGGACGCAGCAGGCGGAAAGAAGACTGCGTGTACCGTCGGGCGTTTTCTTTGCAAGGCATGAGCCTTTTGTGGAAGCATATCTCATCGCTGCAGTACATGTGCACAGAGCCGATGCTCGCACACACGAGTTGTCTCCACACGAAGCTACTGCGAGCTGCGCGCGCCGCATCGATCTGACGCCACGCCAACTCCGTACAAGTTGCCGAGACCATGTTCTTAGCCAAATGCATGTCTGGTACCAGCTTTTGCTGTGACATACGTGCAAAGGTAAATGTTATAGATTCATCCCCCATGGTAGCGCTGCTTATATATTATTAATGGCATCATTACTACACGGTCTCACTGCTTTCCCATTTGCCTATTATACTGACTTATTTTTTCACCTTTGGTCGCCGGGATGAAAACACGTTCTTTACACGGATGTACAGTGTTCACACTGGCAAAGAGATCAGAACATCAAACAATCTGTAAAAAGCACACACCCACCCCCGCATACGTGGGCAAGCTTCAGCAGATTTCTTCTCCGTCTTCAGAGCAGCCATCGGACGAAACTTGTGCCAAGTTGAAGCTGATTTGATCAGCAAACCAAAGAAAGTGTCTGTACTCACCCAAATATTTTGGATGTGATGTGAAGATGGCAGCCTGTTAATCCAACGGCGAGCGGTGAATCGTTGCAGGCTGAAATAAACTGCCTTTCAGTCTTGATGTTTGTAAAGGATATGGCCAGGTGATGGTCTTGAGGCAGGCGTAGCGCAGGCGGTTGGTCTGCGAGATGCGGCGAAAGACGATTGGGACGAATCCCGGGAAGGGCAGCTCGTCCTGCGTGCCCGGATCCGGGCCGGCCGTCCCCGGAGTCGACACCTCAACAGGCTCGGCGACGACCGGCGTGTCTTCCGTCAGCGGGTCCTTGAAACGCACAGGCGAATGTGGCGTCGACGCGTCACTCAGGCGGTAGTGAGAACTCAGTCCTGAGCCATTGCCGTACCCATTCCCTGACTCCACGTCGGGTGTTTTGGATCCATTACTGTAGCCGTGTCCTCTTCCCCGGCGCTCGTGAATGTCCATGGACTCCTCCTCGGGTTCTGAGATCCTGGGGATCTCCAGGGCGAGGGGGTAGATTGGGTACGGCGGGGTAGAAGTGCGGTGCTCCAAGGCGGCTCCATCGTCCGTGTCGTCTGAACTGACGATGATCGGTGGCTGGATGTTGCCTGGGAACCCACTCTCCACTGTCAGAGATGGTGGGTCGCCAAATGGAGGGACTGGAGTGGTAGGAATTGTGGCGCGTCTTCTGGAGGATGGCTTGGGAGGCTCCGGCAGGCCGACGGGCGCTAGACCTGTGGATGTGGCAAGACGTGGACCGCCAGCCCCGGTCACCTCCTCCTCTGGTTCCTCCAGGCCGTTGCCACCGTCAGGGACGTTGATAGCAACGGCCTCGTCTCCATAACGACCACCTTCGTCTGACAGTCGGTCCCTCTCCTCATCTCCAAGACGATCATCTTTTCCGTTGCTCGTTTGACCATTGTTGCTGAGCACATCCGCCATGTTCTGTCATCAGGTTACCAAGGGCATGACCGCGCTTTCCGCTCTGTTCTCGTTGGGCAGAGTCAAGAGTCCAACAACCAACTGCAAATACAAAATACATCGCAATATTTCAAATTAAAGACGTGTTGTTTGACCAATTTTCTGGACTCTCAAATTTCATGATTGAGATGGTCGCTCAATAGCAAGAGTCATGCAGCAGACGGTGGGAGAGGCTCGTCGTCAGAGACAAGTTTTCCTGTGGTTGGTTCAACACGTCGAAGGTTTTTTTTTTTCTGCTTGACCTGTTCTTCAAATTTCGCACCAACAAGCTCTCAAAATGTTCACAAGATGTTTCCCGTGAAGCCAAAAGTAAATTGTTCGGAGTCATAGAAAGCATTGAGGCAACTCAAGAATGAATGGAATCTCGGCCCACCTGGGCCAAACGGAACTGAGACGGAAGCCCAGATGGTCAGAGGAATCCCCAATTGAGTTCACCTGCTCAGGTGAACTTGCTCGTCCTAAATCAGCGCTTCTCTCAGTGATGTATGCATCCTTGGCGGAATTTAATGGCTCTTCGGCTGGTTGACCAACCCTTTAAATGCCAGGGTGACTGATGCACACATCAGTACATGCACTGACTGCACCGTTCCAATTCACAGTTCAGTCCTTCGTGATGTACTGTTCCTCACAATCCAAAAGGAACAATGAAATACTCGTAAGCTTCACACCAGTAGCCAATGGAATGGCTTCACTTCATCTCAAGATTTTGAACAGAACGGTTCTTTTGCGCGGCTTTACCTTCGATCCTCTGCTGTGTGTTCAACACACCAACGTGCATGTAAATAAACATACACGATCATCACCAGTTAGATCCTCGCGCCGAAAATGATCCACTTCGCGTGCATGCAGGAGCCACGGAATTATCGGGTTCTCCCCTTCATAATTCCCCCCGATACAATTTAATACCTGTTTTTCTCGAGAGGATTGTCGATTTTTCCGCGTGGATAAATGCCTGGTCCTTCGTCACAGTCCGGCGTTCCCAAATGCGTGCAACTTAATCCATTTTTGACATAGGTGGTGGTATCTGCCAAGAAAATTTTCACATGTCAGTTTGCCCAACCAAGGGGCACTTCAATTTCCTGCACTGAAGTCCTGTTGACTGTTCCCATGCGCTCGTTTGCACATGTGTATCACCAAACACGTATTCCCACTGTGACTTCCTCTGCTCGAATGGCTCACTAGTCATACGTAACAGTGTGGTCCCGTGTGTGTTTGACAATACGCAAATATGTAGGTAGAAGCACAACACTTTTTTCCAGCCTATTTCCGTCGGTCTATTTTACCCGTGCTCCACATAGCAATTTCCCCTTCACGGTTTTAATTACCGCCAAAACATTTCCTTCCTTCGCACCAAAGCAGGAATATCTTGTTCAGACGTGAACACGTTGAAGAGCATTGCACACTCTCAGCAAACTGTTTCGGTGAGGTGCGCAAATTGTCCGCGCACTTTTGCTTCCAAAACAGTTTTTGTCCCAGCAACAACAAGAAAATGTCAACATAAATTCTCTAACACTAGAAAAGCAGCAAACTGCCACAGATTGTCATTTCCCTACTTGATTTCCATGACACCAGCTGCTTGTTGAAATATGTACAGAATTTCAAAGTGTTCAAATGAGGAATTTTCTCCAACTGCTTCGCGTTGCCAGCAGCTTTGCGAGGAATTTCTTCCCGGCCCATGCTACCGGCGAATGAATAATCACGTGACAGAAGCTGTTCAATTGGCCAGGTGAAAAACGCAGAAGCTGCCTCGTAAGTGGTCGAATGTGCGCAGCGCAAAATGCAGATGGCGTTTGCGTCCCCGAGTACACGAATTCGAACACACACATAACCTGGTGCTTCTCAACAAACCAGGCAGACCACGTATAGAAGGCGACGACACAGAGATCAAGCAATATTTCCGTTGTCCTGACCAGGAAACCAGCTTCTACATCTGTGGCATCTCGTCTCGCTGTTTGACCACAAACTCGTGTATTTGCAACATTGTGTGAGGTCCTATTCGTCAAGCATTTGCATCGAACAAATTGAAGGCTCACAACAAGAAAGCGAGGCACTGGACACTGCAGGCGCATCGCCAACAGCGCCGTGCAATCGCACAAAGACGTTCGTTGACATCACCCATGCATGAGAGTAAACTGACCAGGGGTGACACTCGCGATTGTGGTGGTGGGATGGTGGCACAAAAAGTTGACCACCAGGGGGTGCTAGCCAGTTGGCTGACGGTCATGACCGTCACTGGATTGGAGGGTGGGGTTACCGTCAGTTCGCCCTCACCCTCCTCAGCTGTGGCCAGTGCACAACACCGGCCAGCCCTTTCGGGATGCGGTATGCGGTTGTGTGAAAAAGTACGACGATGAAAGCAGCGTTTCCCCAGGCAAACAAATCACATCAACGATCACATCTGCCACGACAGCACGACGTGTCTGACAGCGAAGTGAGGCTTGCTGCAACAGGTTGATGAGTTCTCGCCCTGAGGGCCTCACACAGCTTTGACAGTCCAACGATTTGCTTCGTTTGACAGCGAAGACGCGTACATGTGACGTGTCTGCTGAACTGACGTGATGCGGCCCACTTTTGCAGGAACAATTCGTGCATGGACCTTGTTTCAGAGCCAGGATGTCACCTTTCTTTCAGAACAAGAGATCAGAGATCAACGAGCCCGCGGCTGTACGTGGCCAGCACTACTTCTCGCACAGGATTACTCCTCTCAGTTCACATGACTTTTGGTGGCAAGTTCTTTCAAATGCAGAAAACAATTAAAATTTCCAACGGATTGGTTGTGGGGGGGAGGGGGCAGGAGAGCTAACAACCAGTCAATGTATTAGTTTACCCTCACAAACCAATCCGCAGCTGCATTTGGGGGGGGGGGTAAACTGATCCGTGGCATGTCAATTGCTTCAAACCCCCCCCCCCCCCGAAATCTGTGGCCTGCAAAATGGTTTAGGGGAATAAACTGATCCACGGCGCATTAATCAGCTTTACCGACCCCCCCCCTCCTCCTCCAATGTGCACAGATATGCTCACCTACTCCTGACGATTGGAAGCGCGCGCGGCTTGGCCGATAGGCTTGAAAATGAAAGGCATTTTCCAGTTCTTATCAAATCCCAATCAGATACCGTGTTCACCCGAGTGAGGGGATCCATTTATGTCGATCAGCTTGACAAGCAAAGGTCAAACCGGTCGACAGCAGTCACTGCAATGGTATCCCCTGGAAAAGTCGCACACAAGCACAGGATGCACCCCAACTTTTGCCTTGATTTTAAGGTATCAGGTCACATTAAAATTTTCGTAATCTCATATCCATGTATTTATTGGACGCACCCCAACTTTCGGTACTCAATTTTGGGACAAAAGGTGTGTCTTAGACACAAGTGGATACGGTATGACTGGTGGCGATGATCTCGCGGGCAAGATCTTGTCCACGTTTGAAGATTTTTGTTGGATGGACACCAGAAGACCGCTGGGAAAAAAGCCGTTCCTCCGGTCCTGTTTGGCTTTCAGCAAATCTGCATGAGCAGGGTCAACGAAGCAACAAATTGAGTCCAATCCTGAACTCCTTACTCACAGATTTTTGTTCACATGTTGCACAACACATCGCACGCTGCGGAATGCCCCAGAACGCAACGGCTCGTCGGACAAAGATGTCTTGTTTGCGCTCATTGGGACTTCTTCAGCGCCTGAACCACAGACATTCAACCAGGAAAGTCGTTTCCAGTCTTTATTGGGTAAAGACATTCTGATAATTCAACAAACAAGAAATGCTTGGCACAGCCACACGACCACCAGTTCACCAGGCAAATCCCCGCGGGTGACTGTGATTGTCATCGATGCAAACAGCGATCGATTTGGTGAATCGAAAACCCTCATTGTACTTCGTCTGTCCCGTGTGGCGATGTGAAAAGGGGCGGGTCGCCCGTGTGGTCGAAAGTGTCAGCCTCCAGCACCAGGTTGGATAGCAGCCGACTGAAATGCGGCTGAACTGTGTTCGGGTTACAAGAGTTTGTCCAACTCTTCCGCACTGTTCACCGGCAGCTTACAGGTGTAGTTCTCGCACACGTAAGCCGTGGCTTTGTTGTCCTTGCGTTCCAATCCACTGAGAACACTGAGCTTGTCATACAGGAAGTTACTCGAGGCTCCGTCCGCCAGGATCAACACTTTGTTCGGCATGAACTTGGCGTGGACACAGCGCAGCAACTGTTCCGTGTCTTTCGCACCCCGATCACCAGCAATAATTATCTGGAGAAGCAAAACATACCAATTGATCACAGACAGATCACGGCATATTTCATTCAAAATTATCTCACAACGGCCAAGCAGTTACTCGGACTTTGCTGCATGCAAGTCTGAGATACGAGTACTGACTTGATGACGAACTTAACAAGAGACTGACCTGTTTCGGCGTCACGCTGAGGAACCTGAGAGCGCACGCCATCTCGGACAGCGCGACCGGCGACTCCCGCAGCGTCTCTGAGAAGGCGCCGAGAATGCGCGTCGCGGCGTGCTGCCAGGCGGTGCTGTCCACGAGCGACGCGAGGCGCAGCAGATTCTCACACGACACGCTGTTGGCGCTCGGCTCCGCCCCGTCCTGGTCTTGAACAAAAAGACGAAACGTGACACTCGAGCACTTGTACTTCTCAACAAAGATTCAAGAACATGGAAAAGACTGAATCCGACTCGCGCAAATTCAAGAAAGATATTGAGCAGATCATAGTTTTGGAATAAAAATTAGACTCTATCATCTGACCGAAACGTCCCAAGTTCCAACTCTTTTTGTGAGTGACTTCCACATTTGAGCCGCTTTGCTCCGTCCCGCGTGCAGGTTTCTCTTTGTGACCCGTAATCAGTTGCATCTTTCTCAGCCCGATGCTTTGCATGTGTATCGGTAATTGTATTCTGATGAGGAAACGTTTGGCCACGCAACAGGACTGATCGTCAACAACCTTCATCTCAAGGCCTGCTGATCACTTCTAAAAGTTGGGCAACAGCGACAGATGAAAAGAACCTTTGCAGAGACCTTCGACAAGAATTCACTCTCCGGAAAACACCGCACAATGATGGCAAGTGATTCATCGCATGTGTCGGCCCTTGCGGACAGAGACAGTTCACCTGGGACAAAATGACTTCGCGTGCTGAGTCCAGACGGAACGTTGCTGCTCAAACTAATTACCCCCGGTTTTGTGTGCAGTTCAACCACAATTCTTGTGGCAAACGCCTTTGAGCTGAATGCCAGAAAGACGCATTTTCCGCGAACACGAGGCAACTACAACGCAACGCACATCCGATTTCATTGAGCTTTCATATCGTGCTGAGCAACAAATCCAAGTGCCCAGAAAGGTGCACACCACTCAAACCCAGGTGCCCCAAAAAGTTATCCGCCTCACCTCAGGTTTTTCAAGAGTCATCTGCCGTGACCCACCACGGAGATCGAATTTGGACCCCAGACTTGTTTTTTCCGTCGTCCTACACCACTCAACCACAGCCCAAATTCAAAGGAGCAACTTGGTACCTCTTGTTGCACACTTGTATCTGTTGCTGAAAACAATCTACGCCTGCAACACTGTTGATCAACCGCTCTGAACCAAACGACAAACGATACCACAAAATGTCAGACTGCACTGCTTCTCTTCCTTTCAATTCGTCCTGTTCTGATTCTTCTTTGTCCGTCAGTTTTTCTGGGGTGGTCACAAGTGACTGACACTTGAATCACGCATTTTCACAGGATAAATTGTGTCTTTCATACAACCAATTATTTTTTCAGGTGGGCAGCCACACATTTGTGAAATCAGAAAAGCTATGCAATTTGCTTCTATTGAGGGCAGATATATCTTGTGCAAATAATTGTTTCACGCTTGTGAATCTTTCCACTCAACTGCTAACCTTAAGATGTTTCAAAAGTCACTTTCAACCTGTTGTTATTTCCTTGTCCAAAGTCTTGGCTTGGGCTAAACACACACACACACACACACACACATACACACACACACACACACACAAGCCCTGTTCGCAAGAGTTGACTGATTCTTTGGTTTTGTCACTGGGTCGATTGCTCACTCAGACTGAAACACAGACGCGGTGCTGAACGTGCGCGCGGGAAGAAACTACAACCCACGCACGCACTACCTGGCTCAGATTGGCTGTGTTGTTGACATCAATTCGCATCGTGAACTGCCTGTCCTCACTCCAGCATGATGGATCAAGATTGGTTGACACGGGCAAGATTTCTACTCGTGACGAATTTACGAAGTCACAAAAGTTTTGTGTCCATCTCAGGGTGAATCTGATCATCAAAGAGAGTAGTAATTGCAAAACTTTCCAACTCTTTGGAGCAAAGCTACTTTGACCCAAGGTCGCAATTACGTGGTGTCTTTAACAAAAGAAGGCGGATTGGGGGAAGAAAAATGCCCGACAGCATTTGCAGGCAAACGAGTTCTCACGGCATTCTGATTCACTTTTTGGGGGAAAACCCCAGAAAGTCCCTTTTTCCTACTTTCCACATTTTTTTTCTACACAGGGGGAGGGGGTCTTTCCCGGAAATCCAGAATAAAGTTCTGGATTTCCCACCTTCCGACTTTCCTAATTTTTTCCAGATTGGGGTGGGGCAACAAGCAAATCCCCCCCTCCCCCAGAATTTTCTACTTTCCTGATTCTTTGCAAAGGGGGGCGGGTATCCACAAAATGCCAGTTCACCACCCAGACTGCCAGTCGGTGGGATACACGAGCAAAATCATCACCGGACAAGCGGCTGATAACAAGGCTTCACAATGAAAGACCTTCGCAAGAAACAGAGAAACGTCAAAGACAGAAGAAACCTGCAGGCTAGGTCTCCCAGACCAAGCGGCAAATACCAACCATCTTTCAGGTGGACGAGGATGGACGAGTCGCCTCTGCTGGTGGAGTAGTATGAGCCACCCGCGTCGTCCCAGAACAGTTCGTCCTGTTTGCGCTGAAGTGCTTCGGCCCATTCGAGCCACTTGCTTTCGAGTCCCGCTTCGTACAAGTCGATGAGAGCTCGGACCAAACTGGCGTAGTCACTGACGAATCCCTCGATTGGCTGGTCACTGAGGAACAAAAACAAAGCTTGCTCAAACCAAACTGCTCAGTTCCCGTGTTCGACATTCATTGGCATCGCCATCTGGCGCCGGGACAGAGAGAAACGTAAACGTGAGGAACCGCTTACAGCTGAGTGGGTTCGCCGGACTCAGAGATGTAGGTGCTTCTGTAGAGAACGCCCGTGTCCTTGTTGTAGGCGTGGTTGCGGAGGAACTGCGCCGCGCTCGTCGCGCGCTCCGTCAGCGCGGGGTCCCCGAACACCTGCGCGCCTCGCGCGAATCCAGATATCATGTAGCCTGCAGGAAGGAAGCGCCACTGTCAACTGCCAAATCAAGCTACAATCCAGTCAGCGTCCGCATACCGTTGGGGAATAGCGATTGTCGTTTCATGCTCGCATACCATTCCACGCCGTCAAAATCTTGTTGTCCAGGTGTGGTTTCGGGCGAGTGAGTCGCACTTGACGCAGCTTTTCTCGACAGGTCTGCAGAATCTCGCGTGCTCGTTCTTCCGTCAAACCGAACTTGTCGGCGGTCTCTTTGATTGAGCCCCGCTCGATCAACACGTTCTGCTCCTTCAGCTCGTCGTGGGGATCCTGTCGGTAGGGTGCGGAATCAAGTTAGTCCATTGAGCTTCTCAGAATGTCTTCCCAGGATAGCGATGCCGTGAAGACTGCGCATCATTTCTGGTGATTGTGACCACGAAAAACAGATTCGTTTTCGTGAAACTTGCCTGAAAAGGATCGACGTTTCCGCTCTGCCTCACGGTGTAGTGATAGCAGAAGACGTCCGACTCTTGGAGGTTGCTGTCGGCGAAGACCGAGTCCGGCAGCGCGGCCGACACGTCGTTGTGCGTCCACACGCAGAAGGCGCCCTCGCGCTTCTCGGTGCTTTCATGCGTCGGCAGCGAGTCCGCGTCCTCCGCGCTGTAGAACCCGCCGCTCTGCAAATACGTGAGGTCACTTGTTGTTCTGTGTGTTCGTGCCTTGCACCGCGACGCCAACTTCACCAAAAATACCGCACCAGCGAATTGATCAAAGAAAGACGAAAAGTATCCACCTTGTCGCTCAGGTCTCTGTTGACATACTGGAAAATATCGTACGCCAATTCACGGTACAAGCTGTTCTTCGTTATCTGAAACAGTGAGATCATCAAATCCGTGAACAACAGACTCTGAATGCGTGAACGGCGAGATCATGGCGATGGCTCAGATTTGCAACTGGAGAAGCAGGAAAATTGGCGTTTTTCCAAAGTGGTTCTTAAGTGGAACCCACATTACATTTTGTGTATTCCTTTTACCAAACACAATGCTTGTACCATTTTTCTATCAAAACAAAGCCAATCAAAACTCTGGTGTTTTGAAGTCTTTCCCAGGTGAACCTCGAACCGAAAACTCAAAACGTGCCAACCAATCTGGCTGACAAAAGAATGATTTCACAACTAAGGACCAGAACTTGGTGCACCGTTCACATTCATCGTCGCAAACACGATCTTGTGTTGGAAAACTTTCTGAAGCATAAAGTGAAACACACAAACCTGATAAGCATTTGCAAAACAAACCGCGAGTTGACCCTGATCGTACAGCATCTTCTCGAAGTGGGGTACGTGCCAATCGATGTCGGTCGAATATCTGTGGAAACCCTGAAAAACAGCGGATCATTGCCATCACTACAAAACATACCAGAAATCTCAGTTTCAGATCAACGCTCCAAGACAACACAATATTGTTTCAAACCCGATCATAACCGGCCAGTTCCAATACGTTGAGCAAGTATTTAGGTCTTGGGTGTCCTGCACGTTTTGCGTCACCTGCGCCACGTGATCGTGGATTCCTCCGCGTCCCATGAACTTCAACGAGGTGTCGATCATGTGCAGGATGCGCCGGCCTCGGATCTCCGGTTCCTCTGCGTACGCCCGCATCAGAAAGTTGAAGAACACTGCAAACACACAAGCGCCGGGATTGACTAATGTGACCAGGTTTCAAGCCTCGATGCACAGGATGTCTTCTTACCAGATTGTCCAGGTCTTACCAGGTTGCGGGAACTTGGGTGCCTTTCCGAATCCTCCTTTCTCTTTGTCATATATCTCGCCGAGTTGTTTGACACCTTTTCGGAACACTTCGCGCGCGTCTGGGACGGCCGCGTCTTGCGCCGTCTTGACGGTCGTTATCTTGCGCAGCGCCTCGAGCATCTTCGCCCCGTTCTCCTTCACCTCCGACTCGCTCGTATTCCACTGAAAACATTCCGACCTCTTTCATTTTGCGCTGGTTTGTTTCTCACAACAAAAATAATCTTTCTTCTTGAAAGTTGTCTTTCTCTGTTTGAAAGATTCGCTCACCCTGTCAGCAACTGATTCGAGGACTGTCTTGAATCCGGGACGTCCGAAGTACCGTCCTTCCGGAGGGAAGTAGGTGCCGCCCACGAGAGGGTGGAGATCAGGCGTCAGCCACACGCTCATCGGCCACCCGCCGCCTCCGGACGTCGCCTGCAGTGCGACCAACAAACCATATTGTGCTCGGTGCATGGCAGTCCGCGAACAAGAAACAGCTACTTGGAAAGACATCCACATTTCCGTTTTGCTGTTAGTACCTGAACGAAGGTCATGTAAACGCTGTCCACGTCGGGCCTCTCCTCGCGGTCCACCTTCACGTTCACGAAGTGTTCGTTCATCACTTGCGCGATGTCCTCGTTTTCGAACGATTCGCGCTCCATCACGTGACACCAGTGACACGTCGAGTATCCCACTGAAATCGACAAGGGTCAAGAAATGCTGCAGGTCACTTCTTCCTGGATCTGATGCCAAAACCGAGCAACACCGTTGTGGAGGAAAGGGAGCGCGTCTTCTTACCGGACAGGAAAATCGGTTTGTTTTCTTGCTTGGCTTTCTGGAAGGCTTCAGCGCCCCACGGATACCTGCATCGAAGCAAGTCAAGATTCACTCTTACAAACTGAGAAATTGGTGAACGTCAATGAAGAGAGGAAAACCACCTCCCCAAACTCTCTCACAACAAAAACACGTCGTGCGTCTGCCGTGCAGTACGAACACAGATTTGTGCCGAAACTTGCGTGGATCAGAAACACGTCAAAAAGGTTTGACACAAAAAATAAGATCACTGAGAGTTGATGACCACAACTTCATGAAGCTTCTTCCCCCAATTGTCTCCCTCGACTCCGTTTCCCCCACCGTGCCTGTCTGTTCCCAGCGTGGTGATTGCAATCATCCCGCTTGGCCGACAAGGTGCGAACGACAAGACAAAACAACCAGAAATCAAGAGGTTTGAACACAGGCGCGTCCCGAGGCATTGCGGCCGGTCCGTGAGGGGAGAGGACAGTTAGATCTGCCAAATTTTTGGCAGGCCTTGCCCGCCCCCAAGATCTTCCTCAGAGGGGGCAGGACCGACTCACACAGGGTATATATTCCCTTCTCCCCTGAGACCGACCTCATCCCCACTCCCAGGGGGGGGGGGGCGGAACATACCCCTGTGAGTCAGCCGGACCCCATACGACAACCTAAAATTCTGTCCACAGGAGGTGGGTACTACCCTCTGGAATTTCAGTTGGTTCCACCCACATAAGAACGTCATTCATTGAACACTGCACCTGCAAAAACACACACTCGTTCGACGCGCCTGTGCCAAAAGTGCGAGGAGACGTGGCGAAATCTGTTTCAGGAAGAGCCAAATTCATCTGTCACGAACTTTGTGCCATCATCACTGAATTACACACGCTGAGTGAGGAGCATTACCAGTCAACTGGGTTGTGCGCATGCTGAAGCAAATACGGAGATTTCTCCTGGGCAAGTCGGTTGGTGAACTTGTTCGCCTTCTCCGTCTCCCCTGCATCGTGACTCGGTCCCTCTTCATTTGACCCATTCGCCGTCGCCATTGATCTGAGAAACATGCATAAAATCCGGTTTGAAAAAAAAAGCTGCCGATTAAACCCGTCAAACTTTGGTGGATGTTTTTTGAAGAAACAGTCGGCCGCACAAAGGTGAGTCTACCACAGGAACTATACAGGGAGGTGGTTGTTTGTTTGCCTGTGGTTTTCGATTATCAAAACCTCATTGAGCACACACACGCTTGAAAAAGAACAAGAATGCTACGCATAAAAAGCGTGTGGTCGAATAAACGTTCCTTGGTTCGTAAACGAAATTTTTTTTGGAAATTTTCAAAGTGGGTCTAGCCCCACAGTCAAAGTGGGTCTAATGAAGGGGGGGTTGGGGGTTGGACCCACTTTGACTGTGGGGCTAGACCCACTTTGAAAATTTCCAAAAAAAATTTCGTTTACGAACCAAGGAACGTTTATTCGACCACACGCTTTTTATGCGTAGCA
>JAAUXT010066231.1_pt1 | contig 27626 bp, 20 predicted proteins | sample 7278171 | NCBI WGS metagenome assembly JAAUXT01 (sample SAMN14350112, study PRJNA611818) | marine sediment metagenome | isolation source: surface marine sediment (1.8m) | place: French Polynesia: Moorea | collected 2018-08
CCAATGCTTTCTTGAATTTTAAAGCACGAGTGCTTTAGCATGAGTGCTTTTTGTTCAAGGAAGCATTGGGTCAAGTTCTTTATACCACATACAGCTCATGACTATGATGATGAACAGAAAGTCTTTGAAGTTTTGGGTCCTGAAATGTCAAGCACTAGCTGTGTAGTCTGTCCACACAGTTGGTGCTTTCCATGAAAATAAAGGACCCAAAACTTCAAAGTCTTTCTGTTCATTATCATTGTTCAGTGCTTTATTGCCACAGACAATGTTCAAGGATCTTCGAGGGGAGAGCAAAGTGACTGATTTATTCAGAGTGACGAAACGTGCACCCGTGTACTCAAATTCGAAAAAGTCGGAACATTTTTTTCTCAATAACACTTTTTGTTTTGTTTGATGGTCGCTCCGGTGTATTGATTTTTCGTTTTTCCTTGGAAAGGCAAACAAAAAGCAGCGGTAATGAAAAGTAAATGTGCACTGAAATTGATTTTTGATTGAAAATGTTCATCAGAGAAATGGAAGGGTTTTTCATCTTGATGGCACTGTGCAGGAGAGGAGTCTTTGAAAAGAAAACGCCCCCTTTCCGCGACTCGCACAAGAAGAAAAGAGGAGAAAGCGAAAAACAAACTCACAATACCTTTTTCGTTGCTTACTTTCAAGAAGCATAACTATTTGCGAACAAGATAATTCTCGTCAAACATGGTTGAACGGCTGTTGACACAAACCTGGAAGATTAATATTGACAAAGGACACAACCTGACAGCTGAAACAATTTGCTTGAACCGCGGGTTGGACAATCTGGAATGACGCCGTTTACTTTGAAACTTCTGCATGTGTGCTGTCGTTGCATCAAAATCACGAAGAGGCTGCGCAGTTTGCCAGTGTCAGACCTCTCTGTGCAACTCAGATGCAGTGGAGTCAAGAACAAATCGAAAGAAAGAAAATGGCTTCTTCTTCCAGGCGTTTTTTAGTGAACTCGTTGAGTTTGTCTTGTTCAACAGAACCGAGTTTATTGCAGAAATGAAGTTTGAAACTGACTGACACGCATTTGATCTCAGATGACCGAGGATGTTTTGACAACAGATCCGCAAAAAAAGCAAAGTTTTTGATTTTCAACAAGAAGCAAGAGATTTCAGATGTATCCCAGCAAAAGCTCAATCGTGTGTAAATTGACAATTTCATTCAAAACAAAAAGAACCAGAAGACTGTTTCGATTCACAAATTGGGACACGAGCACAAGTTGCAAAAATAATTTGCAACGAAACACTTTCATGTCTCCACAAGAAAACAGTGCGGAGAAAGCGGCCTCTTTGCAGGTACCAGCATGATGGGAGGTTATTGAAGTCCTGGACAAGCACGACGTGAATCCAGATCTCCGATGCTTGATCTGGACACTTGTTCCACTATCTCAAGCGAAGAAATTTGGTCTTCAGCTTCTCTGTACACAACATGAAACTCAGAACAAACTTTGTTGCTCAGTCAAGAGACAAAGTATCGCAGTGCCGATCAGGGATGAGGGAAAAATCCTCTGAACTTGAAAATACTTGGCTTCTGTGCACTGGTGTTTGAATGAGAACTGTGTCGTACAAAATTGCTTGACGGAAATTCAATTTTCTGGTCCAGTTGACAGAATTTTTATGGCCACTACCAAAGTCTAACTCGTGCTTGTCGAATGAAGCTGCGAAACTCAGATTGAAGTTCCGCTGCGCTGCTGTTTCTGCTTTCTTGCGTTCTTCCTCTCCACACCAGAACACAGATGCAAGGGGAACAGTCTTACAGGATTTTGGTTTGGAAACCAACGTCTGGACTTTTGTTCTAGATGTCCCTGAACGTTGTTGGCGAGTTACGTTGATGTCTTTTCTGTCGACGGCCCCACCCATCGCCGCACAGCACGTTTCAGTCTCTTGAGTTGCATTGTCCCTCCTGCCAAAATAATTCAAATAAAAAAGAGGCCAGGAACCTGCGAAATTACGGCAGTTTGCAATGGAATTTTGTGAAGCGCGCGTTCGCAGCAGATTTGACATGAGGCATGAATAAATTATGAGGCTGTGTCAGAGGAGAATGGATGTTTCTCTCTCGTGCTGTCAGCGCCAGATGAAGTCAGGCGCGATCCGACCGCTGTTAAAATGTCACAAAATCCAGAGTAATTTTCAAGGATGAAGCACCGATGGAATTTTGCCTTCCGGAGCTTTGGAGCAGATCATCCACTCAAAGTTGAACAAAACTAATGCGAAAGTTGACGGTCCAGGCGAAGAACCAGAGCTTTTGTGTCAACATTAGGATCAGCTTTGTCTTCGAAAAATTGGTGGTGTGGAGTGATCTCACACACTTGATTTTCCGGCACAAATGAACAACAAGGAGGTCAGGCTGCCAAACTTCCCATTCCATTTCCCTTCAGTCGGCTTCGACGTGATATTGCTTCTGCAGACGTACCAGACCGAGGTCTTCCAAGACAGGTTTTGCGAACGAGTCACAAGACATCACTCAGACTGAGAAACCAGGAACTTCAGTTCACACGAACCCAGCAGGACTGAACCCGGGTGGGAGCGTGGAGAGACCAGTGCGTTCCCGGATCGACCACTGATCAATTGCCTCGGTCGCTGCACAACTTCCGGACCCAGCACATCAAGCGCTCCATGTTTCATGTCCGTCCATTACGGCGGACGGGCGGAAGCATGCCGCCGCACTCGCTGAATACATCCGAGGACCTCCGCACCAGTTCACTGAACAACTCCCACTGCTCTGGAATTTCCAATGCTGGTTGCATCTCGTTCGTGGCGAGGTTTCTTTGTGTGAAGCTTTTCAATTCGTCGTTGACTTTCTGATGTGTGGATTCTTCCGTCAAGTCGATGAAATTTGAATGAAATGTGCGTCATCAAAACTCAAATCTTGTGGCGTCAGTGCATTCAAACGTCAACTGTTAAGCAGGAGACAAACGCGTCAGAGAATGCACGCAGAATCGCTTCATTTCGCAGGAACAAAGTCAGAAATGAAGTCAATGTCAGGAGTGCATTGACGATCGTCGACAAACCCTGAACAAAAACACAAGTTTTTTCTGTATGAACGAAAGGTTCATTGAAATAGATTTGGAGAGCGTACAAAATGTCTGCGAACAATTGGCGCACTCCATGTTGAAAGGCTGACAATGGGCTGAAACGCGACACTTGTCAGTGCAGTTTTTGTGGCAAATATTGTTTGTTCTTTGGAGCCTCTTCCATGGTGTTCGCAAAAACTATAAAATCCCTTTTGAAGGCAATGAAGAAGCGTTCTGTGTGTATCGCGTGTTTCTGGATGTGCATTTCTCATGTTGTTTTCAGCTCCGCAGGAAGAACCAAGGACTTGTTTTGCGGAGGCTGGACATTGAATTCGCTTCTCAACGAAACAAAGTTTTCCGAATCTCAAAGAAATAAGTGCTTGGGTATAAAAGCCTGCTGATCTGGACGAACGTCGTCGCCCAGGCCGAGACCTCCTGTCCCCGCCCCAGTTCTCGAGGTTCCCATCTACTTCCGGTTCCTCATCGAGCGCCGGTCCAACAGGAACTCAATTGCTTCTCGCTCGACTCGCTTCACGAACGCGCGCGCGCTCCCGTGGGACACGTTTACGACCTCAGACAAAACAGTTCGCAGGAGCGCTAATTTATGGGTTCTGCGTGGACCAAATTGACTTTCCATGTTGGTACTCAGAGCGGTAATATGGACAATACGTGAATACGAGCGGCGGCAGGCAGGTCCATTAGACTGCGGAGACGTAATGAGGAACTTCAGGTGGAACGCGAGTGACATGCAAGTGTGTTGCCGTGTGTGACACTGATGTGCAGAACAAGACAGTCTGAAAGCTGATGAGGGTCTCAAGATCTGAAGCTTCAATGCACACCAAACCAAACACATATGCAAAACCAGGCGCAAGTGAAGACGTGCGGAACTCTGGTTTCAAGCGTGAAGAACAGAAACTCAGTTGCAAGAAAAACATCCGGGACAACGCGCACTTTGCATGTGAATGAACCTGATTTTCTGCACCAATGTGAGCTTTGTACCCTTCTTCACTAAATTCAATTTTGCCAGTGAATGCAATATCATCATCCAACACAAAAAGAGCTGGAGAATGGGAAATATTTTCACGAGCTTCTTCAAACATTTCAGAATGCGGAGGCAGGATCAATGCCTTCCACTCAGATCCTGGAATAGAAAAGTAAATTTACATGCGAAGTCGGCACAAGAGCGCTCAATCAAATCTGGATCGGGCCCGTTTCGTACGGTGCAGTCGAATTTCATACAATTGAGAATCTCTAAGTTGTCGCGCCAAACTCATGCGAAATGGGTTCGTTCAAAGAGCAAAGTACTCCCGGAGTTATGGTGCTTTTCGTGAGGAAATTTAACCCTTGAAGTTCTTGTTCATCTCGCTGCCTGTTGTGGATGGAATACCGAACCAGTGTTTGATGTCAGTCTGTTTGACTTTCAATACTCAATTTCCTCCTCAGCTCAAACATGGGACTCGGAGCTCGGGAAATCTCGGGCTTTCTTCTGGATGGGAAAGAAATCCCAGACACTGATCCTCTCCCGCTGAACGACCAAACTCCCCCTACTTACCGAAATGAATTATTCTGATGGGAATAACAAATAGCTTCAATTATTGCGTAAAAATGAGACGTGAATAATTTATAATGATTCTGCAGTTTATGGTGGATGGTGAAGTGGAAATGAAGTCAGATTTGCAGGTGATTTGCGCGGCATGAAACGAGGTGGAACGATCAGAACAAAAGTGACTGAGATACTGCTGTTTCGCGCACCTCTGATGCCACATCATTAACATGCACCGCGGAGGAGGTGGCGAAAGAACCAGGAAAACATCTGTCTGTATTTGTCTCAATCCAAACAGCAGGACGCAATTCATCAGCCTCGTTCACAATCTCATACGTGGCCATTTTCAAAGAGACAAACAACTGTGTGACATTTTCCTTTCGACACCTCACTCGAGATCAAAGATTCGCAGCGAGAGCACTGAAGAGCATGCCCATCATCTAATTGCTGCTCTGACCTTAAACGAAGCTGCAGACCGAGTATTTCACCCTTGAGAATATGAGATTATCTGCAGACCGCAGTGGACTCTTGTGGCTTCGCTAAATGTTTTGTTCTCAAAGGAAGATTTTTTTGCTCCCGAGGCTCTGTCGTTGCGGCGATACAGAGAAAGCGGGCGAATCTTTGCAGATCATGAGAACCAACCTGCCAACTGCAAATACACGCAGGTACGGGGCGCGCTTTTTGGACCGATCCACTCTCAATTTTCACCAATGTTAAACTGTCAACACAAAATTCATCCAAAACAGCACTGAAGGTTCTGTTTTACATGCTGATGTTGAAGGCTGCATTGAATTTGGCTCTCTTGTCATCTGTCTTTGCCTGCAAAATGTTTATCCATCTGAATAATTTTGGTCCCCTGCAAATTGTTTTGAAGGAAGCATCAGGATTTAAATTGTGAGCATACATGACTGATGTCTTCTCAAATTATCTTCATTTGAGTCCACTTTTACCTCTCAGTTAGACCTACTGGTACAAGAAAGACAACTGTTTCTGACCTCCCTAATCAATCCCAGGAGTCAGGAGAAATAAAAAATCCACTTGGTGTTTTGGAAGAACAATATGTCAACTTTTCTTCCTCAACAAACAGGGTTCCAAGATCAACCATATGTTATCCTTGGTAAAAAAATAACTAATGTGAGGTAAAGACATTGATCTGATGTTGTGGATTCAATACTGTTGTGATGAACCCCCGTTTTATCGATTGCGATCGGTTAAATAAAACATCTGCCTCGTACAACCCGCACAAGTCCAAGACACATTTTGTGCCTGCTGAGAAAACTGCCTGGGGCGCGTCCGTTTCTTGGTATCTGTATTGACAGTCACAGCTTTTCACAACTCAAAATCTTCAACACAACCAACAACGTACGAGCGAAGTCCTCAAGGAGGTCCTCGTTCTTACATAGGCTCTCCTCACTCAACTGAGAGCCGGAAGAATTCTTTAAAATCTCGAAGCGTGCACAACCTGGCTTTTTGTAGTGGCTCAAATTTACTGCAAACAAAATATCCGGACGCTTCTCCCAATCCTGCAAAGAACTTCGGGGGTTATTATTGGCAGTGATGACTTGTATTGGTGGGAATTACGCAGGCAGCTCAGTCCTCGGTGCGCGGGGCTGGAGCAGATGGGACCTACATACTAATTGGGACCGAAGCGGTGTAGTCGGTGCGACCAGCTCCTTCCTCACAGACTGTCTTGGTGTGGACGTTTTCTGCCAACTTCAAGTGCAAAATGTTTCCTGATCTTGTGATATTTGAAAGTAAAACTTTTCCCAATCTTCCCCCAACCAAGTTATTTGGGAACAGGCAACACAGTCTTCGGATTGGTCAGGCTGCGCCGTCAGTGAAGGTGAGTTTGACCAACCCACTCCACCTTTGGCATCGTGGGTTGGTCACTTACCTTCACCTTCGGGTGGTGGCCAAGCATGTAGTCCGTCAACTTGCTCCTCTCGACTCTGGTCCGTGTGTTCCATGTCTGGTATCACAACTTCAGTTGAGTCCCTGTTCGACCCCCGACACACACACACACACACACACACACACACACACACACACACACACATCAGTCCCAGGAAGGTCTCTTTCGGATGTATGTGTGTGCTGAAAAGAGAAAACTCCTTGTCCCACCAGTTGTGGTCAAATGTTTTCGTGGATGAGGGGTTATTTTCGGGGGGTCTCAGCTGCCCCTGCAACACCGGCCGGCTGCGCCAGGCACGCTCGTGATTGATCGGCGACGAGGGATTCGGAACAATGTGCTAATATTAGATCGCACATTCTTAAGATGTTCATAAATCCACGCGGATCATTCATCCGGAATGCTGGACAGAGATTGGACGCCCTTTTCGCCCTGAAGTGTGTGTGTGAGATGGTGTTGGTGTGAACTCTGGAGGAGTTGTGGTTTGCGCGGACTGTCGTCAAGAGGAAGCTTGTGGTCACTTTAGAAAACACAACATCATAGTTTCAAGCAAAACTTCATGAAATTTGTGTTTTCTTGTGTGTGTGCACTTACTGTCGATGTGTATCTGGACGGTTTGTGGTGTGTGTGTGTGTGTGTTGTGTGTGTGTGTGTGAGAGAGAGGGGATGCATATCTCCACGAAATTTTTGACCATCACGTGTTTTCAGCGGATTTTCTTCTCTCAGACAAAACAGGTCACGCACTCTTGAAAAGCTGGATCTTGAAGACAAGGGTGTTTGGTCAGGGTTGAGACTATTTTCCACTCATGCCGATACAATTTTCTTCGTCAGCATCAGCTTGTTGAACTCGGACATCCTCACCGATTTGTGCCTTGACACCTTGGCAGCCTTTTCCATTGTGAGGCCAACGACTCACGAAAGGCGATCAGACCCCAGAGAAATGGTCTGTGTCAGACTTGCAGGTTTGGTCAGCAGTTGTGCCTTCACCCCGAGCGGAGACGAAGCACTCAATCGATCATTTTGAGTGATTAACTCGAACTAAATCTGATCACCGTTGACTAATGTTGATTGATAAGAGTGCACAGGTTCGAGGACGCTCCGCGATGGTCACTGCTCCGGCTTAATGAGCGGAGTCGCAGTTGTGTCCTGCGCGGATTTGGACGCCATCAGCAGGAGCCTGACAGATTGCCTGACCAATCAAGCACGGATCAGATTCAAGAAGATGTCCAGGGCTTACCAGACTGCGTCCTTGATGACAATGCTCCTTCTTCGTTTGTTTTCAACTTGTTTGACTGAAGATACAAGAAATGTTTGGGCTGTTTGAAACCAGCAAAGAGCCTTTTGCGCAGAGTTAATTGTGGACATCACAAACGATTACAGTTGACACAAAAATTACAACAGAGCTTGTTGTTGAATCTGTCGTGCGATGTTCTTTGTGAATCAGCAAAATTGGCCAAAAAGCGGCTCAACTGCCACAAGAAGTATCTGAATTATCAAGAGAAACAAACTTGAGATGATCAGACACATTGTGCTGCAGAATCCAGGTCCACTCGAGTTTGAGAACTTTTGCACACAAAGTTTTTCTTGAAACTGAGAATTTTTGCACACAAAGTTTTTCTTGAAACAAAGGACAAGGGAAAATTTGGAATCTTGGGAAGCTGCTGAAGCGTGCATCGCACTCCAATTGCACCGCACAAAACACATTTGAGGGATTCTTCTGGCTTTGCTGTGGCAATAGCTTTGTCAATATTGAGACAGTGATAATTGCATCTCATAACAAGATATTCAGCTGCCGCCAGTCCATATTTCTCGCGAGCTCAGTGTAGCAGTTTTGTCTTTGCCGAGCAGGAATTCCAGTCAGATACGCAAGAACAAGGAGAAGTTGATGAGGTTTGTTCTTTCCAGCCTGACAATCTTGCAAAAATTGCTGTTCAACGGTTGACTGTCACCAACTGTAGATCCAGTCTGGTGCAAACTATCTTCTTGCCCGAACAAAACCAAGCAGTTTGTCCAAGGCATATTCGGTGTCCCATTGGTGGCTCAGGGTGCTGTGTTGCGCTTTTGTCAGTCTTCCTTCACGTCAGGGCGCGTGCCCCACACACGTAATTGTGTGGATCAGCTGAAGAAGACACTCACGTACGAGTACAGTGGAAAATTGTGGTTTGCCTCACAACAGACGAGATGCTCGAAGGAATCAAAAATTCTTCCGGAGCCAAACAAGAAAGCTGCTTCTTGCACTGTTGGTTTCGTTGTTGGACAGAGAAGACGCAAATGGCAGACGCTGAACTTTTCTTGTTTGAAAAATAGAACAGAACTCAGTACAATCCTCGAAACATGTGTGCACCTTCTTTCGTATCCGGGAACATGCGGGTCTGTGAGGACAGAATTTGTAGCTGCACCATCAGTGAGCGTGTGATACCTCATGTCCAAAAATAACCGTCATAAAATCAGCGCGGATCGATGGAGGCTGATTGCATTCAAATTTCTCCTGCCAGCCAACTCTCCGTCCCGGCTGATTTAATTCCAACGCCGCACTCGTCTTTCCCAAAAGGCAGCACTGACCAGAGTTTTTCTTTCAGTATGTTGTGTCCAATTGCATGTTTGAACCCATTAGCGGTTCGCACGCACAATGAGTTGGTTCCAAATCTTATCAAAACCAAAGGACCGGAACTTCTTTGGAACAAATGAATTTGGCTTGGTTCTGCAACCGGCAGCGAAACAACCTGCGAGAAGGAAGAACCCGATGCTTGTCAACACACACAAGTGCAGAAAGTTTGAAGTTCTGGATGAATTGTCGCTGGTTCCGCCTGCTATAAATTCACATTTTCTGAGTGAAATAAGTTCACGAAAGCCAGCAAAGAAGGAAAATTCTACATTGCGTCCACAGGTCAACTCGTGGACTGTTCCAATTGGCCGAGCTCGAATAGGCTGGACCAAGTGTCAACTGAAGTTCGTCCGTTCCGCCTTGACTCGTGGCTGATGTGCCTCCAGAATTTCTGAGACAGACTCACCAGGCGAGCGCGTTTGTGGTCAGAGTTTCTGTCGTCTGGTATACACTTGAAAAATCGTCGTACTCTGGTGAAGGGGAAGCACTGCACGCACCTTCAAGAACAGCAAACAGCAAGAGTGTGGGAGCTTGATGCTGGGGATCCGTGATGGCCTCCGACGCATGGAATGACAGACGCTTTGAAACTGACGACTGAACGACAGATATTCTGCTCTAAAATTTTGTGCCTCAGGCTCAAAATATCGGTCTGTGATCTGACGAAACAAAAGAGCTTTGAGTGCAAGAACCCTCAACAACGTGTCAAAATTCAAAGAGCCAATGTTCCTCAAACGTACTTTCAGAAGCTGATGCCAAATCCTTACGAACTGGCACAATGTTGCAAGCGCTGAAGAAGCTTTCGTTTCCGTCTCGAATTGTTCCCGTCTGTTTCCACAGTGCGTGGGACTGGAGTGGATAAAATCGGCTTTGTGGCGTCGGACCTCCCCATTGGAATCCGTGGGGAATCTGGAGACATCACACACAACCAGCTTTTTGATGCTTTAGGTTTCGGGTCCTTTAAAGCAACAACGTAAAGTCCCCTGAAGAACATTCGTTGTAAGAACCACGCTTTGAACGTCAGATCTGCAGGAATTCGGCCACATCGTCTCCGTAGTTGGCGCCTCAACTGCATTTCCTCTCGGCACGTCGGTCTTGTGGCGAATGGCGCCTGTTCTTATTTAGCACACTTCACAAAAGAGGGATCAGCAAGGGATTCCGTATTGACCCAGCCTTGTTCTTATCTCGCTTTTCTCTGACTCAGACATACTCAGGGAGGTAAGTAAACGAACGACATCTAACAATCCGCAAATAATGTTTGCGCCAAATCATTCTGCTCTGTGTGGAAAAGCAAGAAAAAAGGCACGATGCCCAAATTCTGCAGACACCTGCTGAGCTGTTCCTGAGGATGGTTCTTGACTGGTGGTGATACCAAGTGATCACAAAGTGGACATTCCTCACAAAAACAATGGAGCAACAGAAGCGATGTCAAGTCTGAGCGCCCGGTGCATAAATGTTTGAAGACGAAGCCTCAGCTGAGGAGGCGGCAGATTGTGCAAACAGTGTTTTGTTCTCGAGTCATCGTGAATCTACCTCTGCGCGCCGCCCAACCAGCCGTCAAACAAACGAGTCCGGCCGTTTGTTTGTCCAGCAGGGAGTGGGTCTCTGCAACCAATTTCATTTCCTTTTCCCGCACGGTTTCGGTGTTGTGTACACACCTCTCGTCGTTCACAAGAGCACAAAACACCAAATCCAGGTTCGCTGTTGTTTTCAACAGAGTGCCGAAAGACAGCTGGACAAAGTGGGGTTTTACCTTTTCTCGCAGTCAAGTGAAAATAGCATACCTTTTGATCCCCTTAGATTCTCCTCCCAAAAACGCGTAAATCTTTTGGAACTTTTTGACAAATAGCTAAGTTTGGCAGGGTTTGGTTTCTGCACATCAATCTGGTCTTTGCACTGGTCGGTTCTGAGACACCCGTCTGTTGGACCATGCATCAAGGACAAAGAGTTTCTGAGCGATCATTTTTCTTTCGACCAGGAAGACCCAAGAGAAACGACCAAAGCAACCGCGGAACTCTCAGAGCAAAAAGGATAAGCTCACCTTTTGGTGAAAAGGGGAGGAAAACCTCACAACTTCCAACCTTGTCCTTCAGCTCTTGCCATGCAAATGTCCATTCCACAAGTAATTCAGCGAAACGTCATCAGGACTGCTTTCTGCAAGAACTTGTTTGTTTTCGCACAAAGAAAATATTCACATACGAACACAAGAACACGGGTGCCACTGCCGAACGTAAAGACGCAGTCGCAAGGGCGGCAAAAAGGCCAAAACAACAGAATGGAAACGAGATCCAAGTTTTTTTATGCCGCAAGCAGCAGGTGCAACCTGGGGAATCCAGGACAAAAAGGCCTCGGAGCAGGTGCAGAAAGGAAGGCCACCTTCACGCGCTGAGCGCCTCTTGTGTTGCGTCGCAATGTACACTGGGTGGTTGTGGTTTCGACAAGACTTGCACAAGGCAACAACTCGTGTCGCATCAAGTGTGAAGCTGACTGAAGAGGAGGCCAGGCGCCACGAGTGCTGGCCGCGGATGAAGAATGTTCCTGCGGTGTTTGTTCCTGATCGACCTTCGTGCATGACGGACAAAGACCACACACCTCAAGGGTGGGTCCAGGCCTTGGTTCTGTTGGCCTCATGCAGACAAACACGACCCTCCACCACGAGAAAAAAATGCCATTTACTTGTCACATCAACATTAAAACTTGACTCCTAGTGTTTTCAGGTGGAGAAGTTGATCACATATAACTTTCCCGCTGCCGGCATTCATACATTTGAAGCGGGCAGAAGAAAATCCTGGTTCACTCTTTGATTCTTTTGCCATGGCAGGCACTGCAGACACTTCAGGCAGCAACAGTAACAAGAACCTCAATCAATTGATGTTCTTCTCACCAATCTCTTTCAAGTGCACTTTCTTACTCTTTGTGTTTCTACGCACAAATAGGTAAGACTGCAGACACTGCTGGCCACACATTTTCCACACGACGTGGACCCAACACGCCTCGTACGACAGTTACATTTATCGCGATGTGAGGGTCCGTGGATTCGAACATTAATCTTCGCCGCGGGACTCCGACTTCGCAGAGCCGGCGTCGCTCGGCTGCGTTCACACGGGATGCGTCCGACTTTGTGCCTCCGAACAAGTACGTGGATGTCAGCTGCGTCCTTGTGGGTTCGGCAGAAACGTCCACGTTTTCGCCTGTGTTGGGACTGTCCATTGACTTTGGTTGGGGGGGGGAGGGAGGTGCAACGCTCCTGCTGTGACTCGGCCTGCACGGCAGATGAGTTTTCTCCGGCGCGCAGTGCCTCGCCTCGTACTCATCCCGACCATTACTCAGGCCGGGAACGGCGAAAGATCGACGATGCTCCTCTCCCAGCCAACCCGCGACGTGTGCCTGCGGATTCGTGTCCTGCTCAGCCGTTCTCCCATTCTGGCCTGGCTTCACCTTTCCATGGAATGTGACAAAAGAGCGCGGAGAGGAAGTTGGCCAACAACAGGCAACATCTTTGTTGTTGATCTTTTTGTGGATCAAAGTCTGACGAGGAAAGTAATTTGCGCAGTGTTCCCCTTGATGTACAAAAATGACACTGAAAAAACAAACTGTTGCGAAAATTGCCATAAATAATCCACAGTGCAGAATTACAGCTGGTATTTCCACGAAACATCAAAAGATATGAAATCGGCGGCTCGCCTGTGGCTCGTGAATTAAAAGATACATTGGTTTGGTGATTATGGACCTCGACCGTCGCGTTGTGAAGCCATAAATCTTTGTCAGGTTCCGGAAAGTCTGCGCTCGTTTCTTTGTGCGTCTCTGTCACTGCAGAGTTCGTGGCTTCGTCGCTGCACCAGACTTCAACTCGGCTTCACGTTTTTTTTGTTTCCGGAAATGACCCACTTTTGAAACTTCCGTTTTTCTTTGGCCAAACAATATTTCAGAATTTCATCAATGCGCCAACGTGCCATTGCCCTTGAGAAGTTGTTTTTCCCAGAGTGTAGCCCGGATTCTCGGAGACGGAAGACAAAGGGGTCAATAAATCGCTAAAGCCGCACCGCTTTGGCACGCGTACGTGTACTGTGGGAACCAACAGTAAATATCGGATTGTGGCAAAGATAAATAGCCCTCTTCACTTTATTTCGTGATGGGAGAAGATTTGTCTTGTTTGCGCTCCTTCGGCAAAAAAAAAAAAAAACCGGCGTCGCGCTCAGGACTGACGTATTAGGTTCTTCTCAGAAAATAACATGTCGGGATCAAGATTCCGAGACTGACACGATCCGCGATTGTCCTTGCGCTGGGAAAGTGACTTGGCCTCGGGAATGTGCTGTTTGAAGCAAAACTGTTGCTGACTTGGAACTGGTCAAGATCCAAGTGTGTTGTGCTGTGTCGTTCCCATTCCTCGCTGTGTTCTTGGTCCAAACCTCGAGGTTTTCGAAAAGTGTCTTCAACCACATTTGCGTTACACGTCGGTGGATTTTCATGCTCGCACGGGACCGGCAAACACTGCATGACTGGCACACTTCACCACAGAACTAGAGCCCTTGCCAGCAATCTATCCCTGAAAGTACAGGTTTTCTAATTGAGCGTTTTAGTTTTCCGTGCCAGAAACGCCTCATTTGGCGAAACAGGAGTCGAACGCACTTCGCAAACGCACGGCATCGATTGCGTGAGCACACGTGCGCGCTTGGCTATTTTTACATGTTCAACATGAGCCGTATGCAGCTTCGTGAGAGTGTCAACATACATTGACCCAGAATGGCAATACATGTGGCCGAAACCACTTTCCCTTATTGATTTGGACCCGTCAAGAATTTCCTCCCAAGGGCAGGAAAACGTGGCTCGAAGTTACCGCGCGCAAAACGTTTGTTGCATAATGCATCACCACTGCAAAACGTGACAAGTTTTGTCTACATTTTGATATTTTATTGGGTGTAAAAACATGAATCGATGGAATTCGAAAGATCAGATTGGCTTTGCATAGTAGGAATGTTGTACCGTGTCGGGGGGTTCGGGGGTCAACGAAAGAAGTAAACTGCATGGGAAGGAAGGAAGAATGTGAATTTCGCATGATGGAAGGCAGTAAATTTGAAGGCTGGCTGTTTCTGCTCTGTAATTTTAGTTGAGGGTGAATTTGATGGTTTCTCTGCCTGGATTGGTTTTGATTACTGAGGGAGATTGGTCGCCCAGGCAACAAGTAATGCATTATTGTCCCGCGCTGATAAAGAAGGAATGTCACACGAGGGGCAACAACAAACTGTGTACCTTTGCAGATAAACTGCTGGCAGTCAGGCTCAAATTGGACCAATCTGCAGTTGGCACAGGCAAAGCTGGCTTGGTTCCCAACAAAGGAAAGGGAGCCATTTTGAGTCGCCATCTTGGAAAGTTGTCGCCAGCCATGGTTGGAGGGAGCGAGGGAGGGAGGGCTGCGGAATCCTGGATGCAGAGCGGAGCAGCAGAATCCTGGATCAATGTTGCAGCCTCGCTGCCTGCTGTCTGCAGATTCCCCACTGCAGATACCACTCTGCGAGTTCTCCGCTTTGCCCTCAAAAGCTGAAGCGACTCAAATCTGTCAACTATTCCCTCAACATGCCTTTTTAGAATGGATTGAATCGACATAATTACGTCATCGCCGGTGGATTACACAGAACCGCTGAGACAATTTGTTCAAAAATCTTGATCCACTGCAACAAAGTTAATCCAGGCAATTTCCCTTGCTTTGTTAAAGCCATACAAATGCGGAGAGCGTTCCTTTGGAGCCACTCGGAACGGCAAGCCAAACAAATGCTGATTCATTTCAGATAGAATTCTGCCTGGAAAGCGAAGTTTCCCTGAAAATGGATCAAAGCTGAGATATTTTTTGTGTCTTACTATCTGAATATGGTTGGAGGGGGAAACAGGGAGCTGCATGCGCCATCCGTCTTTCATATTCCAGTAAAATATACATGGACGTCAGCCATGCTATTTTGTGTTGACACTTACTGCAACCATGATGCGAAAATTCTCTTGTTTTCGCATCGTGCCTGCTGTAAAAACATTTTCCAATAAATTATATTTTTTTCTCATTTATATAACAAGTGAACAATGAATAGATCGCAAATATGGCATCACATAACGAAGAGTTCGCGACTTCATCAGAAAGCGGATTTTTACAACAGTGTGACACTTGTACTCGTACCTCATCTTGTGTTTTAGACGTGACTTTCATATTGAATACGTTTAATACTAAAATCATACATACACGCAGAGCTGGTCAATATAAAAAATGATGCTGCAACAACCTGTTTGTGAAATGTTCTTGCAGTTGAAACCACACGAGAACTGCAGCCATTTCTGGTCACATCAGAACAACATGTGCCTCTGCCATGCAAATGACACAGCCAGACTTGTCTTTAACCACACACGAAGTTCACTTGTGCACACGAAAACAGCGGGATCTGTCACAAAGATGTGTTTCAATTGCATGGGCAGTGCGTTTTTGGTGTGACTTTTCTGACGCGAAGTGTCCGCAAACAAAACAAAAATCTGTCATGATGGAGAAACAAACAACGTGTGACACCACATGCCTGAAATCCTATTCAGATCTGGTCCTGCACAGGAACTGCATGCATGAATGCCTGAGACACAGGGACGAAACTCCCAGAGAGCCCTTCATCTCTGCAACATGTTCATCTGCAGTCACTTTTGCGCTGCAGAAGCTCCTGAACATCAAAACAAAAGGGTGATTGATCCGAGCTGCTGACAGAGTGTCTCTATCATCGATCAATTGCCTCATTTATTTCCAACCGCAAACAAAACAACGTTGAATTCAATGATAATGTTGATCACATGTTGAAGAAAGATACCAGCATTGGAAACGATACTCTTTGGTGACTTTGCAGTTTGATTTTGTATTTTGATGCTTGTTTGCTGAAAGGAGAACTTGACAACGAGAACAGGGTAACAAAACTGCGGATGAAAACGTAACAGTTGCAGATGTCTAAACCACGCTCGCACCAGACCCTGGCCATTATGCACACCCCTACGTGGGAAAACATAGTTCTACGATGCTTTAGAGCGAATGCGACTTCCAGAACGATGAACTGCTCGCACTGTCTTGCTGTTGTACCGAAGTATTCGCGACGCCCTTGCTGCACCGATCAATAGTGGAGCCAACGCAGAATAACAGCCGAGGCGACTCCGACGCTCGATATATCGATTCCAGATCAGTAAAATTACCAGGGGCAATCAAATTACCTTCGGGTTTGCACTCTTTGGAATATAGGTATTGTCCTTGTGCATGTGTTTGGCTGCATGCACGATGCATTCGCAAATGCACTGGCAAAAATTTTGACCCAACTTGCATGTGAACATTTTGCACGCAATTTAAATCTGTTAAACGTGCAACTACTGCAGGTATAATCACTGGGAAGGGTGCACAAAGTCTCTTCAGGCCAACAAAGTTCACTGCAATGGGCATGTTGTGACTCGGGGCAGGGTGACTCGCACAAGACACACATCAAGGTAAAATAGTTGCTGAACAGGAGGGGTTCAAAATGCTGTGCAAGTGAAGTGGACCAGACTGCCTGTGTGCAGAAAATTACGCAGTCAACCACAAATGCTGTCCGTGCACGGACGCAGTGTTCACCAAGCGGGAGACACGGAGGCTTTGGAGTGGTTCAGTCACTTTGGGAGGGAGGTTCATTGACACCATTCACTTCGAACAAGTCAGATTGACCAGGAGGCACTGTGCATTTGCAAAGTTACCACACCATTGCGCGTTGAGAGAGTGAGAGAGGGCATGCAGCAAGGCTATCGGTGTGCAGTTCCCTCGCGACAGATTGAATGCAATAGTGCCTGAGATGTGCTGATGATTTTGCAAGTTTTTGATGCGACACGGAGACTTCACAAGAAAACAAGAACACGTGCTGCACTCTTGGTCAGTGTTCTTCAGACAGATCTGCAATGACCTACTGTTGACCTTGTTGTGGATCATTCTCACGATGTTGTTGGCCTTGAAGCTTTGCACAGCTGACAACCTAAATGGACGGATGAACCCACCATAAGCTGTGCCAACCAAAGCCACAAGCGTAACGCACCAAAAGCAGAGGGCATGAGTGTTGGATTTTGTCTCGCGCAGGTTTCAGTGAGATGTAGACAAGCTGACACGCACACACAGTTGATATGGTAGAAACACAAAGGACCGTGGTGATTCAGCCATTAAAAGTGAAGCAAAGAACTCTTGGGCTTTTGATATGAGAAATGAGAGATGGCTTGCTTGTGCGGTGAAAATGATTGGTTTCTGAGGGGGATAATCAGATTACGTGATTTTGTTGTCAAGGGAGCCAAGGTGCAACAGTGATTGTTCGTGGTTGCTATCTACCCTTGTACAGCCACAGCATTCACGGAACAGATAAGTCATTGGCGATCTCACATATCCATGGCAACCAACAGAGAATGATTTGATTACTCGTACCTTGACTCACCAGGATCACGCACAGACTGGCACACATTTTTGAAATGGACCATAGTACACAGTGTCTCACAGTTTGGTGCATCAATCGACGCCGTGGTCACTTGGGATGCACATAACATTGGCCTCGTGTGTTGTGCTGGAGAGTCATAATGTCAGTTGGTCTTGGTTGGCTCCGGTTTTTGCACCCGTACAAAGCACCATTGTGTCTGTCCGTGTTCGGAATCTATCAATTACGCTTTGCATGTACGACCGCAGTGGTAGTCGACTCACTCCATCAGTCACTCGAGCCCGCTTCGCCGCTGCTGCAGGGTCCGGTACAGGGCATCGTGCCCAGGAGACCAGTCCAGCCTCGGGTTGACACGACAGTCGCTGCTCGAGGCGCTGACCATAGGGGGACAGGAGATGGAGGGAGGGAAGCGACACTGCGAGGTGAGATTCTGTCCAAGACAGGAGGGAACGTGACGCTACTGGGTCCAGTCCACAGTGTCGTATTTCCCCAGATCCTTTTGTAGTCCACAGTCTCGGAGGTGTCTGCATCTGACGGCCAAAATGAAATTGGAGGAGCCGTCGCTCTCCGGCCTAGTTTACCGTCTCCACTTGAGCGCGCCCGGCCCGATGGACTGATTGGTGCTGAAGCCGGTATTGACCTGGTCCCGTCTCTGGATGCCCAATCTCGCCGCAAGTCGAGTCCATTAGGGGCCTGGACTCCGGGAGGCCTGGTCCGGCATGGGCCATGACTCGCTTGGGCCAGAGATAAGCTCGAGGAACCTTCGGCCCGCACAAGTGTCTGATACTCAGGCCAATACGAAACGGGCTCGATGTCATGTCATGTGCAGCTGCAACAGACAAGTTTGTCTCCTTCCTTCCTGGCCTTTCTCTTTCCTCCGGCTTAGTTTGTGTGTTGTGTTGAGATCAGGTTTGTACACTCCGCCGCCACTCATGCTGCTCTGCTCGGATTCGCCCCGGTCTTTTGATGTGTAGATTGGAGTCGAGGCCCGGTCCCTGATTGTTGTTCCGCAGCAATGGGAGGATTCTCCCGTGGGAGGCGAGACCGGAGCCCCCGCTGCCCGCCGAGCGCTTTCTCTCCTCAGTGACGGTAACAAGCTCGGGCATCATTCCCTCATCATGTAGCTTCTTCCGCTCACAGCCAACTAAGCCGGGCCTCGGCCCCGCTCTCCGGGGACCTCGAGCCCCCGCGTCCCTGCACGCCGCCCTGGCTTACTATTCAATCCCTGTTCGCTCTCTCTGCTCTGTGTAAATTCCTTGCGTATTCATAAGTGTGATTGTCCTGTATTGCTTCCCTCTGGTAAAACGCCACTTCATTTACAATTTCAGTAAATGCAATGCATTGCTGAGAGCATAACAACCACGCTAACGTATTCACTGTAGTCATCTTTCCTTTCTATGTACAGTCTTCCCAGTTCACATCCATTGCAAAAACACTGAGTATTCCATTATGTACAAATCTGTGCCTTAAAATCACATTTCCAATGTCATATGCATCTGAATATCACAAACTACAGGGGCTGTGTTCACGTTCTCAGGGGGAGTAGGCGGCCTCGTCATAAATTTCATTTCCTTTCCTCTTTGAAACCACTTAACCTCTCTTCACTTCGCTCTGCAGTATGAAAAAGCCCACTCTCTGTGTGTCGATGTATCTGGCATTGTCACTGCAACTGAATGGATGTTTTCAAGCTATTTACATACACGCGCAGCTCCGACAAAGTAGTTGCATTTCCTGTGGTTTTTGGCCTCATGTTTTTCCTTTTGCCGCAGCAATGGAACCGCAGTTTGCTCCGATCCAACCCTCGGTTCTCTGCGCGTCAGTCAAAAGGCGTTGTTCCTCTCAGCGAGATGCAAAGAAACGCGGTCCTCACCTTACAGATATTTAGAAACACACACACAGAAGTTGTTACTGTATCCTAGGGCCCTACTCCCCCTGTATCATACAACTTCCATTCTCTGTTGTCCGTTCTGTCTTGCCCCTGGTTTTCCGCCTACATGTTTCCTGCCCGGTTTCTCGGCAATAAGGCGCCGCTCGGGGCTGTAGTTGTTCCACAACCCGCAAAGCGTCTCTCCTGCCACCACCTGCGTGAAAAAAATGCGCAACATTCAGCCATGTTCGCTGGAACACATTTATCAAGCAGCGTTTCCCTGGCCAGGGCGAACAGGCGAACTCAATTGCAGGTCCCGTCGACGGGCGTCTGACCCGGAGGACGTGAAGCGACCACAAAAATCTAAAGGAGGACAAACTTGAGTCCTGCGCAAATGTGTTTTCAATCAGAGCAGGCCTCTTGCAGGCACAAGGTCTCTAGCCCTTTTCTTCTGCATTCGCAATCCCAGTTCCGGATTCACGTACTTGTTAGTGTGCACGCGCGTTTTGGCATGAATTTGCGTCTGCTCCAAGCCCCATGTCTGTTCTCTTTGCTCCGCCCGCAGAACTCACCTCGCCGATGTTGTTGCCGATGAGGCGGAGAAGGAAAAGGCCGTCGCGCCGCAGGTAGTTCTCGGTGAACTTCGCGAGGACACCCGGCTCTCGCTGCATCGTCTCAAATGCACGCAGCTGCTTCTTCACGTAATGCACCTGCAATAGACATACTCGCAAATTAGAACAAGAGTTTTACATTCAAAGTCCGCACTTGCCACAAGAGCTGTGGTTTCCGCGGGGGGGGGGAGGGCGGACGGGACGCCACAAAGTGGGCAGCGCTTCAGAGGTGCCATGGGGAGGGTGCTGGTTCCTGCGCCAAAATTCATCAACTGAGAGTGCAACCATACAAAATAAAAGCAGACCCAAATCGCTTGTGGCTGCAATTCAGCTGCAGCTCATTCACTCAAGGCTGAAAATGGCTGCATGCATCCTGACTCATGCTTCATGTCACAGCGAAGGACATGCTAAATTTAGTGTGATGCACCTGCGGAGGAAAGCAATCGGAGAATGGAGGAGACAGAATGGATTTGCAGTGTAGAACACCACAGAAACAGATGGTAATCCAGTGTAATGCACCTGCGCGCCAGTTTTGATGTGTATGTGAAATGGAATGCCAAAGGGGAACACTTCGCCTTTCGCAGCTCAAGTGTAAAAGCAAAGCAGTTTTGTAGGCCGTTTAATTCGCAGGAGATTTAATCACTGGGTGTGAGGTGTAGTTCGGGCGGGGACCGGAGACGTGAGCGGAATACAGCTGCTCCGCCGGGCTCTGTGGACCAGACCCTCCATCTCCAGCCGAGCAGCTTCTCACCATGTGCGGACGCAGCTCAGGTCTGGAGCTCCGGCGGAAGGGTAAACAGACCACCGGTGGGCAATGTGAGCTTTCAGATTCAGATTTAAATCTGGCACTCACTGCATGTTCTTGAATCAAGAACAAGCACACATGGCAGGCAGCTGGTGGAGCTTCCTGGTGACAGGTGCAGAGCGGGCAAATTTTGGGCTGTAGATCGTTCCTTCTGTGTTCTCGTACATTAAAATCGTCGAGGTGTGTCAGTGTATCATCGAACCCACCACGAGGAGAGAAGTTTCAACAGAATAAGTCACTCCACTTTGACAGTTCGCTTGGAGAACACAAAGCACCAGATAAGTATCACTTGGAGAAACTTCAGCTCCCGTTTTCAATGCAATTCATCAGGGAGAACGACGCAACAATGATTGCGAGGGCTTCAAGCTGAAGAGACTAATTCATGAGGAGAACTGGATAATTTGCGGAGCTTTCGCAGAAGTGTAATGAGCGGCAGCTCTGCGCTCACGATGTTATTTGAGCGACTCGACACATCCAGCACATGTGAGAACCTTTGTCGCTGGAGAGTCGCGGAGGAGACTTGTGCCGCAGTTACAGACAGGTTCGAGCGGACGCAATAACTCACTGTAATGGACAGATCCAATCTCTCCCGCAATAATCAATCCTCCCCGCACACACAGCCGATTCGTACCCCCTCAAACAGTTTACATCGGGGCGGACGCCCGCTCGAGTTTTACGTGTTCACGTTGCCAATTTTCAACGTGAACGTGCAATGTGACCTTCGTGGTGACGCTCACTGGCACCCGTGTGCACAGCGAGTGTGGAGTAGAAATCACGGATTTTTGACTGACCGGAGATCATGTGCGGTGCAAAGAACCAGTTTTGCATGGTGTAGTGCACTCGAGGGGCCCTCTCTTTCAGCACACTTCTTACGGTAGCATCTGATGAGTTTTAATTCGCCTGCCTCGATTTTTATGATTTATGACGAGTCTGTACGTAGTGGTTTCCCACGTCGAGGTTCACCGATCAAAACGCAGGCTGCGCGCACTCTCCTCAGTCACTCGAGATTCATGAAGATGCATTACCAGGCATCGGAGGCCTTTCTGATTTGTTTTCGTTTCCCATTGAGAGTCTGGGAATGAACCCAAATCAATGGCGCTGGATTGGATGCAGCGCAAACATGCAAACACTCCGGCGACTCAGACGAACCGTTCATTGCTGAAACCCGGAGGTGCGTGTTCCTGCAAAACCAATCAGTTCTGGAGGTCTGGAATTCCAGACACAAGTTGGAGTGCTTCATGTGTGGAAAGGTCAACAGATTTCGCCAATTTCTTGTGTGACGACAGAGAGACGAGGGTTTGCACGTTGTACGTAGAAAGCAAAAAAAAGTTTTTGAGACAAACACATTTTGCTGCTGCCAGTTTAGCAGAAAGCGAGCTGTGTGGCTTTGTGCGAAAATCATGGCGTGTTCTTTCCTGAAATGATTTTGTCATGACATACGATCCCATCTGGGGTTGTGGCAGCTCCGATTCTAATGCACATGCCATTCAGCTGTCGTCTTCCTCAGACAGCGAACACGAATTGACACATCTGGCTAATTTCTCAGCAATCGTCTTTGTGTCATTCCAGTTGTTGCTGATCACAGACATCTGAGACGAATGACAACAAACGTCCGCAGAATGAGTGAATTTTATCCTCTGAGGCACGCAGAACGCATTTGATCCGTCTGTCGGGATGCCCGGGGCCCTGGTTACCTGCGTCACAATGCCGGATATTGCGACTCAAAGGCAGGTCGTTTCCTTTGCATTTCCCTGGTGGACAAGTCGAATTGATCCAGATTGGAAATTCCCGGAGTTGTCAACACGTCGTTTACACGACAACACAACTGACATTAACACGCAGAGAGAACCAGGAATCTGTCTTTGCACAGTGGGGGTGATGTAACTCAGGGGAAATTGAACAATTGCCTGTAGTTCCAAAGGTCCACGAAGGCTGGACAAGAGACCCATTTCATCTCGTCGTCTCTTGACCTTTTCCTGGAGAAGGAATGTGTATTTGCTGCATCAAGGTGAATTGTTCGAGAACGGATGTGAGGTTCGGAGATTGGTCGCCGAGGAGCCTCCTTCTCATACGAGCGCCATCCGTGTTGGTGGCCGGTGGCGCTGCACCTCGTCCGCTTCACCATCCCTGGCGCGAGCGAACTTTACCTGTTCTCTCCGGTGTGTGTCTGATGTGAAAGAGTCTCATGTTCTTGTCAGAGACTGCGACTGCTATCAAAGAACGCCTCCCAATCTCCGGGTGTAGCGTTCGGCGTGTGATGTGGGAGGCGTATTTTTACCAAAGGTCCTCACAGCGAGGAGCTGCATGTGATCTGCCGCTGTTGAAGAGGATTCGAAAGAACTGGGTGCGTGGCTCTGTCTCTAGGAAGCGACCAATTTCCGTTTTATGTAAACAACGGCTCCACGACACAAAACGTGAATCCTTCGCTCTAATGGCGTCGAGATAACAACAGAAGCGCTTGAACCAACTGAAGTCAGTTTCAATTCCAACCTCACATCAAAAACGTCCCTCGCACAGATTCATTCCTTGACAAAAACCAAATGCCTATGCGCCAGTTTCGTCACGGCTTTCTGCACCCATTGTGATGCACTGATCCCAGTTAATTTTTCTTTGGCCTCTCGTATTGGTAGCCAGAATCCCACAAACGCGGACGTGGTCTTTATGTTCACTGTGTTGAGTCACACGGTGATCACCAAAAAAACACAGACACCAGCCACGAGAATATGACACTGCGATCAAAACTGGTTGGGGAACATTCCACTGCAATGAGTACTTGCTTGAGTCTTACACACAGAAAGAAACATCGGTGACTTGGGTGGATGCGGAGGATGGAAGGTCAAGTTGCTCGGCAAAGTTCGTCCCTGACGTGCCATCCGGTCAGGCAGGCTCATCAGGACTCAGTAGACAAAGCTTTACCAGGTGCACACTGTCGTCTGCTACCTGGGGCAAGGGTCCTCCGGGAAAAGCGACCAAGAGATGGCAAAGGTTATGCCGGACTGATTGCGGTTTGCCTTCCACTGACAACAGTATGCATAGTGCGCATGAAGTTCTTTCACAAGAAAATGTTTCGAAAATGCAACCCTTCGGTCTTCCGTTTGGAAATGCGTCGGACTGCTTTGAGCAATACACCGTCTCCACAGCAACAGAGTCATTAGAATCCAATTTGATTCAGAAAGAATTGGGTCTGAAATTCTTTTTGCAGTTTGCCGCAAGGTCAACCCGATCATCTGAATGTGGTTTTCTGTATTGGTCTCTTTTCAAAGTCTTCAATAGACACCGAGCAATTTGATTCAAAAGAATCCCCGAGTTAAAGGTTGTCTTCTTACATATTCACCGCAGGCAGAGAACACTTTCATCACTTTCACAATTCCGCCGCGACATTGAAGTTTGCTGCAGATTTAATTTGGTTGCTCCTCCGGTGAAGAGCAGTTTGAAACCATTGAAGTCAAATTGCATTCATTGCCAAGATGTTGCGAAACGTATCAAAGCCCCCGATCTTCTGTGAGGAGAGGCAGCTGTGCAAAATCTCTTTTTGACGGCACTTTTTGTCCCAGCACATTTCAAACCATAGGTCTCTTCGGCCAGTGATGACTCAGAGACTTGCTTTCACAGACAAGTGTGATCTGGTGGACAGTTCCAACTGCCAAAATACGAGAGGAATCTTGTGTCAACATCACAAGTTCCAATTCTGCATTTGACGTGCTTCACAAAATGTCATCCTGACGGCACTTCAGTTCACGTGAGTGAATCTGGAGACTCGGATCTGCATGTTCTCGCCTTCAGCGCTGTGCACGCAACTGCATTGCTGCACTCATTTTGCTGGTGCAGATGCATAAAGCACAAACACTATGCATATAAGGCCGTAAAATTTCCAATCCCTTTCAATGAGCTTTATTAAAAGTGCAGGCTAATGATGGATAAGCACGCACTTTTCGCATTCTGTTTGCCAAAAAATACAAAGTGCAGTGAAGGAACAGGCAAAACAGATGCTTTTCTTTGTCACAAGTTCTGCAGAACCAACTGTTGTCTCAGGTTGGTTTGAACGCCGTTTAGCAAAAAACAAGCCAAGCCGAAAGCACTCAGAAAGGACTTTCTTTCCCTCAAGGCAGAGACAAAACACGGCAAGGGCTGTTGATGTGCTGAGCGCAAAGCTTTGACCACGGCCATTGTCACGCGCTGGCTTCATCAAAATGGACGTGAGCTCCAAGCCCCTTCAAAGAACAGTCTGCGTCCTGTTTTTCTGGAACACTATTCCCACTAAACCAGTCTGTAGGCGGCCTGAGGCGATGCATTTGGACAAATTGAGTAGTCAAAGAAAGGTCACAGTTTTTGCTCCAAGGTATGTTTTGAAGTCTCATTATGGAAGCTGCGATAGATATGGACTCTTTTGCTTTTGAAAAAATAGCAAAAAAAATGCATTCAGAACATTTCATTGGAGTTCATTGTGGGCAGGGATAAATTTATCATTTCCAATTCAACAAAAGGCACACCAACTTTGCGAGGTGGTAAACTCGAGAACCAGTGCGACTTTCACAAACGATGTGTTTTGTCGTGTGTTTTTGTTCTTTGTGTTCTGGCGTTCTTCATGCAGAGCTGGCTGCAGGCACCCACGCGACACTGCACACTGACTCACACAGACATGGCTTCAACACCTGAGCCTCGTGATAGTCATCGACACAGTCTGGACAAAACACGTCACGCTGTGTGTGTGTGTGTGTGTGTGTGTGTGTGTGTGTGTGTGCGTGTTCGTGTGTGTGTGCGCGTGTTTGTGTGCTGTGTTTGTTTTGAGAACAGAAACAAAAGTACTGGAAACAATACTGACCTGACCGGGCCAGTACAAGGCCCTAAATAACCACTTGGATGAGGAGAATATCGTCATGAGCGCGACGAAGGCGTACCAGAACCAGATGAAGATGAAGATCTTCTCGTTGAACAGGTTGATGGTCAGCACACACTGCACCTGCAGCGGTAATGTCAGCGCCGTCAAGAACCTGCGCTTCGGAACTCTGCCGTGGGTCATTCGGAGAACTTCGTGGAAATTACGTGGCCGAACCCACTGAACTAAACTGACTTGCTGGGCTTTTTTGCAGCGCACGACAAATGATTTTGGGAAATGTTTTTGTGTCATCAGTACCAAATAGATTCAAGATCTACAAGCTGTTTGTCGCAAGTCTTGCCCTGTTGGGGACACTGGAACTTGAGGCTGGTCTTCCTCACGAATTATAATTACAGCTTTGTCAGGATGAACAGTTTTTTTTGGTTGAATAATCTTCAGCAGCAACTGCTGTTTGTCACATCAAAAAAAGAACGTGACATACTTACTTCACAGCTTCTCAACCTACCTCTGAACGAAACATGAACAATAGAAAGGCCACTGAAACAAAAACTAGAGTAGCCCACTAAAAGCTAGGTTCTGAATGCAATGTCAAAACGTTATTTTGATTAATCATAACACATACATCACTGCTAACTTGGATAACCCAACAATTCCTAGAATAGAAAATAAAAAGTGAAATTATCTTGTAATGCTGATACTTACAGAGCCCCAATTTAGAACAATACGCAACGACACCAACCATGGATGGCAGCCGTCAGTGCTTGAAACCTGAAGACTCGTTCATGATACGTACATAAAGTTGGTGCTTCGCAAACACAAAAGACCAAAAAATGATGTACACGAAATGGTCCAAGCTAGAAGTAATGAATGTATTATGTCTACAGTTTACAGGCGAAACGTGGATTGTTGTTCTTGAGTTCAAGAACATGCTTTCTACATGAACGATATATGCATGAGGAGTCTTTCCATAAGCAAGAGAACTCGTACATTGCAAAAGGAACATTTGTTCCTGTTCCTTCTGCCAGTGCTTTAGTGGTACTACTGTAGCTCTGGTTTCAGTTTTCACCCAGTTGTGCAGCTTACCGTCTCACAACGGGCTCACACACGTGAACAGGGATGGGTGAAAGGTTTGTACAAACAAGGGTAAGTTGGAAGAGTCTACGTGGTGATTCACAGAGTCTGTGCGGACAAGGCACAAACAGTCGAATGAAACTGTACGGAACACGAATGGAAAGAAGAGAACATGCTTCGTTTGGTGTGAAAAACCTGCGCCAAAGCAATTCGCGCTGAGAAAAGAAGGCTAATGTCAGAGAGATGTGAAGGGAAAGGATGGTCATCAACCAAATGACAGGCGAGCCAATTCGATGAGACAAGAAGATCTACTTGTTGGAAAGGAACTGCAGAGAACTACAAGGACTGCTTCAGCAGAAAGAAGAAAGGATAGTATCAGTTCTACTGAAGACAAAAAAGATGTTAGTTGTATTTTTTGTCAGCGCAGCAGGATGGTACATGTTTGGAAGTTGAAATAAAACAAAGTGAGGTTGGGTGGTCGAGTGACGATGGGTGTGAGTGAGAATCATGACATGGCAAAATTTACTGCCTCGGACGCGTCAAAACTACGCCACAACACGGGTTCAGGGTGACAAACAAGGGGGACCAATGACGTTGAAGAAACGCGTCCAAGGTGGCAAATTTTGCACAGTGACAAAAAAATATTCCTCCGCCATTTAACCGCACTTTTCGGCGTCATTTCTGCGCGTCGAGCGGCGCGCGCGTCAGCGGAGGCAGAATGACGTTGGAGAGCGCGAGAAAAACGGGCGCGAGCGAGAGCGAGATTTCGGGTGGAGCAATGGCGTCGGGCGCGTCGCGCAAGCGTACCAGATATTGGTGGATGCGGGACTGATGGCGGATCTGGAAGTCGCACATGGTGACGCGTGGGAAGCGATCCGACGCCGTCCAGTCTTGTCGCGTGAG
>JAAUXT010110099.1_pt1 | contig 27623 bp, 26 predicted proteins | sample 7278171 | NCBI WGS metagenome assembly JAAUXT01 (sample SAMN14350112, study PRJNA611818) | marine sediment metagenome | isolation source: surface marine sediment (1.8m) | place: French Polynesia: Moorea | collected 2018-08
AGAATCACCCAGTATGCATTTTTAAATTTTCTATGAAAAATGACTTTTTAACCCAAATTTTAGCCCCACCTAAAAAACATATAAAATTTTCAAAAATCAAAAATTGAATGCTGCCTCTCAAACCCCCATACAATATACTACATTTCATCAATATACTTCTTTCACCAAATATTTTTTGCCTTCTGAGATATAGAGACATTTCTACATTCATACCGCATTTTTTCCATACTTCCAAAATTAACCTTTTTGACCTCAGAAACCCTAAAAATCAAATTTGACAAATTCCTTCCTCGTGCATTATCCCCAACCCAAACTGAACCAAAAGAGCCCAAAAGATCCCAAATCAATCCTCATCTTAACCATGAAACTGCTGTACATATACTTTTGGAAGAGGCTGCCTGTAGGTGCTTTGATTTGGCTCACACCAATTTGGCTCATTTGAGCCCAAATCGCGCAACCCACCTCAAATCACCTAAAAATGAGGAGACAAGAGAAAATATTAGAGAAATATCCCCTATTTTTCTCCTAACTCCAAGATTTCTTCCAACTTTTCTCTTCAATGGGAGATTTTTTGGAAGAAAACAATCTTCCAAACAGAAATCTTTCAGGAAATGGTCCGGAAGGCAGGCTCAACTTCACTTTCATAAACTTCCATGAAAAGACTTTCATCTTTACAGCTGCAGCACAAACAATTTTGTTTTGGTTCGTGGAGAAGGTCCTCAGGTCCCATGGACAAGTCAACAAATCTGGGATTTTTGACCAGGAAACCTCTTTCAAGAAGGGGCTTGGGTTCTGCTTGTCCTTGTGCCACTTGACGTGTTGTCCCCGGAAACGTGACTGTAAATTGCGCTGAAGACTGAATGGTGGTGGGTTTCAGCCAGCTTGTATATGCCTTTTGGGTTTGATCGTGATCAACCGGTGTTGCAGCACAATGCAAACGACACCCTGCAAGTATTGTTGGAGTTGACCAATCAGAGAAAAGTCACAGAAGACCAAGGACACTGGTAGTCTGGCTGACAGGACTTTGAAACACTGAGGATTGTATTGTTCAGCCTGCATAAAGAAGGGGAATGATGCAAATTTTCACACTTCTATGTTTTCATTATTTTTCTTTTTGTAAATGAAAAGTTTATGATGACAGCATTGGAAACCAAGCAAAATGACAGTTGCTGCCAAGACGTGTTCTGCAATTAGCAATTGAGTCAACGCCGGTGACTCGGGCATCAATTTGTAAACAGAAAACAAAAGCATGTGCTCAAACTTGCAGCGAAACCTGAACATGGTGACAGAGTTCTCAGAATCAATCTCTGCCTTCATTGAAAATAATGTTGCCCTGTGTCAAAAGTGGGTTTGTTTCTGTTTTGTCTCAAATCACCAACAAGACACTTTCTCTGATTCATCGTTTCTCTGCGATGCCGAGTGGGCGGGCGCCCCTGCAGAACCGGAGAGCGCATGCGCAGTAAATTCAACATGGTGGCCGGAAAATTTTGCAGCTGGAATAAACAATCGTTTTTGGATGGCTCTCGTCGTGTACTGACCAGATGCTCCGAGTGAGAGATTTCAGAGATTTTGAATTGGCATAGAGAAGGCGTCTGAATCAGGTTGGTCCCCACAGTTCACCCACGGACTGCAAGATTTTCATTCACTCTGGGACTTCTTTGGATCCGAATCTGTCTGCAACTCTTGTGCAGCTTTGCCTCACACCAAACAAGATCGAGATCATGGCCAGAACTCAAATCTGAATGGATTTTTGCTTGTAAGCGTTTGTTGTTCGTAGATGACGCGTCTGACTTGATTCAAACTGAGTATTCACACATCTTTCGTCAAGAAAAGCCACAACCGGTGGTTTTTGCATGTCAAAACTGTCTTCGAGTAATCTTGAAGAAGGAGGAAATTTCCTCACAGAACAGGAAATTGAAGCGTCCAGACTTTGCCAGATTTGTGTTTTGGAAGCACGCAGGTTTCTGGCATGGAATTGATTTCCTGCCGTTGCAAAAATTGTCGGTTGTGGAGCCATTCGTTGACAGGTGGAATCTTACTGAGTGACATTCAGAAGGTGTCCTGTGACCCTTGGCTGACAGTTGAGTGGCCACAACGAGGCACCTTGTCCTACCAAACTGTGCGGTTTGAATTGCTTTTGCACAGGATTCTGATGTCTTTGCCAGGTAATTGAAGATGAGCTTCATGCGCAAGTTGGTTGGTGGCGGCCGCAGTTCGGCGGCGGAGTCCGGTCAGCATCATCAGGACAACACGCTGGGGTTGATGCATCTCAAGAAGCTATTCACAGAATTCAGACAGACGCAGAACTGCACACAGACTGAGTTGGAAGAGAAGCTGTATTGCATGCTTCCACTTTTCTGCAAGGTGAAGTGCACATCTGTACAGTTGTCATCTTTTTGAAAGCATTCTCCTTGATCCGTTTTTCTGGTGACTCAAGAACAAAGCTGTGACATTTATGCGTGTTCCGGTGTTTCAGGTGTTTGGATCGGCACCCACGAACGACATGACTGAAAAATTTGGAGACATCTTACAGTTCTGTAGCCACGTTTCAAGGCTGATGGTGGGAGAAATTCGGAGAAGAGCTTCAAACCAATCAACTGGTGAGGAGTTTTGGACTGTTTGCCAACATCGGATAGATATTCGGAAACAGGACATGTGAGCACGTTTTGCTGTTATTTTTGCAGAGGCCGCAAGTTGTGAAATAGTCAAGTTCCTGGAGATAGAGACGACAGAAGACAGTAGCAACGGATGGATGTTGCTCAGCACCATCAACCTCCTATCCACAGGCCACAGCAGTCTGATCGACTGCATGACTGCTGCATCTTTGCCTTCCACCCTTGTGAAATGTCTTTATCTGTTCTTTGATCTTCCTGATGTGAAGAACGGCCACAAACTTGACCCTGGATGTGAATTTTCTCCCTTGGAGAGAAGAATACTTCTGCAAAAGATTTTCGTCCAGGTATGCACAGGGCCTTCACGACAAATTCTTGCAGCATTCAGGAATTTGTTGCATACAAATGAGTTCTCAACCTGATGCGCACTGCAGGTGCTTGTGCGGCTGTGCAGTCACTCATCACCGGCGGAAGAGTTGGCGCGGAAGGATGACCTGACACTGCTGTTCTCCGCCATCACCAGCTGGTGTCCGGCGCACAACGTGCCGTGGAGGAAGAGCGCCGCTGAAGTGCTCATGACCTTGTCCCGCCACGGGCTCACACCGAACGTCGTGCAGTACATTCACAGTGAGTCGAAAATTTCTATTTCTTCATGTGATTTCCCTGTGTGTGAAATCACTACGGTGTTTGGTGTCTCCTATGTGATCGTGAAAAGCTGATGACACAGCGCCTTTTGCAAAACTTCTTGCAGACAAAGGGTGCGTGGCGCTGTGCACGGAGAACATGCAGCGGGTTCAGGAGTTGTCGCCCATCGAGCTGGTGGAGATGTTCGTGACGGTCTTCTGCTTCCTGAAGGACTCGAGCGAAGTGTCGCAGATCCTTCTCGACGACTTCCGCTCGTGTCAAGGCTACATCTTCCTGTCAGAGTTCCTGCTCAGGTAGGTGTGTGTGAAGTGATTCAGTCCGGCCATCCAGGCCAGATTGATTGTGCGAGGAGAAACTTGCGCGTGGATATGACCTGTGATTGCCTGTTGTGCAGCAAAACAATGGGCAGCGAATAGCATGGGATTCAAGAGAAAACTCTTTGCAGGATGGAGCAGGACGAGAAGGAGGAGGCTGTGCAGGCGCTGCGGAACCTCGTGCTGCTCGTCGGGTCGCTCACGACGTGCGGCTTCATCGAGCTCAAGGCCGGCTCCACCTCCTCAGGGTCGCTTTTCCAGATGCCCGGGTTCACCGTGCCGCAGCCCTCGGGAAAAGGTGCGTTCAATGCTCCCTTGTGTGCTCGGCGAGAACTTTGAGATCGGGAATCTGAGTCGAGAGTTCTGCAGTTTGGTTCTCGTCAGGCGAGATCACAACGTGCTGCCCCTGCCTTCAAGGCGGTCCACGCAAAAACGTGCTCTTCGGCACTGGTTTTGGAACATTGATTTGGATTTGGTTCTGACCGCTGATGGGTTGCAATTTGATTCATTGCATGTTGCTCTTATTTCCTCTGCTTGTTTTACACACCATACACCGCAGGTGTACAAGGCAAGTATGATGCTTGGTGCTGCTCCAAAATTCTCTGTACAGCCCGTCTCAAGTTACTGTTAATTTGCATGTTGGATCTTTTCAAGTTCATTCCTTTCATTCTGTCCGAATCCGTATCACCGTGCTGTAATGCTTCGAACGAATGACAAAAATAACTGAACAACTTACACGTGATGCCATTGTTGACGAATGTGCGTAGAATTGTCACTCTGGTTCTTTCTCTTCTCCAGTTTCTTTGCGTGCTCTGTCAAAATCAAGTTTTCCGCAAATCTATGCAGTGGAGCAAAACCTTGCCTTTCAAGATCACGATTTGAGAAAGCAAGTCGATTGAGACGTGGTTGATTTTGTTGCGATAGCTTCGCGTTATTGTATCCTGTTCAAGATGTTTTCATCGCTTGCAGGTGTGAGCGTCAGAAACCTACAAGCGTTTCAAGTTCTGCAAACAGTTTTCATCAAGGTAATTTGTGTATACTGCCTGATTGAAAATGTCACGCACAAGGACGTAGCAGAGCGATCTCCTTTATTTGATTCTACCATCTGTCTTCTTATCACGTGATTCACTTCCTGTTTTCCGCAGTCGCAATCGGTCCATCTATGCAGCACAATTTTGGACGTCATCAGCAGCATTTATCACCAGGATAACGCCAACTACTTCATCCTCGAGTCCCAGTGCACGCTGTCCCAGTTCGCAGAAAAAATCCACACCAAAAATGAAGAAATCCAGGTACGCCACTGGTGATGTTCGTCCTTTTTCACGTTGGTTGTGTCTTGCCCGCTATCCATGTGTATCTGGTGCACTCTGACGCAAAATTGGCAAAGTTTGTTTTGAACATCAGTGTCTTTCCTGCTTTGACTTGTGAGGTTTGGCAGTGAACCTGCTTTTCGTTCGTTTTCAGAACAAGTTTTTTGAAATCGTCGAGTTCGTGGTGTTCAACTTGAATTACGTTCCGTGCAAAGAACTCATCAGTCTGAGCATTCTCATCAAAACGAACCAGTGAGTTAACGTTTTCTCAGAGTTGTTTGAAATTACAGTCCCATTCCTGGGTTGAGAACAACAACGCAATGTTGACCTTCTTTCAGTTCCACCGAGTGCAGCATGTTGTGTGTGAAGACGCTGCTGCGAATTCTGCGGCATCACAACGTGTACAAGGACGTATTCAGAGAAGTGGGTTTGCTCGAGGTGATGGTCACGTGTCTTCAGCGATACGCGGCGCTTCTCAAGGAACCAACCGCAGAAACCAAAGAACAAGGTTTGCAGCTGCACACACGCGCGCCCATGACCGTAGTTTCCTCCTTGTTGACTCGCTGTTAGTGAAACATTCAATGCCTGACGGAAAGGTTTGTTCTGTCATTTTTCAGGGCATATGGAAATTTCAGACAAGGAGCAAGAAATGGGATTTCTAGTCATGGATGCTCTGACCCTGCTCTTGAACAGCAATTCCCAAAATGCAGGTGAGCTGTTGCGTCAAGGAGCATTTCAGACATGTGCGAATTACCTCACCGACCAACATCGTTTCTGTTCGTCGTGTTCGGTGTGTTGCAATGCCATTTCCGTCTGAATCGAACACGCCCAACTTCACTGGCTGTTCTGATTCTCCGCATCGCTGACCACGTGTTACTCTCGTTGTAGGCGTGTTCCGGGAGTGCGGCGGCGCCCGCTGCGCCCACAACATGGTCCCGTACCCGCAGTGCCGCTTCCAGGCGCTCACCATCGTGCAGCAGCTCGTCGTGTCCAACGGAGGTGACGACGACATGGGGACGCTGCTCGGACTCATGCACACCGCGTCCACCACGGCGCTCGAGCTCAAGACTCACGTGCTTAAGGTACGCCGCTGCTTTCGGTCACAATCATGGTTCGAAGCGTAGCGACTGCCTGTGTCATTGCCAAGGCGGGTGAAAATCCGCGAATGATTTCCTTTGAAACTGACAAAAATTGTGTCGACACGTGTTTTGTTCTCTTGCAGTCTTTGCTGAATGTTTTGAGAGAGAGCCACCGAACGCGCACTGTCTTCAGGAAAGTGGGCGGATTTGTCTACGTCATGTCTGTTCTTGTGTCGATGGAGGGATGTCTGGCCGACCCACCGAGAGCCCCTTGGGACACGGGTACGAATCGCTGACAGCAGAAAGTGGTGCTCTGCACCGCTGTTCAAATGTTTGATGGCGGGTTGAGACATTTTTGTTTTGGCTTTTCCTGTCATTGAAATCGCGATTTCTGTCCTTGCCCAGTGAGCAGACGAGATGTGATACTGTTGCTGAAGACTGTCTTCAGCACCCTCACAGTCGCCATGAGGTTTGAACCCGCCAACGCCAAGTTCTTCGCAACAGAGGTGAGTGAGCTTTTCAGTTTGTTGTGCATTCGTAACAAGGTCAAGTTGTTTCACCTTGTGTTCAACATGTGCACGTTGTTCTGGCAGGTGCGATACTCTAGTCTGACGGAGGCGGTTCGACTCCTCGGGTGCTTTTCCCCAGAAACTGAGGTACAACGTGTGCCAACCCACCTGAAAGCGAGGGAGGAAACAGAGTTCTCCGATCTCTTTTGCAAACTTCGGGAACAGAGGTGGGTGACATCACCAAGTTTTGAATTGTGCTTGTTGCGCTCACCATTCAGTCACGCGTCACTTGTTTTGGTTCTGGTTCGATGATCCGTTGCCGTGACACAGGCTTTCACAATTTCTGAGCAATTTTTGTGCTTGTTTGGGCAATACAACATGTTTTTGCAAACCTTTCTTCGTCGCAGTTTTGTGTCAGTAGAAAGACTGGTAAATTAGATTCAGACGATGACAATGTACAGCAATAAGAATGGTTTGCTCACATTGGCAAAACGTGTCACTCCGTTGTTCGACAATTTACACTCACTAAAATTTCAGGGTGTCGGATGTTTCTAGTGCTTGCTGCACAGTTTATTTGTTTGCACGTGAACCAACAACAACACGACTGACAACGCTGTGGTGGTAGCCTGATTTCTACTAACTTGTGTAGCATGCACAGAGTTAACCTCATGCATTGAACCTGGCAGATTTGAACGTGGTGACGGGGACCCTCAGATAAAGGTTACAGCCACAACTGATCCCTACTTACAGCCGTAGTAAGTTGAGTTTGAGACTGCATCGAGAGTCATTTGGAAAATATACTTTAGAGAACTTTTAGCTGGCTTGATCACGAGTAAAACTGAGCTTCTTCTGGATTGTGCCTTGCAACTCTTTAACATTTGTGTGTAGTGTACATGAAGAAAAGCTGCTTTGAATAGACAGTATGATTGAAACTACTGTTTGCTTGTGAATCGCATGTTTGCATGATTGAGGGTGCTGACAGAACAGGTGTCAGATTGACTTCAGATCGATTGTCAGGACTTGTTGATTTCGCTTTCAGTCTCACGTCTGACCTTCCCCGATGCTTGATCTCTGCGACCATGATGCTGAGATATCTGTACGACATGGCGCTCGACAACTTCGACAGGTCAGAAACATTCCTAGGATCTGCATTTCAACTCCCTGCCAAAAGCCTTGAAAGAAAACGCACACGGAAACGCACTTGCACACGGATGACTGTGTGAAAGCGAGATATCTTTCGGCATATTTCGAAATTGTTGATGGATGTCTGGCTTTGATGGATCGATCTCTACTCCCGATTTGCTCAAGGCTTCTCTTCCGGATCACGTGTTTCAGATCGGGCGTGCACAGCGGGAACAGCTCCCCGAACCTGAAGCGCATGTCGTCCGTGCTGGAGCAGAGCATGAGTGCGCATGACCTCGCGCAGCCGCTGACGCAGCAGAAGCGCGCGAGCACCGGAAGTCTGACGCTGACGCTCGCGCCGATGCAGCCCGAGCCCGTCGTCGTACACGCAGGCGCAGTCATCTCCATGCTGCATCTAGTCCCAGGAATCATCTGTGATAGCGAACAGGTATGCGCACAAGGATCTCCATCCTATTGCATTGTTCTTGTTCAGATGCTCCTGCTGCTTGCTTGTATGTGACGTTGGCATTTGTGCTGTTTCAAAACATTTCTGCTTGGATATGCTTTCAACGCTTTCCTTGAATAACAAACGAGCACTTTGCGCACAAGAAACACAAAAAGATGCCCAAGGTGCTTGACAATGGTACACGCATGTTCCAAATGCCGTATCTTTTGCACGATCCTGGAACAAAGAACCTGGCGCGTCATGCGTTTCAGTTGACGCTGGACCTGCAGTATGACGTCATGTGTTTCAGTTGACGCTGGACCTGCAGTATGACGTCATATGTTTCAGTTGACGCTGGACCTGCAGTATTACGTGTGCGAGGTGCTCAAGTCGCTGATGCGGAGCGAGCGGAACCAGCAGGTGATGTGCGAGTCGGGGCTGCCGCACGAGCTGCTGTCGCGTAGCAACATGGCGCTCGCCGACGAGACGCACGTGCTCCACCCGCCCATGCAGTACATGTTCGAGCGACTGTCTGCGCAGTACCTCACGCCCAAGGATCTGAGGTAGGGGAACGTCAAGACACGCCAACACTCATGGAGAAGGTCGTCCTCTCAAACGCAAGCAACAACGAGTGGGAACTGACATTCGCCCTGTACTGACAAACTTCATCGCACACACCACAAAGCTACTTTTCTTCTTGCTCTTCTTGACATGAAGCTTGGAATACCCTGCCCTGTACTTCCAGCATTTGTCTTTGCAGGGATTTTCTGCGGTTGGGGGACCCTCTGTGTTGTGCAGTTGAACAGGAGCTGGAGCCTGAGAAGGACGTCACGTGTCCTACGTTCGCCATTGACAAACCCCACCTGCCGGAGAAACGCGCAAACCCGGACTCCACGAGGCGTCTGAAGAACGGCGGCCCGGTTCCTCTCACGAGAGTCAAGTGTCTGGTTTCCATGACGACGCCCCGAGACGTGCGACTGCACGGAGCGTCCATCACACCGGCGTTCGTCGAGTTCGACATGTCGGCGGAAGGCTTCGGGTGTCTGTACCTGCCGAGCATCGCGCCGCAGGGCCCGCCGACGCCGTCCGTGGTCGGGGCCGGGATGATCGGGGGCACCGACCAGAGCATCGTGGGCGGCATCGGAACCGGTGCGTCTCTTGTTGGACTCTTGTGAAGGGTCTGTGATGCGAGTCCTGCTTCCTGCAAACACTCGCAGAACGATCAGGACGTTTCATCCAGCATAGCTGCTGCATCCCCGACACCATCAACTGGGTGCTGGGCTCGGAAATGTTTGCTGTAACAAGAAGATGATTTTCTCCACAAGTCGCCTTCACTGAATGTCAACACTATTCCACTTTGCTGCAACTTGTCGTTTCTCCTTCAGGAGAGCGGATGTTCCCGCCGCAGGCCGGTATGACCTTCTCCACGTGGGTGTGCGTCGACAAGTACTCGTCCCCAGTGGCGGACCCGCACCCCGTGCGCCTCCTCACCATCGTGCGCAGCGTGGCGAACCGCGACGAGAACCTCATCTGCCTCGCCGTCTACCTCGCGCCGCGCGACCGCGCGCTCTTCGTCACCACGCTCGAGACGCACATGCCGCAAGGTGCGTTCTGCTGCGCTCTTTCAGGCTCAGATTGCATCGTTGGTGCCACGCGTTGGCGATCTGCATGAGCCATTTAGTGCTGGGTCGCTTACTGCAGCAAGACGCGCATTGACTTGCAAGAGGACCCAACGCCTGGGCACCCCCAGGAGCTTGCCTCATGTGTACTGACGTCAGAGTAGGACAAACCAAAACGGTTTGCAAACGTGTGGTTCAATGTGTAACAAAAACTGGCGTGATCTTTGCTGCAGCCGGAGAGCAGCTGGAGATGGAGCCGCTGCTGAACGACACGAACGTGCGCTTCTGGTGCCCGGAGCTGACGCAGGAAGGACAGTGGCGCCACGTGACGCTCGTCTTCAACCGCGCGGGCATCATGAAGAACTCGAGCGTCTCTCTCTACGTCGACAAACAGCACGTCAGCACGCAGAAGGTGCGCACCAATGAAAATCACGTGATTCGAATTCGCCTTTTGTTCGCACGCTCTAAACTTGGGTCTACATTGTGGTTGGTGCCCACAGGTTCTTACAGTCACTCTACATTTGTGAACAAGAAGTTGTCACATCGACTCTTGTCACTGTCGATTGAAACGCCATCACGGTTCTCACAGCTGCACTACTTGTCACCGAACCTGGGCGGCGGTGGCGCCACCCCGGCGGCTGCGGCCACGTCCGTGTTCGCGTACGTCGGGTCCCCGCCGCCGCTGCGCCGCGTGTCGCGCCTCGTGTGGAGACAGGGTCCCGCGCATCTCTTCGAGGACGTCATGTCTCCCGCCATGATCCAGTTCCTCTACCACCTGGGACCCAACTACGTTGGTAGTTTTCAAGCTCCGATCATCTCCAGTGAGTACCATTCAGGTGCTGTTCTGTGAGTTTGATAGTTTCCTATGCATTGTGGTTTTTCTCAGTGTGACACATTTATTCTACGCAATTTCAGACAAGAAGGACGCAGCGAACCCGCTGATCGCGGAGGACAAGATCGTGTTCGGGATTCACGCGCACGCTATGTCGCTGATGACGATCGCCAAGATCAGGAAGGTGTACAACAAGACGGACGCCAAGTCGATCGCGAAGCAGCTCGGGATGTCGGCGCACGAGAACGCGACGCCGATCCGCATCCTGCACAACTCGTGCGGCCACCTCAGCGGCCCCGCGCGCAGCTTCGGATCCATACTCATGGGATACCTGGGTACGCAACTCTCAATTAGTTTTGGTAGTCGGCAGTCATATATGTGTGTGTGTGTGTGTGTGTGTGTGTGTGTGTGTGTGTGTGTGTGTGTGTGTGGTCAGGTGTGACGTCTGGCGAAACAGTCACCGCTGAAAAAGTTGTGTTTGTTGTTTCGTGTGGCTTTCCTTGATGAGCCATTTTTGTGACAGCAAGTTTCTCTTCCCCAGGTGTGCGCACCTTCTGCCCGCGGCCCGTCGCTAAGATGGTGTTGAACGTGGGCGGCATCTCTGCGCTGCTCGGCCTCATCGCCATGGCAGCGGACGTCGAGGGGCTGTACGCCGCCGTCAAGGCGCTCGTCTGCGTCGTCAGGAGCAACAAGAACGCGCAGCGGGAGATGACGCGCACGGACGGATACAAGGTGCGTTCGGCAGTCCGGACTGTCTTCAGAAAACATTATTTCAGGTCAAAACCAAGACAAATTTGAAGTGGTGTGATCAAAATGTTCCTCCCGCACAGATGCTGGCGGTGCTGTACAGGAAGAAGCGGGACCTGCTCAACAGCCACATCCTGCACCTGACCTTCTCCCTGGTTGGCACCGTGGACAGCGGCCGCGAGAGCACCGTCATCCCCAACAAAGCCGCCTTCGAGGACCTGCTCTGCGACTTAGAGGCAAGAGCTGAACTCCACTTCGCTGGAAATAATTTCATGATGAAATGTTGCACCCTGTTACTGCCTGTGTGATGTTCCCTCCCCTGATCTTGGGCAAGCGTTTGCTTTCAAAAAGGAATGTTTGCTGTTTCCGCGCCAAAATATGTTCAGATCAAGGATCTGTTGAAGCTCAACTCTTGTACCCCTGATCCTGTTGTCCGCGCGTGTCTTCACCGGCCGGTGTTCTTGTTCTGGTTTCCACAGGTGTGGCACGAGGCGCCTGGCGACCTGCAGCGCTCCCTGTACGAGCACTTCTACGAGCTGCTGACCGAGTCGAGCGAGCAGAAGAACAACATGCGCCTCATGCAGGACCTGGGGCTCGTCCCGAAGCTGCTGCACATCCTCAAGGACGAGACGCTGTCGCACCACACGGTGCAGACGCTCGCCTCCGTCATATCCGTCCTGCTCGCCGGAGGCTACTTCGCACCGTCGCTGCTCAGGTGGGTTCACCAGACGCATCGTGCGCTGCGTCTTCTCTCAATTTGTAAATGGATGCATCGCATGTTTTTCGCACACACAACGCATGACTTGCGCAGTGGCAGACTGAAAAAGAAGAGCACATTTGCTGACGAAATGTTTCTTTTTCTTTTGAGGCAATGAAACTTGACGTCTTTGACATCAAATACTGGGAGAATAGTCTGGGTGTAGTTCTGGAATTTTGAAGGTGTTTGATGTTGAAAAATGGCCATCACCATCTATTGTTCGTGTTGTTCGTAGGTTTGGTCAGTTCATGGTGTCAACGCTTCCAAACTTCAACCAGTCAGAGAAGGGCGTTGCTCTCGGATTCACCAACACACTCGTGGAAATCAGCAAGCCTTCCTTCGATGAAGACAGCCAAGGTGAGTCCGGTTTGACACCACTGGAATACGGCGTGTGCCACAGAGCTGCAGATATTCAACGCCTTGTGTAGTTTTTGTGAACCAGGCTTGAATCCGTTGGAGTATTTGTGCAGAATGTCTGACACAGGAAACGATGTTTCCAGCCCTGTGAGAAATTACCGAATTCATTTCTTTCACGCCAGACGGATGCGAACCGGTGACTCCGCACAAGATCACGCTGCGCAACAGTCTTCTGGAGATGCTGCTCAGGCTGCTCACCACCAACCCGACCGCAGGCTCCATCAACGTGCAGTGCGTCGCTTTTCCCCTTCATGCTTTTTCTCACAGATCCGTGTTTTCGTCAGTGTTTGGATGAGATGCCTCAAGATGGGAGATTCAGCTAGCGTTTGTACTGCAATCAAATTTGCACTCAGGTCTCTTGTTGTGTTTCCAGCGCGTGTGATGAGATGCAGCGGGTTCTCGGCTTCGATTGGCTCCTGCTCTTCATGCAAGGGAACCTCCACCCGACGACCGTCGTCCTGACGATGAGGATTCTCTGCCAAGTTCTGTCTCATCCGGGGACTCTGCAGAAGTTCCGAGAGGGCGTCAGTGGCGGCGGCTGGCTGCGGGACACGGAGTGTGTGCTACAGAACAGAGTCGGCACCTTCCTCGGTTTGTTCTAGCCTTTCCTGCTTTGCCATTTTCTGTATTTCAGTGAATGAACGACGAATTGAAACCACAAGTCAGCGAGTGTCGTTTGTTGCCAGGACACCAGTGTCTTCCTATTTCCGAGCATTTTGTTTGACACTCGACGATGATTTCAGGCTTCCGCCTGAGCGCGAGTGGAAAGGACAAGAAGCAGGAGATCAACAGGGACATCTGCCACGTGCCCGGCTTCCAGGCGCTGCAGCTCGTGCTGCCCAGGCACGCCGACACGCCCGACCTCTACTTCCTGCTCGTCGCCATGCTGCTCGGGCAGCAGGTCAAGCCGCTTCCGGAAAGGATACAGGTCAGTGAACAACAACGTGATTTGTTGTCTTTGGTGCCCAGATAAGTTGAAGTATCTTTTTGCAGTTTGTGTGTGTGTGTGTGTGTGTGTGTGTGTGTGTGTGTGTGTGTGTGATGGTGACGTGTGAGTGTTTGCGAGGGCGGAGGTTGTTGAAGTGCATTTGACCACTTTGTAAGTAAACTCCCAACAAACACAGTGTGTTGTAAAGACAGTGGTGCCAGTACTTCACGACTTCTTGGGTGCTTGGCACAACAACCCGCGACACCATCTATTCGAACCATCGTCACTTCTCGTGCAGTTTGACCTGGACTCGATGTGGACGTACATCTACGGCGTTCCCGCCGACCAGTCGGTTCCCGCGAACAACGCGAAGCGCGAGCTGAGCGTCGAGGCGGCCTGCGTCATCCTGTCCATGGTCAGGGCCATGCTCAACCAGGTGAGGCCTGAGCCGCGCAGCGTGCGAGTACATCAGGCGTTGTTTGTGTGTGGACAATGAGCCGCCGCATCGCCTATCCACGCGGATGAAGAGCCTGCCGAGTCTGAGATACTGGAGGATGAGGACGAGAGAGAGAAATTGTCGACAAAAACATGTGCTCTTGTTTGTCGTTTTGTAAGAAGATATCAGGGCTGTGTCATGTTACCTCTGCCATTGAGCAGAATGGTGTGAGCGCACCTGCGCGCCAAAACGAACCCGGTCAGTGAGAACGCGTCTCGTGTCACCCTCAGGTGGGGACGGAGGAGGAGCAGAACGCGAGCTGGACGCACGAGTTCCCGGTGACGCTGATGCAGTTCCTGCTCTACCTGTACCACAACCAGCCCGACTTCGCGGCGCTGTGCGCCTCCGCCGACTTCCTCTGCGCCCTCGCCGCGACGCTGTTCCCCTACAGGAGCCTCTCCGAGTCCGAGTCGGAACTCTCCTCGCCCCTCGAAGACTTCAAGGTCAGTCAGCGATGTTGGGTTTTCCGCTGGTTCCTGTTTCATATTGAATGTGTCAGCGCGTGTCGTCCCTGTCGTCACTGGACACTGCTCGCAAAGCTTGTGCTGGGACAGAACGCAGGACGCACACAGTGTAACAATCCCTGTGATTCGAGCGAAAGGCTTTTTGAACCCACAAAAAAGGGGAATTGACCAGAGCTGACTTCTCTGGTGTGAAAGGAGTGCGAAGATGAATGAGACTTCGCAGTCGCCAAGACAACCAAACTTTGAATCCAGCACAATCCTCTTTTTGCGCGAACGAATGAGAATCGCTCGTGACGCGTGATTTGTATGAGTCATGATGTTTCTATTTTCAGCCGTTTCCAGAATCGGATTCCATGGTTCTTGTCGACGCAACGGAGCGAAATCCCAGCAAAAGTGAGTACAACATCTTCAAACGTGAACATTTCAATGTGCTTCAAAAAATACAAGTCGCTGAGATCGTTCTGCTGTGCGCAGGACTTTTGACGTGAGGTTTGCTCCGTGCGTTTGGCTTTGAGGAAGCCTTCGGGTTTGATCACACAGCATTTGGTAAAGTGGAAAACACGAGGGAAAAGCGGAGTCTGTCCGCAGTCAGTGGTGGATATCTTCACTCACGATGTCGAAGTCCACGAATTTTGTCAGACACTGTCGTAGGAGCTGCGTGGCGTTTGCCTGTGGGTCGAAGAACCCCCAGGAAGCGAACATTGGGCGCTTTCGATTTCCACGTGTAGTTGAGTGGGCCGAAGGGGGTGAAGTTGGCATTGAACACGGCCATTATCTTCGCCAGCTCCCTGAACGTTTTCTGGTGGGGGGGGGGCTGCCAGTTTGGGTCCAAAAGAAGCAGGCAGTAGGTCCCGGTGGAAGCAAACAGAGGCTGGCCCATTTCGCTTGCAACATCAGTCAAACCCTGTGTTCTTGTTCTTGTTCGTCAGGGAACAATTTTTGTGTCTCTGTTTTTGCCGTTTATCTCAAGAGAATGCAGACAGAATGATGACAGAAAGGAAAACAGTTTGGAAAGAATTAGGCATAACACGCAGGCGTCTAACTTTCATTTGATGGTGGTGTTTTGAGTGATCAGCCCGAATTTGACACATCTCAATTGATGCGGGAAGCAAGATTGACATTCTGCCAGGCAGAGATGCGTCTCAGCAGTCAGCACTGTTTGACCGAAGTTCGCTGGGTCAGCAAATCGAACTGCAGACTTCGGCACTAATCCGGTTTGCCTTGATACAGATGGGGAAGGAAAAAGTTGAAAACTCAGCAGGAAGCTTTTTTTTTTTTGTTTCGTTCATAAATTTGCTGCCCCCGTCGAGTCATCGACAGATCTTTGACTGATGTCGATGTGTGGAGTAGAGACTTTACATCTGAAAGCTCAATGGCGAGGCTCATCAATTTTGCTCAAAAATACTGCTGCGTTCAGAGCTGGACAGTGAGGTTGGTAGACATACGGTTGGTTTACACGCGATGGCATCGTTTATCATAACAGGTATTGGTCACTTACTCGCGCAGTATCATTCACAATGAATCATATTCCATCTGTGTACCTGGTGTGACAAGAGATGCACATTGCGAGTTTATCTATTTGACACGTGAATGTGTCAACTTGTTCAGTTGTCCTCGGCATATGGCAGACGGTAACAGCTTGTTTTTTGGCGCTGTCCGCCCCTGGAAATTGGTCACAATGTGGTCTCGGTCTGGATCTACTTTTCTCGGTTGTGCAAACAAGATTTGTGTGGCACCACAGATTGCGCCAATGAAGCACACAGGGAATTTATTGAGAGAAATTGTCTTTTGTTGTGTCGTTTCTTAATTCGTGCCAATGCTTTGCAACAATTTCTGTGTGGGGTACCTTGATCTGTGAAATCCAACAATTGCGACAAACAGATTTCCAACATTTTGATTTTACGAATGGTCCGTACTCGTAAGAAAAGCTCTCGCAGACACACCCTCGTGTTTCTTCAGTGCACAATTGCCAGTTACGGGCAAAATTTCTGCATGGTGACCTGTTTCTGTAGATCTGCGTTCACAAGTTTGTCACGGTGCTGGCAGTGTGCCTGGAGCTTCCCAGGGAAACTGTGGCATTTTGTGGAAAACAATTATTTGTCTTACTCACTCCATTGGCGTGAACACCTTTGAAGTTTCTGACGGAGTCTTCACATCCTGATTGGTGAATGGGCACGCTTTTAAAAAGACAAACAAGCGTGAACTTTTGACAGAATTCTTTCGCGACACCCACGATTGGCTGTTACAAACGCCTCGTTCCGATGTCCGGAGTGGTTTTTGCGGGGACTTCCGGGAGAGGAACTCGGTTCCACCCGGTGACCCTCAACAAGCATTGAGTGGCAAACAAAATGCTTGCGGCTTGTCGTGATCAAGTGATTTTCTGTGCCAATGCACAAACTACATAGGTGAGAGGACAGAGGAGATTCTATGGCTTGAGATTTCAAATAACAGGGATTTAGGCATGCGTTCCAAGCACGCATGTTTGCAATGAATTAAATGTTTCCCATTCTTGGTGATGTGCGCAGACAAAAAGATCGGAAACATAAAAAGTTTGACAACAACAACAAAAATCTGATCAACAAATGTTTGTGGAAAGCATTGTGATTTTGTGTGAAACATTTTGCGTTTATTTCTGAATGTGAGATCTTCAAGCATGGATCACTTTGATCTTGGCAGGTTGTTTTTACGGCAGGCACAAGTGGTGAACGTGTTTGAGATGCTTGTTCAACGTAAACACTGTGTTGGAGCAAGATCAGAGGTTCAAGTCTCCATGTTGCGATCCCTACATGGCGTCTACCTTTCTGTACATGAACGTTGGTGTTCTGTGATGTACGATTCCTTGCCAGGCAAGAAACGCAGTCGTATGGCATGAGATTTGGCTGTTGTGAGGCACGGTCCGGTGAATTTCCATTCGCACCGCAGGTGATAAAATCTTGTGCACTTCTCAATTTATGGCAGTGTTTTTGCTTCCGCAAGCACTTCAAACATTCAGTCAGTGGAAGAAGTGTGATTCAAATGTGTCATTTGAGTGTGCAGGTCACTGTTCGTCTGATATGTCGTAAGCTTCATTCACAAACGCGGCGGCGGTACCACCGTGCGCCTCAGTGTTACTCGCACTTTTCACGTGGTGAGTGTCAGGTGATGATGATGCGCGAGGTAATTCGGGCTGCAGCGCCTCATAGTCATGAGGACTCGTCGGGGTTGGGGGGTCTTGGTTCAAATGTTCATACTCCCCTGAAATCTGAGCAGAAATATTGCGAGCGAGCCCCCCGTGCACTCCTCCCTCGTCAAGTTTGCTGTCAGATGGCTCGGGATCCAGATGGTCCGGATCACCGTGAGGGTCCATGTTTCCGGGATGGACGTGAAGATCCAGATGACCCGGATCAAATTGAGGGACATGAGGATGTATGTGAGCCGGGTCAAGGTGAGATTCGGCCGCTTTCTGTGGCTCTTCCCTCTGCTCCTCCTCCTCGACGTCACTGATGCTGCTGATGCTGTGCGCCGTCGGAGTTCCCGGCTCCGAGAGTCGCTCCGCTGCCGCGTCTACTGCCGCCGCCGCCGCCGGCACCGCGGCGCCATCTGCTGCCACATTCAGATTCCCCATCTCGTACGAGTCGTCTCCTGGACGGTCCAAATCGTCTCTGGGGGCCGTGGTTGCCAGGGAAACCGCAGCTGCGTCAACGTCGTCGTACCCGTGCGTGGACACGGATGCAGCATTGACCTCGTTGGGGATGGATTCGAGGGAGTTGCAGCGCTCGTCGCTTCCTGCGTGTCCGTTGATGAGAGGCGGAGGCATGTGCTGCACTTTGGTGGCGTTGGAATCGACGACAACGACAGGGTCGTCCATACTCATGTCCATTGCCGCGTTTTCGTACACGTAGCGGTTCTTGACGGAGTCGGTCTCCGGGTCCTCTGGATCGGGCATGTGCCTGAAGCTCTGGACACTTTCCGTCTCCCACATCGCCGACACCTTCCCCGTCTGTGGATCCTGGTAGAAGCTGCCGATCTCGTGCCTCGCTTTGAATTTGAGATCATCCTTCCTTATCTTGCCGTCTGTTTTGTCTGTTTTGGGTGGAGCCCAGAACGCGTATTTTTTGTGCCTGCAATACAGGCCGATGGCGACTAAAACCAGGAGAATAATGGCGAGTGCCAGTGATGCGACGATGATTGCAATGACCGTTGTTTCCTTGGTCCCCATATCAGAGTCTTGGTTGTTCGGCTGACCTCCCGTGGTCCCGGGCTTGTAGTCGGTTGTGTTGTCTGGCTGACCTCCGGGGTTCAGCTCAGCGAGGCATGCCGTGTGCGAGTCAGCCAAGTACTGAAGCAGAGGAGTGCCTTGTCGTGCAGAGGGCTCGCTGCAGAGAGTCAGGTTCTCCTTCTCCACAGCGAAGTTGGAGTCTTGCTTCTTGGTCCAGTTGTAGACCCAAGAGATGTTGCAGTCACAGCGCCACGGGTTGTTGTACAGAGCCACGTGACTCAGGGTCTGCAGGGAGTCGAACACCCCCGCGGGTAGCGTCGTCAACTTGTTGTCGTGCAGGGTGAGGACGGAAGCGTCTGCTCCGGAGAAGGCGTCTGCGTGGACCGAGGCGATCTCATTGTTGTAGAGATGCACGATGATCATGGACGGGGAGTGCGTGAAGGCGTTGGCAGCGACGCTTTTGATCCTGTTGTATTCCGCTTCGAAAAACTGCAGCTGCTCGAGTCCGGACAGTGTGAGCGAGGTGATGCTGGGGAGTCTGTTGTTCGCTATCTTGAGGTAGGTGAGGCTGCCCAGCTTTTCAAAGGCTCTGTCAGAGATTACCTGTTGGGGACAAAAGGAAGTTTTGGAGTGCACGTGGTAAAATGTCAAGCCCATGTTGAGCACATTTTTGGTGCTCTTTGTGTGCGTGAATGGTTGCAGCAAAAAGTGAGATCAACACAAGTGGCTTCGTGACTTCCAAAGAGATTGACTTTTGGGTTTTATTTTTCACTTGAAATTTCAAACAACACTCACCTCAATTTTACAGTCGGTCAAATCCAAATGGTTGAGACTGATCAGAGGATCGAACACTGGAACCTCAACCACAGTGAAGTTGTTTTCGTTCAGCTGGAGTCTGACGAGTTTGCCGAGCCCTTGAAATGTGTCTACAGGCAACGTTAGCAGCTCATTGTTCTCCAGATTTAACTCCTCCAAGTTTGGCATACCCTGGAATGGTGCTGGTCCCACCAGCTGCAGTTGATTGTTCATGAGGTTGAGTGTTGTGAGTTGGTCCAGGCCCTGTAACGTGGCCCCGGAAACCTGCAGTTGCCCCGCCTCCGTCAGAGACAAAGTTTGCAACTTCGTCGAGGCGAAGAGCTCATCAGGAAGACTTGGGATCTGGTTCCGTGATATGGAGAAATCAGTGAGATTTGTGAGATCCCGGAATGCGTCTGTCTGGATCTCGGTCAGACCCGTCTCCCCGATCGTGAGCTTTTGGAGAGTCTGCAGCCCTGACAGGGTCCCCGCCGTCAGGCTGAGCTCGGGGAGGGGCCGGTAGGGATCCGTATTCTCCAGGGTCAGGCTCTGCAGAGCGTCCAGCTGCTGGAACACGCGCCCCGTGGACAGGGTCCGGACGTGCTGCAGGTCGAGGGTCAGCGTCTTGAGCGCCGGAAGACGCGGAAACAGCGAGTCGACAAACGTGATGCTGTGGCCCTGCTTGAATGTGACGCGTAGATTCTCAGCAACAGACGACAAGTCCACGAAATCCTCGTTGGTGTTCACCACACAGTCCAGAACAACGTCCTTTTGGATACAAACTGGTTGGGTGCGCACGAAACTGCACAATGCAATAACACCGGTGACGATTCCAAGCCATTGGTGGCAAAATGTTGAGCCTGAGATCGAAGCCATGTTTGTCCAAGATTTGTCAGCGAGATGTGTGAGACGTAAAAAGTGTTGTAGACTGTGACGAAACCTGTTTTGGCTCCCAATGAAGTGAAAAGAAAACTGTCTCTTCTTTTTTCTCTCGATGGCAACCCACTTCCGCCATCAACACACGCTTTGTGCGGTGAGTTGAAATCCTTTTGAGAACGTTGCCAAATACGGTTTGAGGCAGCAGAGGTTAAGACATTCCAGGCATACAAGCTTCACTGAGTTGTATCCCCCACATGCTGGCTTGTCTGTCACAGGCTGAGAAGTGCTCTAATTGCTTCTGCTCGACAGATATTTATAGAACACCTGGGATTTCCCTTTACCTGGTTGGTCAATATTTTCCTGCTGCACCTGCTCGTTATGGCAGCCTCCATAACGGGGACTCCTCCAGTAACGCATGTCAGCAGATTATATTTGCGCGGCGGTGCCAGTGACAGTAGAAGATCCAAGATCCGAGAGACGCGCAGAAACGCGGCGAGACCGCAGCGCGTTGAGCGCGCTCACCCGACTGTGTCGTCACGACAGTCACACCGCGCGTACAATTACCACCGCACACCGTCCATGCTGCCTTCTGGGCAATTCATTCCCCATTTCAAATATTGGTCAAAGTCAAACAAAGCGTTCAAACGAGACGTTGTCACGTTTCAGCTCGACACAACACAGAACAGTGAAATTCCATTCCGAGAGGATCCTGTTTCTACATTCTTCAACTGTTGATCCGTGTTGTCGCACACTTGTTGGCCTGTCGAAACATCGCGCAAAAAGTTTCCCTTTCCGAGATCAATGGCACAGAAAGATCGAATTGTGAGATCAATCCCCGTAAATGCAGGCTCACGGATTTTTGCAAACCTGATTTCGCACACAAACAGCGTTGCTGTGTGCTCAGATTTTCCTGAAGTGTTTGACTCAGTTGTAAACTGCGAATTTATTTGCTTTCAATCATCGTGTTGACAAACAGCGCACGCGGATGTATCCTTATCACCTGCGTGCGTGTGTGCTCTGCTCTTGTGGCTTCCCTCCGCAATGTACAAGGGACAGTTTGAGGCGACACACCCAGTCAGTTCAAGAGCCTTGAAATGACTTCATGATCTTTACAATGAGTTCCTATGATTACCTGCGTTGGTCGTGTGACATTTAAAAGTGTGATCTCCTTCATGACTTTCCCACAAAAGGCAGAATGAAAATAGCCAAATGACTCTTCCTCAAGTCAAGGCGTTGTTTCTCGGAGCAGTTCAGATCAAGTGGACTGACGCAGCGGGTTGATGTCGTTTTGTAACAAATTTCGCCTCGACCTTTGCTTTGCCTCAGAGATCCGTCCAATGAAACCCAGACCTGGAAGACGTTTTGTTTTGCTTTGTTTATGCGGAGAAATGTTTCAGTCACGTTCTTTTGTTGGTGTGCTGGTACAGGAAGCCTCTGTATTCAATCCGCAGTTCAGATTCAGTGTGGATCCATTGAACCTTTGTTGGCTGAAATGACTCGGGCACAGTTGGCACTCATTGGCCTTCTCAAAGATTCCTGCTTTCGCTAGCTGAAGAAAGCGACTGAGTTCTCTGTCAGACTTTCAGAAGATTCCATTTCTTAGACCGTTCGAGTGCGCTGTTGGGTTTCGTGCTCTCTCTCCCCCCTCCTGATGCGGAAGAGATCGGGCCTTGTCACATCAGTGGAACGTCAGGTCAAGTTGTATCCCATTGTTGATTCCGTGTCCGCAGTCTGGTCAAAACAACATGACCATCTCAACTATCGAAAGGTCAGTTTGTTCAGCATGATGTTGGATGTTGATGATGAACAGGCAGCTTGCAGTGTCACGCCTCCGCGGGCCTTTCTCGATACTGCTCCATTGTCTTTCACCGCCACTCCATTTTCCGTTGAAAGATTTTCGTCCTTTGCTCTTGGAAGTGCAGAAACCGTCAGATCTCGTCCTGACCCCGCCCTTTTTCACTTCTCTCCGCAGGCGTACTGACGACGCACCCGGCGCGCAAGTTCGTCGTCGACTTCCTCAGGATGATCGTCATCGACAGTCTGTCGCAGCCGCAGACCAAGATGGCGCCTATCATCGACCACCTGTTCGACGTGAGTAAAACGCGTGTAGTCGGAGCGTGTTCTGCTGAGGAGAGAAGGCTTTCAGTGCCAGCAACCCTCCCCCCCCCAACAAACACACACACACATACAAACACACACACACACACACACACGCACGCACACACACCTTCAGCAGAGCAGTGTCCTCTGTGTGAAGAATCGAGTGTCAGTGGCCCAACTCACAAACGCCGTTCATCCGTTCGCGCAGCGTCATCAAAGCATCATACATAGCGAGTATCCTTGAACGTTCGTATTCCTGCGCGCAGGCGTCACCGGAGCACGCGTCGCGCGCGCAGCAAAAAGAGTTCCAGACGGAGCTGCTCTCCACGCTCATGGAGCACCTGCTCGCCGCCGACGCGTTGCTAGGCGACCAGGGGGCGCTGCCCGCCGCCGCCGCCGGCGCCACCAGCTACACGCACACCGCCAACAACATCTTCTACTTCGCGCAGCGAGTCGTCGACAAGCTGTGGCAGGGTGCGTCTCAACTCGAATTGTGATCAAAGTTTTGAGTGGAGTGGTTTTGTGCGTACGGTTAGTGGACCTGAAGTTGCGTGCAGAAACTAACTGAAATTGAAAAAGGACTGAAAAAAGAATTTTTGTGGACAAGTTTTTTGTTCCCCCTGTTGTCGCTTCTGAAAAAACTCAACGTTTTGTTGTTTATTTGCTTTACAGGTGTCTACACAAAGGAGTCGAAGGAAGTGTTTGACTTCATCAGCAAGTTGATATCTCAGGCGAAGATGAAGGCTTCGGGCGTGTCTCTGGACACGGTGTACCGGTGTCTGAACAGGACCATCCTGTACCAGCTGTCCCGGCGTATGGAGACGGTCGCGGATCAGATGGCCGTGCTGGACGCGCTGCACAAACTGACCAACAACCGGAGCCTCGTGTTCGGCCCCGGCAACTACGACCAGGAGTTCATCGGCTGTTTGTGCCACTGTCTCGTTCACCTGATCGAGGATCCATCTTACATCAGGTCAGTCGCAGTGTGTCGGGAGTGAAAGCTCTGGGGGGGGGGGAGCTTGTGGCATAGCAGTTGGGAATGTTCGAAACTTTGGTTGAACTTTGTTTTTGATTCCTTTTCAAAACAGCAAAGCTCGCAGCAGGTAACCAAGATTTCGTGATGTCTACATTCAATCACCTACTGGTAATTGTGTGTAAAAATCCCGCAGTCGTTTGGCATCTGGTGAAATGGAGCACAAGACAGCTCAGCGAAACAAATTGTGTTTTCGATTCTTTTCTCTTGAAATACCAAATGATATCGTGTAAGCAATTGTGATTGGCTTGCTTCGCTTCACGTAAGGTTTGCCAAACAAATCAAATCGAAAACAAAGCAACCGTAGATGTTCTATTTCCCTGTCAAAGTGAAGTCAGAGGATATTTGGAAAATGCGTCAACTTTGTGCCTTTGTTACGGACTCTGTTCGTTGCGATTGTCGGTCATTTCTCTGTCATTGAGCAAATGCGCATTTGTTGTTTCTCCGTTTTGCGTATTTTTGTGGTCTGCGTCAACGTTTGTGTGAATCTGTTTTGTCCTGTAACGTCTGCAGCGACCCCGCGGCGTGGCGCAAGACGACGTGGCACTGCGACCCGGACGCGGGAGACGAGCCGCGCGCAGGGAGCCCCGCGCACACCCCGGCGCATGCGCAGCGGGACAACTCGGCGTCCATGACGCACAGGGACGGACTGCAGCTTGTCGCGAACGCCGCGAGACGCGTGTGGGAAGAGCTGTACATCCACAAGAAACCCGTGAGTGTCGCTAGAAGCACATTGCTTTGATTACAATCAGGTATTGACCAAGCAAGTCAAGGAGGGCTCGGGTGAACAACATGTGATTCATGTTTATTGCAGACCATAGAAGAGGTGTTCAAAGTGGCGCTAGGAACTGGTGACACGGGGATGACTCCTGATCTCATCACAGTCAAGTACGTTTCTCTGCTGTTGGCATTCATTTCTTACGGTTGTCACACTGCTTTGTGGAAAAGGTATGAAGCACCACTTGTGACACTGCATCGTGAAAACGTTGCCAAACACACACGTTGACTCGTTGCTTCAGGCCTCAGATCCAGGAGGCGGCTGCGCGGGTGTGGGTCGCGTACTACGAGAACGAGCGCAAGTGCACGTACACGACGAACACCGAGAAGCTGCAGAACCAGCTGCAGTCGAAGCTGCAGAAGGTCGGGCACGGCGTGACCGGCGTCCTGCGCTTCGCGAGCCGCGCGAGTCGCGTCAAGAAGGACGTCGCCGTGAAGCCGTCCACCGCATCCATCCACGTGAGCAGAGTCGAAACCACGTGTATATTGCCTCAAGGTTGTTTGGCGAGTTGCGGATCTGACTTGTGTTGGTTTTTGCAGGACATGACGGCGTGGACCTTGACGCATATCTCCATCGTCAAAGATCTGGTCGAGTTTCAGTACCGGCAGTATGTCCAGGTGACGATTGGTTTTACAACCTTTCTCTCTTCACTGTGTATGCTGTAAAACACCTCATTTGTGGCAGCACATGTCACGTATCTCGCACCAGATGCGGTGCGGCTCCGCACAAGTCAGCGCAGCGTCTTCTGAGCGACGTGAACAGAGAATCGATGCAGATTCATCTGGTGTAAATCATACTTATATTCATGGACTTCTGTTTTACCAGACGCAGAAGCACATGGAGAAGTACCTGCTGGACAAGTGGACGGAGACGGAGAAGGAGTTGATGCGGGAGCGCGGGCTGTGGGGGCCGCCGGTCGGGTCCGAGCTCGACAAGTGGATGCTCGACATGACGGAAGGGCCGTGCAGGATGCGCAAGAAGATGATCAAGAACGACATGTTCTACGTGCATTATCCCTTCCGGCCTGAGGTCGGCGGTGACAACACGGTGAGTGTGTGCGTGTGTTTGTGTGTGTGTGTGTGTGTGTTTGTGTGTGTGTGCGTGTGTGTCTGTGTGTGTTGGCAGTGTGTACATGTGCGGCTGTGCGCGTTTATCTGTTTATCTGTATGAGAACAAAAGGATCGAGAAGGATCTCATTGCTTTCCGTCCTCTGTTCGCAGAAACCACCGAAGCACAAAGCTGCCAGGAGTTATGACTCCAAGGATTACTTCGAGCGGTACCGGTCGCAGAGCCTGGTCGGGGAGGACAGTCTCCCGATGCCGCAGGAGGATCTTATTTCGCACCTGCGCGAGATCGCGGAGGAAGGACCCGAACCCGAGACCTTCACCGAGAGTAAGTCTTCGGCTCTGGGCGTTGCTATTTTGAAGGGAGGGTCACATGACATCACGCCTGTTGGTATTTTCGTTCAAAACCAAGAGAAAATTTACGTTGAAGTCTGGTTCCCGGGAACTCGTCCACGTTTGCCCCCAAAATCACAGTTTTCCTTTCCGCGCACAGTGCCGATGAACATCCCGTGTCTGTTGCCGCGCGCGTCGCGTCAGAACAGCGTACGCTCGGCGCCGGGCGGCGGCGACGACGAGGACGCCGACCTCGACTCGTCCGTGTCGCAGGACGGCAGCGAGGACGCCGTCGACGCCGCCGACTCGACGAGCAACGCCGACAACACCGACTATCAGAAGGTGCTGCGGCTCCTCGAGGAGGGAGACAAGGTGAGCGGGGAGCGAACTCAGGATCAATGTGTGTGTGTGTGTGTGTGTGTGTGTGTGTGTGTGTGTGTGTGTGTGATGTTACTTACTTGCCGCAAAGGCCGCCGACTGGACAACAAAATGTTCAAACTTTTTCTGCTTCAGCACATGACCTTGTTTGATTCTTGTTTTCCAGTTGACGCACATGTACCGCTGCGCTCGGTGTCAGGGCCTCGACACCATGGAGGGGCTGCTGCTGTTCGGGAAGGACCATTTCTACGTGGTGGACGGGTTCACACTGCTGAAGTCTCGCGAAATCGTCGACATAGACTCACTGCCTCCCAAGTGCGTTTGCCAAACCTTGTCTCTTGGGATGAGAGACAACAGTCAGACTGAAACGAAGGAATCATTGGTCTCGAGAATTGGTGTCCTTTGTGCTGTTTGGTCCTACTACTGGATCCTCATCCCTTCCATTCTTGCAGTCTGCACGACCCCATCATACCCAAGGCTTCGAAGACGTCATCGCACAACCAGAAGAACATGTGCAGCAAGTTCGCGTACGAAGATATCCGAGAAGTGCACAAAAGGCGCTACTTGCTGCAGCCAATCGCGATCGAGGTCTTCTCCGCTGACGGTCGGAACTACTTGTTGGCGTTCCCGAGGAAAATCAGGAATAAAGTGCACACAAGGTAAGAAATGTTTGAGAAGCCACACGATTCAGCACAATGTTGTTTGGCGATGTTAGTTGGTGTCTCAGCTTCATTGCGTTTCCTGACGATGTCGTTTTCGTGCAGGTTCCTGCAGTGTGCGACGTCCATGCTGGACAGCGCTCAGGAGTCAGTGTCTGGTCAACGCTTGAATGCCAAAGTGGAGCCGGGGTAAGAATCCAAGGCGACAATAGAGAGACTGTTGGATTTAAAAACACCCATTTTGGAAACGAAGTTTTTGCACAACAATTTCGTGGTGTTATGTAGGAAGAAATCCGGCAAAATTTGCATTGATTTTTCATTAGCTCTGATTCACCACGGCTGTCGTCTGTTTTTTGGCGCAGGGCGGGACTGATCAGCAGTTTGATCGGAGAGAAGTCGGTGACGCAGCGCTGGGAGCGAGGCGAGATCTCCAACTTCGAGTACCTCATGTGTCTCAACACGCTGGCCGGGCGATCCTACAATGATCTCATGCAGTACCCCGTCTTCCCTTGGATCGTCTCGGACTATGATGCTGAGGTGCGTGACAGATGTGTTACACATCTCTTAAAAATTTGGTCTCGAGGTCAGTTGGTATATATATATATATATATATATATATATGTGTGTGTGTGTGTGTGTGTGTGTGTGTGTGTGGAGACGCGGATGCGCGTGCGTGTTTTCCACCTCCTGCAGAAGAAGCGAGACCAATTTTCAATCACAATCATTTAACTAACAAAGGCGGTGGACCTGATTTCCCCAGGAATTGGACTTGACGAACCCGGCGACGTTCCGAGACCTGAGCGCGCCGATGGGCGCGCAGACCCCAGACCGACTCAACAATTTCCAGAAGCGCTACTCCGACTGGGACGACCCGCAAGGTAGAGTTTTGTTCCCGCACCTTTCGCACACTGCACGCTGCCCTTTGACCACGTTCAATGCAGCTCACATTGCTCCATTGGGCCCAATGGACAACGATGAGGTAAGGGTTCACCCACGCTGCCAAAATGGTTCCTGTGAAATCATACAATGACTTTTCGAGACCTTTGGTCGAGAAAAGAGTTGTATGATTTCACAGGAACCTTTTTTGCAGTGGGTGAACTCACTTCTACC
>JAAUXT010095820.1_pt1 | contig 27621 bp, 22 predicted proteins | sample 7278171 | NCBI WGS metagenome assembly JAAUXT01 (sample SAMN14350112, study PRJNA611818) | marine sediment metagenome | isolation source: surface marine sediment (1.8m) | place: French Polynesia: Moorea | collected 2018-08
TGCTTTGACGCTCAGCATCAGAACTTGGTCAGAAGTACGCCACTAAAAATTATCCTAGTCAAGGCACCCCAATTTGCAGGTTAAACACGGCCCCAGCATAAAACCTTCGCAGGTTGAATTCGATTCTCGTGGATGTTCATCACGGCCTTTCCCCACCACGCTGCGGTTCAACTTATGTTCTCTGAAACCACAAAAGAAAGAAAAAGCGGACAGCACACGTGCGTTACTGCACAACATTTTCTTTTGAGAAGAAAAAGCGCCGCGTCTCAGGCAAAAAAGTGCACGGTTTGTAAGAAGACGGAACCAAGAAGCAGCCTTGGGAGGCGAAGCCTCGTCCCTTTGTGACACTCCCTCCTCGCCTAATATAGTCGTAATTCATTGCTACATAATATGACGCATCGCTTCTTGGAAAAAACTCCCTTAATGGCAATTTTAGTGCTTTTTGCGTGTTGTGTTGGCAGCGCTCCAAGATACTGTTGTAGCCTAAAAATTCATGTGCTCTCCGGCTACGGGCGCTTTTGCCTTGGCGCGCACTCGGCTATAAATAGAATTCCAATAATATTGAGCCAACATAACATAAAATACAAGCACCGCAATATAATCTATAAAAGCAGTTGCAATGGGGCCTACGCGCAGCGCGCATTGTCAGAAATGCTGTCACTTTGGAGCGCGCGGCGCAACCACCTTTTGAGTCCATTTCGCGTCAGAAGAGCGCCATATTTGGGAATTTTGCGCCTTGTGGATTTGTGAAGTTTTAAAAGTGTTTAGTGAGTGCGCATGCCTCCATCTTTTTCATGATAGCGTCGAGCTGAGCTGGAATTTTAGGCAAGAATCATTAATTCTGTAATTAAAAATTCGAGCTGTGTGCCGGCTGCCTGTTGGCTGCCCCCTCCCCTCCCCTCCCCTCTCCCCCAATATTTAAAATACAAGCCACAATAGACATAAATTACTATCTTCAGTCAGGCTATTGTGCATTGTGAAAATTTATGGCATGGCTTTTTGGTGGTGGGAACACATAGCGTGTATGTACACGCACGCCGCACCGGCTAGATAACTGCCTTTGTTCGATCGCAGTGGTCTTGGGGTCTGTGCGGTTTCCGGGAGCTGGGACCATCTCGGTGTGTTCTAATGGGAGCACACGCACCCACTGCCCACCCAGCGAGCACCAACAGGGGCACAGAGAGCAACGGCAGATTTACGTGACAGGAGTAGGGCTCCGGTCCCCGAACGAATTCCATGGACCCTTCGAAGTGCCCCACCCAGCTGGTGCGAACAAGAGAAGAGAATGGACAATGGGAAAACCAGAGGAGTAGCTCAGGAAACGGACCACATCACGCGCTTGAGTTGTCGCGCTGACTGCTCGCAAATGTCCATCACCCACGGGATCACTCATCCCCTGATTGCGCGTCCTTTCCCCCTGTTCAGCAAGGCAAAACCAAACTTTAGGCCTCTTCAAAGCACCCAGTTCCCCTGGATCTCGCAAAGTTTCACCTGCAGGAATCTCTCTCAGACCAAAGTATCTGGGCGTACCGGGGTGAGGACACATCTTGGGGTCTGGTCCCCTGCCCCATGCATGTTGTTCTGAATCCGCCGAGGCCATATTGAGCTCGCAGATTTGTGCACATGCATGTGCGCTCTCTTTCTCACTCACAGTGGGAGGCAGGCAGCGGGCTAGCGAGTAAGAAACGCAATCTACGAGTCACCTTTTAGGTCGCGCGCAGAGCAATAAAACCCCCGCTGGAAGAGGGGATAATCAGAACCTGTCAACACGTGGCGGGTCCGGCCAGGGATCCGCATGTCCAGTCACCGCCACCGACGCTTTGACCTGCAAGTTTCTGAGATCTTCTGGAATTGCCTCAGCGGAAGTAACAAGCACTGTTTTTGGTTTCAAGACGCTTCTTCAAACATTTCCTCACTTGGTCAAACGTCATTTTGACATCAAGAGCGACAGGTCGAAGGCGCTCCAGGCTTCACAGTGGGGACCGTGCATTGCGCTGCATGCTGCCTTCTTCCTTCCTCACAGAACAAAGAAGAAGCGATAGCAGCTAGCTAGCCATCTACACTCCCCCATATTGACACGCATTTTATTGCCTTTTATGGCAAATTTCCCAGAAAATGGAGTCCTTTCCCATATTTTGTATTGAGCATGGGAACAACAGAGAGCGCAATACGCGCTGCGAAGTTTTTTGAGTTTCCGGCCTTTTGAGTGCTGATTTCAGGGTTTCTAGCAAAAAGTACACAAAGACATTCAAATCAGTTGGCGTGAAATTTCAAATTCTGAAGCAAAACTTGCTCATCCCACAATGTTTGCAAGGAAGTAAACTTTCTATTTTTTCATTTGTTGGTCTGTGAATTCTTGCTGTGGTGGGAGTGTACACAGGAGTGCACTTGGAGCTCGGCCTCCGCAAACCCCTAAAACATTAGCTTTGGGTCCTCAAATTTGCAGCCCTGACACCAAGAAAACGCCTAACCGTTCCGTCTCGTGTGTAAGACGCACTCGTGTATAAGATGCACCCAAAGTTTTCGTTGACCAAACTGCATGTTTTCAACATACACATATGTAAGATACACCCCAAGTTTAGCTTTCCCAATTTAGTTTTAAAATCTATCAACTTGACTCAAAATCCACAAAATTTAAAAATTATTATCACTATCTCTTATAATTCTTCCTCTTTTTGCTTTGTCAGTCTTTGATTTGTACCCTATTTTGGGTCTCAGATGGATCTTCTCATTCAGAACTTACCAAAAACAGAAGAATCTCTTTTCACTTTGCTTCATTATCATTTCTCCCTGTGTCTCTCAAAAATCTAAACATACTTATGTATAAGACTCATGCCTTCTTTTACTGTCTGATTTTGGGGCAAAAAAGTGCGACCTTATACACGAGACGGTACGGTATACTTGTTTGACAATCAAATACAACAGTACAAGTTTGTTTTGTTTTGTTTTTTTTGCTTTCCTGCCCCCAAGCGTCCGACCCCAGTCAGAACAGAGGGTCGAGCCTCCACCCCATCCCAGATCCGCTGGAGATCGATGAGCATGGGAATGGCTTGGACAGGAGGAAGGTGGTTGGAAGGGGCCCCAGGGACAGATTCGCTGTTTGACTTGATGTACTGGATGCTGGATCAGGGGTGGATGGACCGAGGAGAGCGCGTCCAGCGAGCGCGGCTCTGATTGGCTCGCATCTCCATTGCGATGGACGCGCGGTCGCGGACGCTGCGTTTCTCTTTTTTGCGCAACATGCCCCCCCCCGCGCGCACGCGCACGAGAAGCTGCAGTCCACCGTAATCACCACTGCACTGGCCCTCTTAAACATGCACTTTGCGCAGAATTATCTAAATAAAGCGCATGAATTTTTCATGAATGCAGCGAATAATGCATACTGGATTCTCACAAAGCTACAAATGTCGTCCTGTTTGTGCTGGGACTCAACCCACGCACTCATGACACCGAGGTATTCAAGTGCACCACGTAGTATTGCGCTGTCGCACCCCTGTTGTTATCAAATGAAGTTCAATTGTGCAGGTGAACTGAAAAGTGAAGCACCCACTAGAGGATCTAGGAGACAAGGAAGGCCCACTCCCCATGGCCGCCAGACCCCGTTCAGGACAGGATTGTCCCCGCCCCCAACCCTGAACTTGACTCCGTGACCCGCTCCAGCCCACGATGCTTCTTCCTCGCCGCACCAGGCACGTTTCGTCTTCATGACCTCAGGGCCCCATCCCGGGAACCACCTCAGGCCCAGACCTTTGGAACTTCACAAGAAGTTCTGAAGGAGCAGTGTGTTCGGGGGCGAAAGCGAACCCAGGAGGGCGAGATCTTGGTGTCCGATCCTCCAGCTTCTGAACAAACTATTTTATCCGCTGATTTGTGCCGCAGGTTCAGTGTTTCCACGCTTGCTCAGGAATCATGCGCACGAGCGGAGTGTCACCCAAAAAACAACATTCTCTCGGGCTGACCCCTGTGTTGCCTCTGCCTGATCCGAGCTGGGAGGTGTGGGACCAACCTGGTCTGGACCACGGGGCTACAGGCCGACTTACAAAAAGGACACGTGAAGTTTTGCGCCTGAAGAAGAGGAATCAGGACGATTTGGCCCTTGGTGCCGTCTCTCTCCCGCGGTGTGAACACAGGCAGCGGGTCAGTCTGCTTCGGAATCCACAGAGCAGGGAAAAACAACCTTTCCTGTCATTATCCGCACAGTCTCCCCCTCCCCCGCGGACGGCCTGGTGTTTGGAGCAGCGTCCGGTGCTTCACGGTTTCCGGCTCCCGGGCCCTCGGCTTGGATCCCGGGGGCCCGGGCCCTGAGTGCAGCACCGTTCGCTTCGCTAACGAGAGCGTCAGAGTGACGTATGGTACTCGTGTGGATCTACCCTGTTGGAGACGACGCCTTTTTGGCTCTAACAAAATAACAAAATAGAGACAAGAGAGAGACAGGGAGAGAGAGAGATAGAGAGAGAGAGAGAGAGAGAGAGAGAGAGAGAGAGAGAGAGAGAGAGAGAGAGAGAGAGAGGAATCTTGTGCAAGGGAAGAAGAAACCAAGAAACTTAACCCGACCGACAAAAACGTCCCACATAACCAGACACAGGACGGAGTTGTCTCCCCGCGCTGTTCAGCGAGTCCAGGCGCCACACACAACTCATCAACGAAATGACCTGCACAGCTTTCAGTTCCTTGCGCCTTTCTGCAGTTGACCTGAACAACGTGAAAACAATGGAATTCGGGGCCTTAGTTCCGACAGAGCCGCGGCAAAATGCGCAAGTAGAATGAACAAACAACGGCTTCGTGCAGAGACAGCTAGAAATTCCTAGAACCCATTTTAATCCATATTTCGCGCTCTCCCTCCCCTCCCTTCCTCCCCACCACCACCACCGCTCTCCTTCCCTTCGCCCGACACTTTTTCTAAGTGTCCCAGCTTGAGGTATTGAAATTCAGCTGCAACATGCAAAATTCTACATCCATCAAGAGCTTTTTTCCATGAAAGCGAAGCCATAAAGCAGCGGGTGAATGAATCAGCCTCGTTTGGCTATGCGCAATACAAAGGCCTTAAAATCCGTCGTTTCTGATTCAGCCAGATAGGGACCTGAATGACTGGCAACGAGCCCAACTTACATTCCGTTTACGGTCACCCAAACCCTCTTTCTTGAAGCATTTCAAAAATCTGCTGAACCTTCGTGTCTATTTCGGGGCGTGAGACATCAAAACTCGTGAGATATAAATGCAGGAAGATATTTGATCAAACTGTTTTCGACTTTGACAGCTATTTCCTCCAAAGCACTTGCAAGAGGGTTTTTCTGGAAAATCGAACCAAGTTCCGGCTCCTGTGCAGATGTTTGAAACGCCCAGCAAAGATCCCTGGAGACGCGCGGTGGTTTTCGCTTCACGTGTGCATGGTTTGAACGCGAGTCCAGAACAGGGACAACACTTACTCCCTCTCCTCGAGAAGATCTGAATTCCTCTGCAATTTTCGCATTATAAAATGGAAGGTTCGGAAGAAGGAAGGAGGACACGGAGAAAGAAAGGAAGTTCTTCGGTGAACACCACCACGCAGGGTCTCGTGGGGGAAAGGGGGTTCGTGCAGGAAAAAAAACACGTGGTGGTCCTTCCGGATCTGGACAGAGAGCCCATCCCGGGTCTGACACCAGGGAATCCAAACTCTCAACTTGTTTGGAGAAAAGGACGGTCGAGGGGTCTGTGGCCCAGATGATTCCTCTTTGTGCCCTGGTCCTTGTGCTCACGTGGCCGCCATGGACGTGACACCAAGACGCAACGCGTGGCGCAACCGACGTGAAACGTGCTCCAGGGAGGCTACAGATTGAGGACCCTGGCCAGCTGCAAAAACGAGAGTCTTTTTGTTTCAATGCCAAATCTGACAACTCCCAGGGGCGTTGACGCAAAAAGAACTAATGCACGTCTCCCGAGAAACTAGAACCTTGCAAATCTACTTTCTGATGGGGAGCTTCGCAATGAAGCAAGAAAGGCAACTCAAGACGCGGCCGTGAAACTTGTGTCCTTGGGGACATGAAAAATTCCGCATTCCAAACGCACGTCGATACCAATCGACAGAACTTGAAGCAGTAAGGCTCTTTATTTTCTAGCTCTCTCCCTCTGTGCCTCGTTCAATTGGATAACAGTGAGCAGGAGCTTTTAATATGCTATAGCTGTTGTCGTGCGCGGGGGGGGGGGGAGGAGGGGAGAGAGGGAGGCGGGGTGGGCGAGCCCAAGCCACTTTCAAGTAAAAAGTATTGACGTCGTGTTTTGTGGTGGCCTTGCTTTTTGCATTGCAAAGCTCCTGTCTACATCACTGCGCTAGGGCCTTGTTAGAAAATGTCCAATTGATGATGATTGTGAAGAGGGCCGGGAACGCGATTGTTGCGCGTTGTGAAGACGTGCGTCTGAAACGTGGCGTTCTGCGCAACTTTGCTCGCAGCGTCCGAAGCGTCTCGCACGAACGCCAACAATTCCCACGTCTCCCATCGCCCATGAGGTCGAATTGTCCCGAAAGAGGTTGATGCCAAAATGAAGTGTGGTCCCTGGTCCCTTGAAAACCTCTTCTGATTCCCGGAAGCACATGGGCGAAGTTAACAGCAACGAGACCAGGCGACCACCAAAGGCGTTGAAAACGGCCCACACGCGACACAGCTTCACTTTCCACAGCGTAGCCGGCCGATAAAAATGAGTGACAGCTCTTTCTATCGTTCTAGCCTGCTACGCTTGCGACTCAACTACAAATCCGCAGCCATTTAGTTCTTAGACATCTCGTTGTTATTGATTGATTTTTCTCTCCGCGCGCGCTCGCTCTCTCTCCCTCCCTCCCGCTCGCTCGCTCGCGCTACTTTCCTCTACTCGAGCAGGTTTGGGTTTTTGTTGATCTAGGCTAATTTAATAGAAGCGCGGAGCAGAGAGGCATTGAATTTCAGATTCTAGCTGCAGCGCGCGGTGGGACGCGGGACGCCGGATGGGCGTGCGCACGCGCGAGCGTCTCAAGGTCAGATTCGCGAAGGACGTGCGATGCTGCGCGTTCCTGTGCGACCTTGAAGGCGCTACGTCCCAGAGAAGTCAAATCTCATGTGGACAGGTCGCACCCATTGTCAATTGACCTGAACGCTGTGGTGGAGGGAGGGACAAACATGAGCTGGGTCCCTGTCCTGAGAGCCCGATCCAGATTGGATCCTGATCGCTAGGCTGCCGGTCAGATCCGGAGACCACACGTCACCTGCTGAGAAAAGAATCAGGTTCCGGAGAAAGCACAGTTCCAACCTCACGTTCCTGACCCGTGGTTCCCAGACATTTCACCCGACATTTCCCACCGTCTTCCCTTCCATCTTGTCCAGGACTCACCCTTGTTCGAGAAAGGGGCTTGAATCTTCCAGAGTGAGTGACACAACTCACGTGTGATTGATCTTCAGCTGTCATGGCTGAACTTCGCCATACGGACACGCCGTGAGTGAGCTGTGCAGTTGTTGTCGGGCCAGCAGCGCCGCACTTCCCATGGCTCCCGCCCGCCCAGCGAATTACCACATTGATGAGCATGATCCCTTGATCCCTCACGTATGTGCGTCGAGGAGGGCGGGTTCACTAGGTGCAGCTTCGCTGATGTACAGCGCTGAGCAGGAGCTGTCCACTCAACACTGACCAGAGGTCAGTGCGGTGGGTGGGTCCGACACCACAGTCAGTCCAGTCGATCCAGGGCCCAGTTGACCACGGACAAAAATCAACCTTGGCCGCTCTGGTGTCGGACTCCCGTTTTTGAGGGTCAGTCTCTTTGCAAAAGAATTGCTGCATTTATTCCGGAGTGCCATTCGTGTATTTGGGCCAAGGTTCTTTCAATTTCACTTTTCTGTTCTGCCTTTTCCTGTCAAATGTCTACATCAACCTCAGAAATGCAACAAAGCAAGTCAACACTCTGAAGGTGGAATTTCTCTTCACCCACAGATTTCCCAAGGACTTGTCCGTCTGTCACCTCGCACGCAGCCTCAGACATTACGCAGAAGGAACAGCTCCAAAACTGTATCAAAATGGAGAAAACATGCACTGCACTCAATGAGGCAAATGGCCATAAATTCTCCAGTCACACAAAGGTGGCTTTGCTCACTCGCTCGGCCCTCGTTTTTTTCTAGCCTCTCGTACACAATATGAAACAGTTCTATTTGCGCGTCAATAAAAACAATCGATCCCTTCTCTCTTTCGCAGTATTGATTTCACAACTAATTGGTTACCATGGCGACTCTATATGTAAGGTAGATTACAGTCTCTGTGTATGCATGCCAGCCAGCTCCGACTGTCAAATTCAGCTGCCAAAAATTACTGTTTGAAAGCACGGAAGAGCTTCGTATTTTGGTTGTGAATTTACACGAACGCACTGAAAAGCATTCACTTCCTCTGACAATGGTGCCGTCATTGTATCAGACGTTCCAGCGCCACGCTACGCCCTTCCAAACGTCGCCACTTTCAGCTGTACGTGGGACTCCCGTGTGGAATCACCGAACTCGGACCCGATAATTCCCATTTTTGTCACCAACGGTTTCTGTTTCTCCAACGCAACTTCTTTCTTTGACGCAACAAACCAACGAAGAATGTTTGTACTTTTGACTTTCTAATGTATATTTGGTAAAAATGCATAAAATACATCTTTCAAGAAAATTAAATACGGTAACAGTACTTGGTCTGAAGACTTGCAGTTCGTCCAGGTTGCTCGAGTAAAGTTTGCGCCAAACGAACGACTCCAAGGTCAGCTGACCTTTCGAGAGGAGCTTTGTCTCCGTTGCCGAGAGACGAACCTTGTATCGTTTGGCGTGATCTTTGCTCGAGCCCCTCGACTGTTCGGGTTCTGTTCTTGTTTTCGGTTGGAATGTTTCAAAACCTCACACGAAGCGAACACGCAAACGCAAACAGACAGCGATGCTCACGGGGCCGCCGCTGGGGCCCTCTGGTGAGAGAACGCGACTGCGCGTGCGCAAGTCAAACAACGAGCGAAAACGCGGTTACCATGGAGACATCATCATCATCGTCAGACAATCGTCAAATCAAAATTAAGTATCTGTGAATAAGCGCTGGCGGACCCCAAGAACCTCACCATTCACGTTTTCTGCGTTGGTGTGAAGGGATCTCACAGGCAGAGCCAGGAAGGAAGGGCGAAATCTAAGAAGCGAAGTGATAGCTTTGCAAAGACAACTCCAGCAATAATTAATGTGGGCTAGTTGTGTTATGTACAGACACAGACAGTCACTTTTTACAGGTAAGGTACACAGGACGTGTTTGTTAGTTGCTCAGTTTCATTCATTCAAAATTACATTTGCACACACAGAGTGTGGACATGTCTATCCCATATTATCAATATTGCTTTCACAATGCTATTTTTCTGTTTCTTCAGATGCCCAATGTTAACATTTTTAGCATCAGCTGAAAGACCAGCTCTACCGAAAAACAACTCATCAATAGAATAACAAACCATTTGCATAGATCAGAAAATACTTTTTCCAACGAAAACAATGAATCAGTTTTCAACTATTGTCGATATTGCTTTCGGAACAACAAGATGTTTGAAGACGGGCGCAAAAAGTAAGAGAGGCAACATGACTTGTCATTGAGACCTTCGCTTTGAAAATTTTCCACGAAAGATGGACTGGAAGAAGACAGATCAACATTTCGTTGGTCCCAATGACAAACTGTCCACAACCCACCTCATTGTGACATCATTCCATGCAATGCCACAAATTTCAGAAAAAGACACGACATTTGGACATCACACACGTGGCTTTTTTGGGCGGAGAGGGAGGAGACGAGAAGTTCATGAGTTTTGTTGCTATGGTTACGAGTACTCACGCACGTAGAAACGTCACTCATCCCAGCGTGATTGGAGTCGGTTGCTACGGTAACAGGTTTTTCAGTTGCGGTGCCATTCAGGTGTTTTGGGCTCAAATCTGCTGTCATTTGGCTGTCAAATCTGCTGAAATTCCCATTGTTGTTTTCAATGTTGCGTTTGAGTCACTTTCAGTGGTGTGTTTTTGCGATTCGCACCGAGAAAAATTCTGATCTCCACCAAACATTACTGGCTCTACTTTTTTGCAGTACATTTCTGTACTGTTTGTGTCCTTTGTCTAAACCTAGTTCCATAACATAAAATTGTCGCCTGTTTGAAAGGGCCTGTGAACTCTGTAATGCAGACTCGTTTCACCATATTACACACAAGCACACCTTTGATCAGACCCAACAGTTCTACACTATAAACTCGTCACTCCCCCAACAAAAAGTAGAATTCCACATTCACTCGCCACATGTAAATGTGACCCTTTTAGGAGGCGAGTTTTATCCGCTATTTATTATGTTAGAGGTTTGGAACAAAGTGTCCCTGTGTCATGGTCGCCAAATAGAACGGGTCTTTGTGTGGCTGCTATACGAGATACAGTAGCGCCGTTCAGGTGCATCATAGACTTGCGATGCGGCTACTACTTTGAAGGGATAAATTTTGAAATATTAGCTCTGGAGATGCGAGTGAAGAAAGGCGACGATTGTTCGTGGTTGAAGCTTGGAAATTCAGCAATGTTCCCCGATCGCGAGGAAACCAAACCACGAAGGCGAAAAATCGACGCGAGTCTCGGCCAAAATTAAGGTGCGGTCAAAAATTGACTGCGCAGCGCACATGTCAAAAACCAGCAACACCCTTCAAGTCGAACATTTTCTGTTTGTCACGAGAATGGCACCGCAACTGAAGTTAGTTTGGTCACGAGTTAGTGCATGGTTACGCCTTGTTTGTTTCGTTGCTATGAACACACAAGCTGAAGGCCCGAAATGGTGGGACTTGCCACAGAAACAGAAAAGGTGACATGACAACGCGTCACGCCATCGAGATCATTCGATACTGAGGACTTTTGGCAAAATACTCGTGCACTGTCAATCAGTCTCCGACTCCCTTTCTGTCCAAGGAATCTCAAACACTCAATACTTTCAAATTCTGACCTGCCAACTCCACTTTTGGATCAAGCTGTACAAAAGACTCTGAGACAATCGCTAAAACTGCGACCCACAAGAACACACACACACACACTCCACACACACTCAAAACGCTCAGAAACCAAAACAACACTCCCTTCTGTACGTGTGTCAAAACAAGCCTTGAAATAACTATTGGATCACGACTCATACCACGGGCAATAGTTAGAAAGGAAATACCGAAGAAACATCGCATTGAAATTCACTAGATTCGCAGCGAGGTCCTGCCCCCACTTCTTTATGGTTCCGTGAAAAGACTTTACAGCCCTCATCGTGCCTTCCAAACGTTTTGAAATAGAATAGACGACATGAGCCACCCACATGAAATCGCCCGACTGTGTTTTCCTACAGTCACCTGATTTTTCTCGGGTATTTTCATCAAAAGTCTTCCTGAGTTTTTATGTTGGTGCGAAAATTAGATTCGTCACTTGGTAGATCGAGGCGGGGGGCTTTTTTCCGAACGGTCTTTTGACCAAGTCAAGACCTTGGCAACAGAATAGAATTCCAGACAAAAAAGGAGCACATTTGGCCAAATCTGTACTTGGAGCCAAAGCTACTCTGAGCCCAGAATTGAAACAAACATGGCGGCCGATTAAAAATTCAAATTTCACTTACAGCAACCCGCGTTTATCATCTACTGAATATGAAATCGGCTTCGGGGCCCGTTTGAAAATGGAGCGCGATTTTATCCCTATTCATCATCGACACAGAGAAAGAGACAAGCCTTTGTCGTAGCTACAGTAGCAGCTCAGATCCTTCGAGCCTCATTCACACGGAAGGCGTCACGCGGGGCGCCTCTTCTGCAAGTCAATCAACGCTGCGCCGTCTCGGGACGCAAACGCAGAACGCGGCACTCAGCGACGCAGGGTCCACTGCGCCAAACGCTTCCAGCGTGAACCTCAAGCTCCCGTCCCAGAGCTCCAGCTCTCTCTAGCTTCAAGCAGCAGAGCCTTTTTTCTCTATTTGAAATGCTGTGCGGCTCGTGCATGTACGATTCCAATCAACTCAGACGCAAGCTCGCTGCCAATAGAATTTGACGATCCATAATTTGACCGCAAAGACTGATAGAGATAGATCTTGCTGGATGCATGCCGTGCGCGCTCGGCTCCGCTTTAACAGGCGAGCACTTCCCCATACGGGCTCCAATGCTATGGATTTCTAAATATGGACAAATAACTGCGGCGTTGTGCTGCACTGCGTGTCTGTGTGTTAAGCATTGAATGTGGCAGCCAAAAGGACAGATAGATACACTGTTTCAATTTAAAGCCAAAGCTGAACGACTGACGTCCTCATCCGAAAAAAGAAACCGCGACCGTTCTGAATGTTCAGAACTTCCCATTCCGTGGGGACCAAACCTTCTCTCACTGATACATTCTGTCCGTCCAATGCTCAACGGAGTTCGCTGAGGCCAAAGCCACGCTACGTCCAAATGACGCCAAACGTGGTAAGTTGTGACACACGGGTGATTTGACAGCGTATCTAGCTGTAGCAGCCTGCGCGAAATAAAAGGCTCCACTTTTTTTCGAGGCAGGTTTTGCATTACTTTCAAAGCGCTACTTTGATATCTTTCAGAAGCAGCGACCATTAATTCTACGCACAAAAAGGAGCCAAGGAGACACAGTGCTCACACGACAACACATTTCCATGTTCTTTCTCTCCCTCGCGACGCTTTTGGCACATGTCCAAACTCTGGCACACAAACAAAGACACAAGAAAAATGTTTCTGGATCTAGTGAACAAGTCCCACCTTTCACGGGCCTGGTAGCGGTCTCACACAAAGGAAAAGCAGCGAGACTAGAGATCAACCCTTTGTGTGGAACGCACGTGTGTGCATGCACGGCCCCACAGCAAGACTCCGACTCCGTTCTGATTTGACTCTGAACACTCGCACTGTGACCCAATTCTGAAATTAGTTTTCAAAAAGGTGGAAGGGGTTGGCGTGAAAGTCCCACGCAGAAGTGTTTATGGAAGCAGTACATGGGCATTATCACAAGTAAATAATGAAATGTGACTTTTTCTACCAAAATCGCGGCGACTTCTGTGACGTGAGAATTCTCAGGAATCTTTCTCTGTCAATTGCACAAGCTCTGTGGACCATTCCCTTGGATTCCTCCATTTTCATTGGACGCGCGTTTCTGTGACGTCACAGTCGCCACCGTGACGTCAAATTCATTGAACATGTTCACTGAACGTGGGTCCCCTTACAGTACGAGAACTTGTGGCAACCGGCGGGGATTCCGTGAGAACTCTCACTGCGGAATGATCCGATCAATATCCATAGAATAGTATTTCCCAAATCACATTTTGCACATTACCATGGCAACTAACCAGGAAACAAACAGGAATGAATCAACATCACTTTGCGCGTGCGCAAAAAAACTCCCGAAGCGGAAGAACACCGATATCAGTTCACTCGCGTCAAACGTGTTTGGCAATTCGAGTTCACTTCAAAATTTCACAAAAAGTGCAAGAAACACAACGGTACGGTGTACTTCCGAAAACAAAATGCTCCTTCAACGACAACAAATACCTCAACATACTTGTTTTGTTCTCATATCGGTTCGAAAAAATGGGTGCGGATGAGACAACTGGAAGAAATGCGATTCTTGGCCTGTCACAATCTGACACAAAATCAACTTTTTTTTGCAGTCATGACAAATAGCAGTTTCTACACGTGTTTATCGAGTAGTGTTTGTGTGTTCAGAAGGCTGATGAACTATCATGGAATTGGCGCATTGTAAAACCCTTCTCAAAATCAACGCACCTCGCACAAAACCCCTCAATTTGTGGAATGTTCAAGTTTGGCACTTCTTTGACAGCAAGGTTGCTTTTCTCACTGGGCAGATTCTCTATAGACTGGTTCTTAAACCCTGGTACAGTCCTGAGTCAACTTGTGGTTGGTTGGTTGGTTTGTGGCAAAAGAAAGCACACTTCTGATTGGCTACGAGACACCAGAAAGCAAGTCACGCATTGGCTGTTGCCGTGGAGACACTGGTCACGTGCTTGGATACTCACAGTTGAACCGGAAAAGGATGCACATTCAACCCAGTCTGGTGTGTCCATCAGAAAAGAACTCAACAAATTATCAAGCCACTTCAAACTTCGAACCCAAAGTCACTGCACCACAGCAAATGAGAGACTCACGGACTCCACACCCTGCCACCATGTGAGGGGCGAGGTGGGAGTCGCAGTGACGTCTCCGAGCAAAACATCGTGCAAAAAGGTCAATGCGACACAATTCCATGACACCCCACACAGAAAGAGTGCAAAAAAGCCACGGACAGTCAAGACAAATACACAGACGCGACAGACAGACAAGAGTGAAACCTAGCACCTGGCGACTGAAGAGAAAGGTCATTAGATTTCGGTACGTGTCATTTACATTCGCATTTCAATTCGCTCAGCAACTGTATCCGTTGTTTTTACATTCATGTTTCTGCACTAGAGTTTGTCCACTACTTCACTATGCAGACTGCGCGCTAAAAAGAGCGTCGACTAGCAACATCTACCAAATGTAGACAGCACAGATCATTGGTCAAGTTTGTGCACTCACTTTTACACATGCGCACGCGCACAATAAAAATACATCTCACGCTGCAAATAAATAGGGGCAACATAAAGTACATCCTCTTTTGGTACACATTGAAGGAAAAATGACAAAATAATAGTGAGAACAAAAATTCAATGGAACAAAAAGTCTTTTCAAGTCACTGACATCTTCATCACACACGTACTGTTTCCTTCACCTTTTACTCTGACAAAAAACCAAGAGACTTCATTGGTAGAAAAGAACAATAAATAAGACAGACAACTACAAATGTCCACCTTCTAAGTGAGTACATGGTCATCAAGGACAATATGAATGAGAAACGAACCAATCAGATCACGTGTAGCAGTTCTAAGTTTCTTGGTCTCCCATTGGCCAGTTCCAACAGTTTTTTTGTCCCCCATTGGCCTGTTCCACCAGTTTTCCGTCTCCCATTGGCCAGCGAGAATAAGCACCATCCAGGGAAAAAGGACTGCTCCTTCACTTTGCTCTCTTGTTGTCAAGGGCAACTCTCGCGTGCGCGAGAACGGGGGAAAAACACGGATCGCGTCTGCATATTATAGCATTCATATGGAAGAATCGTTGAATTCAAGTTTCTCTAACAAATGAAAAACGCTCAATGAATCAAAACCTTTTCAACAAGAAACTACAAAGAGAAAAACAGGTCAACTCTATCAATACAAATATCCATGGCACTAAGCGAGATGTGTTGGTTGGCATAGCAACGAAACCTGCTCGGAAAGAGTAACAAAACTGATTCAAGCAAAACTGAGGAAACTTCTATCGCTCTGTATGTGACACGAACTTATGTACAAAACAAAACACAAAACACAAATTTTGAGACCTTAACTTACACATTTGACTTTCTAGTGGAATGTAATCATTTAAATACTTCAATTGTCACTTTGACCAAAGAATACATGTCGCGTTATGCGAACAAGGTGCAAGCACTCAAGTATTCTTGCGTCTACGTGTGTGACCCGAAACTAGCAATGCAGCAGCGGGAACTGATCGGGATATTGTCACGACGCAAAACGCGTCAGCGAACACAACGGAAAATCCTGCGGACTGGAGTCAGCCCGGGGCGCACCAAGCAGCGCCGCTCGCACCGCAGCCGACATCGCCTCGTGTGCCAACGGCCCGACAACTCTGAACAGCGCCCTGCTCACAGCAGACATGCGTCAAGGACCACGAGCCACATCAGTGCGGAGACGCCTGACACAGCCGCTGTGCAACCGGCGTTACATCTTCAGGAAAACTTATCACAAAATGCGGGGAGAAACCAACACCGGCTCGACAATCAAACAAGGAACGTGGCCACGAAGATCACGAACAGTGCGCACTTACTCGCTGAGGACCAAGGGCTCTCAATTTTGCGGACAGTCCGCACGGCCCAGGTTCCTTTGTCTACAATCTGTTGAGTTGTGCACACTGCAGGTGAAAACGAATCATGGCAAAATTCCTCAGTGGCATCGTTTCTGTACGAGGTATGCTTTCTATTTCCCCGATCCAAGGCGATTTCTGCCGAATGTTTTTTTTTTTTAGATTCTTGGGATTTTTGGAGTACATGCCTGTGGAGTTGGTCTTTACTTTGAGATACTGTCTGATCCTGTAGCAATCACTTGACCTCAATCTTTTGACCTCTGAAATCGGCTGATTTTGTGTCTGTCACGGTGTTCTGCTGTCAACCAGTGCGACACAGATTCCATCATGTTTGGGTTGTTGCTTTGTTTGCTGCTTCTTTTGGCCACTCTGGCAACAATTCAGGAAAGGAAAGAACAGCGAGCGACACTCAAATTCTTAGCTAAAAGTGGTTTCTGACCGATAGAATGCTGGAGGCATCTGAAAGAAGTGTGGAAAGACAAGACTTTGGGGAAAACACAGATCCGGGCGTGGCACAAGCGGTTTTTGAGTGGTGATGAAGAGACTTCAGACAAGAAAAGACCTGGCAGACCCTGCTCAAAGTGCACACCGGAGAACATCACCAAGGTGAGAGACTTGTTGCAGGCCGAAGGCAAACTCAGCTTGAGAGAAGTGTGCCAAAGAACTGGTTTGAGAATGGGTGTGGTTGTGCGAATTGTGAAGAAGGAGTTGAATCTCAAACGCCAGGCCCCCAAGTTCATGCCGACGGAACTGAGTGATGCACAGAAGGCTGATCGCAAGGAACTTTGTGACCAAAACATTGAGAGACTTTGTCAATCCCCCAACCCAGAGGAATTTCTCCAATGTGTCATCACCGGCGATGAAACCTGGATCAACACTTGTGAACAAGAGACAAAGTTGGAATCATCTGTCTGGCTTCCACCCAAGGCTCCAAGACCCAAAAAGGCCATCCAGATTCCGGGCAACAAAAAGTCAATGCTGACTCTTTTCTGTGATGCAAAAGGTGTGATTTTGATGGACTGGCTCCAGCCAAAAGAGACAATTGATTCCATCCAGTATGTCAAAACATTGGCCAAGTTGAAAGAGGCGATCAGGCAGAAGAGACCCAACCTGTGGAAAAGCAAGTCTTTCTGGGTTCATCACGACAACGCCTCACAACACACATCATTTCACACGACCAAACACATTGAGAGATGGAATCTGAAAATTTTACCCCATCCCCCCAACTCTCCGGACCTTGCCCCGTGCAATTTTGGCTTTTTCCCAAAGTTGAAGGTTGCTCTGAGGGGGAGAAGGTTTGCAACAGTCAAAGATTTGCAGAAGGAGGTCCGGAAAATTCTCTTGAGTTGGGAGCCTAAAGTGTTCAATGATATTTTGCATGATCTTGTTTGTCGATGGCAAAAATGTTCTGCTGCAAATGGTTCTTATTTTGAAGGAGACAATGTCCAAATTGATCCATTGTTTGTGTTGGAAACTCCGGATTGTGAAAGCTCAAACTCTGACTCAGACTGATCATTGTTTGCTGTTTGGTGGCATGGAACATGCTCTTTGCATGATTTTTGAATGAAGTTTTTGCGCACTTGTTTGCATGTTATTGCTCTATTTTAGTTCTGGATTTATTGCCTGGCATTTGGACAAAAATATTTTGTTTCCAACCGCAAAAAAATTTCCGATCATCCGAAAAACGCCTTGGATCGGGGAAATAGAAAGCATACCTCGTATACGTGGCAAAATTTCGGGTGATCTTGGGTGTCATGTGACGAGACAGAAGCATCGCGTTTTGCTCCAACACGCCTGTAAAATTCCAGCCTCACTTCCGGACACGGGAAGTTGCGCGAAGCTCGCGAGCGCAAATGTAAAGTTTGGATGTGGATTCTGTTTTGGCCGAAGCCGTGAGAACTTCGCCTCACGTGTCGGGCAAAAACGCGACCAACCCCTGCAACTCGTTCTGAAGCTATCTGCCTGTCCACTTCTACGCAGATACGTACAACACAATTTGCGTTCTATGGTACTCAAGTACCCGCTACACGTTACCATCTCAGTATCTCGTTATCTCAACTAGACTGCGGTTTTCAAAAGTGCAGCGCACCGAGAAACGTCCCGAGCTGTGACGTCATCATCAGTGAGACGCCATGACGTCATCAACCGAGACGTTTCCTGGAGCACATGCGTGATATTCGTCAGTTTAGAAACCCATTTTTTGTGGCACATTTCGTTTCTTCAGTTGCTCATGAGACTGTTGCTGTTACCAACACTCAGCGTGCAGTAGTAAATGCTTTCATTTGCAAGAGATCCTCTGTTCACGTGACGTCACATGTGCCTGGTGACGTCATCACCCACGTGTTAGCTCATGGCGTACATCAGCCTTTCATTGGTCACTTCATTCGTTAGTAAACGTCGAAAATAGAGACTTCGTTTCAGTAAATTTGAGGACGGAATTCATCTTTCTAAGCGCAAACTGGAAAGAGAGGCGCCTAATTTCACTCTCTTTGCCTTTGTTCTGGGTTTCACATCTGTCTCTTCACTACCAAGAGTGACTTGTACAAGCTGGCATGGCAACAATGTAGATTATACAGTGGTTGTCATAGCGACGCTTATTTGCATCTCTGGCATGTTGATAGCATTGTGTCAAGCAATAGCAGAATTCACTGCTTCTGTATTTTCTTGGAAGATCTAGAATTTTATAATAGGCGTAATAATTTACAATAACAATATAACTGTGGTAATACATGTAATGTAAGAAGCACTACGCTTGTGTGTGATACAGTTGTGTGTGTGGAAATCTGTATGATACAGTGTCAAGGCCATCCGAGGGTTGCAAAAAAGATGATATGACTTCAGTGAAGTAATTAACAAACAGGGCAATGAGTACACAAGGGTCAATCAATGGTCCTTGTACTCAGAGCCTCTTATTGGCTGTGGGCGAGAACATTGCGTCCAATCAGAAGCGTCGACGCGTCTTCCTCGAAATGGAGATTCGAGCCCCTGGTGCGGATGCTGTCGGATGACGTCACGAACTTCATGACGTCACGCAAGGATTCATCTGCTGTAACATCTACAAACACCAAAACTTCTCTAACAGGCACAATACCTTTCGTATGACGTCACAGCTTTCTTCTCTCGTGTCTTTGTGACGCCATCAACATGGCAGTTTGTGTGGTTGGTTGGCAGGTGGTTGCTTGCCGCGGTTGCTATGCCAACTGGTCGCGCGCTTGTTGTAACCACGGCTGCCTCTCGTCGCGGGTCATCGAGTGCACTTTGCTCAGATGGTCGGACAGGTTGAGAAGCGACTTGGCGCCGCAGCCGGGAACCGGGCAGTTCTTGCGGGCACCAGATGAGTTCCAGGGGGCGCGCACTCGCGCTCCTGTCGACGCCGACGCCGTTGACCCCAACGCACCAAACCCCGGGAACCCGGCGGACGCGGCGGCGGTGCCACGCCCGCCCTGACCGACGCCGCCGAGGAAACTGGAGAAGGCCGAGGGCGGAGCGCCGACGCCACTGGGCGTCGGGAACGGCTGGGCGCCGGTGAGGAGAGACAAGGCCTGCGCCTGCTGCATGAGCAACGCCGCGCTGTTGAGGGGGATCTGGGACATGGCCATCGCCAGGGACTCGCTGGAAGACAGACCGGTGGCGTTCGACTGACCCGTTGCCAAGGCAATGGCCGCCAGTGCCGGTGACGCCGCCGCCAGATTCGCCGCTGCCGCCGCTGCCTGCGCCATCTGGTGCGACGACGTGGAACCGGAAGTCGAAGACGACGACGTGGGCGTCCCGTGGGTCCCATTCATCCCGTTTGCGGTGATGCTACTGGGCGACGAGGTTCCCCTCTTCCTCTGCTGTTGCGGTTGTTGCTGCTGCTGCCCCAGACCTTGCTGCTGCTGCTCCTGCAGCTGCTTCTGCTGGTGGATCCTCTTGGCCTTCTCGAGCCACGGGCGTCGCTCCTCGGGCCCCAGTCCGTGCGTCTTCTTCAGGTGGTCGCACAGGTTGGTGAGATAGCGCGCCCCGCAGCCCGGGATCGGGCAGTCGCGCCGGTACTTCATCGCGATGTGGTTGGTGGCGCCGCCGCGGCCGCGACGCTGCGGGTTCATGAGGCCGTACAGCTCCCCGATGGTGCGGCGGTGGCGCAGCGGCGTCCGCCCGTGCGTCGGCTGCTGCTGGGCGGCGGCTGTGGTGGGCGAGGCCCGCGCCCCGGCCGCCAGGTCCGGGATCCCCAGCCCCGACGCCGGGTGCGTGAGCAGCGACATGCCGCCGCCGCCCGCCGCGAGGGCGCGCGCCCGCAGCGCGTTCACCACCTCGCCAGGCTCCACGTCCTCCTGCAACACACAAACACGCCGCCGTGTCAGAGCAATGCCCAAGGGAAACCAGTTCTTGTTGATCCGCCTTAGTCTACCAACGAACCCACTTCGTATCTGGACACCATTCGTACCTTTTCGAATGTCCCCTGCCTCCACAGGCTTTTGCCTCCAACTGGATTCGTCCCTGCAAGCCCTTTGGGCCACTTTCTAGATTCACCCTTGTCCTGTGGACCCGCCGCTGCAGGACACCATCTTGACCCGCTGTTTGCCACTCAACATACGGTGAACAAGTGCTCCCCACTGCTTTGCTGTGTCAACAGTGCCACGCTTTTCACCCCAGAAGACTGTTGGGCAATTGATGTGCGCTCCCACGTGCCCACAGACGCCACGAGCCCCGCCGTGTTCAGCCCGGGGCCACCGTCCCTCCCCAGGGGGCGTGCCGCGGCCGCGGCGCGGTCACACCGAGGACACGCAGCGTCTGTTTTGCCCGATGCCCCGCAGCGATACCGGGCAAAGCGATGACTGCGCAAGTCAACAGTGCTCCTCCCCCCGTCGGTGGCCTTGTGGTTAAATCACACGCGACACTGAATGTGTTCGACATGACTGGGTCGCACACGTCCAAAACGCAGTGGTACGTACTCGTACACCAAAAAGGAAAGTTGGTACCTAATTGGGTATCATGACCAGGCTTCAGACGACAGAAATGAAATCACCCTGGCGCACAGAGTGAAAGATCTCAATCTGACCCAGAAGAGTCATTTACTGATATCGGTGGAGCTAAGAAGTTTTTATACCGGAAGTATCGACCTCCCCGCCCAGGGTTGGGTCCCAAGCCAAGCTTGGTCATTCCCCTCACTCCACCCTCGCCCGACACAGGACCCACAGAACGACATCGCGCTGGCTTCAATAAGGGGGGAAACCCCGTGGAACTGTCGTGCATTGTCTCAACCAATCCCGAGTGCAGAGGAATACAATATTTTCCAAGCCGACATCAACTTATCCAAACTTGCCCCACGGTGTGTTCGCTCGAGTGTCTGTGAGACGCACATGACACAGAGCACGAGACCTGCGCACGACACGCACAAAAACTTCCCCACCGTCCATCTCCGAGCGACATCGGACGAAGTCAATTCATCACCCGGTCAATCCTTCCAAATGATTCCAAGTCGGGGTCCAGGAGAGCACCTCGGGGGTTCGGCCTCAAACCAGAATTTATTTGCGCCCCCGCCAACAAAATTGCCCCTTTCTTTCTCGAAGTTGAAATCGCCCTTTCTGTTGGGGGGGGGGGAGGGAGCGCACTCCCTTGATCAAATGCTGGACCAGCCTGGTCGGAACCAAATGATGCCCTGCGTGCTCGGGTCAAATCTCCCGAACAGCTGGTAGTTACGTCATCGAGGCGAGTGCGGTGACGCAACGCCTACCCGCCCCAACGCCCTCTCTCCGCCGGGGACCGGTCAAGTGGTCATCCGTCCGGTCAATTAATTATCAATTGAATCAGAGGCTTCAGTGGCTAATTGCCCCTCATCGCCTGTTGCCTCCTGTGATTGAACGAGATTGATACTGACCGGTGGTCAGTGGTCAGAACAGCGGGCCACCACCGGACCAGTTCGGGTCACTGTCGGAACTGGTGGGGTGTGCGCACGACACCATTGACATGGTTATCAGAGCTCGAGGACAGTAGAACCTTGCACAATTTAGTTGGGGGTCAATTGCTACCCACAATGTCTGTTGTTTACTGTCTGTTTGATTCGAAGAAATCTGTTTTTCCTCCAATGCGGTGAAAACAAAGACCGCGACACTGCGGACCAACGCGACCACAGACAACGTCGTCTGGTCTTTTCTTTCAAGGAACTGTTTGGCCGCGTGTTGCGCTTGGTTGTTCGAGAAATTGTTTTGGAAAAGACCAGAAAATTTTCCTCACGAAATGAAAGAGACCACGATACGCACCACTGTTTTGGTTGGCTGAAGCTGAAGAAGGAGAAAGTTAGTTTGCTACCTTGTTTGCGGCGGAGGCCGCTGCAGAGTCGGCGGCGCTGCTGACCGGCTCGATGTTGATCACGTGGTCGGGAATCTGAGAGGAGTGGGCGTGGGCGGGGGCCGGGGCGGCGTCGGGCGCGGCGTCGCCCTCGCCGGAAGTGGCGCTCAGTGGCGTCCCGCCGCCGCCGTTCTCCCGTTCGGAAAGGTCATTCTCCATGAGAACGTACGAGTCGAGGTGGTCGGACGCCATCGGCGAGTCGGCGTCCGAATAGTCGGCGCTGGTTGGCTGGATGGTGAAGACGCAGGGCAGGCCCGACGGCGGGCGATCCTTGTCTCCTTGGAACGTGGATCCGAGGCGACTGTAGTACTTGGCGTAGCCATTGTCCTGGGAATCTTCGTCGTCCATGCTGTGACCTTTGTCGTCGGCGTTGTGACCATTGAGATACGTGGCAACCCCGTTGCTGGGGGCAACCTCTTCGACCTCCATTGCGTGATGCCCATTGAGGGTCTGTTGCTTGGCAACGAAAGCGTCAGAGTAATACTCCTCATCAGATTCCCTGCCTGCGTCTCCCACGTCAAAGGCGCTGTCCAGGGTGTTGTTTCTGTCCTTCAGATACGTGCTGCAGCGCTGCGGCCGACTCTGTTTCCTCTTGTTCTGTCTCCATGACAACGGCTTCTTGCTGCTACTATTGTTGTTGTTGTTCTTGGCGATCACGGAGTCGTGGTTGCCATGGCCGTTGCCAGAATCGGACGCGGCCGAATCCGCGTCGTCGGACTCGGGAGCTGATGATGACGTCATGAGTGTTTCTACCATTTCTACGCGACCTGCCGAACACAGAAATTGCGTATTTTTATCTCACCTGCAGTCTCCGCCTTACTGCGCACCAGTCAGACACCACCCACCGTTACGACGAGTTTAACACACACACACACACACACACACACACACACACACACACACACACACACATTTGGTGGACCTGCCTTTTCGAATCAGCGAATCCAGCCCAGTCATCCCACTTCCTATTTCGTGGAAAAAAGTATCATCGACAGACTGTCTCACTTCCTTTCAGCCTCAGTCATCCCCCAATTTCGTGCCAATGTGTACCTTTTCAATCGAAGCCTTTGTCTTTCTCTTGGTCGAATTTTACTTCTGTGCTTCAGACAACTTGACGGCTGATCTCACATTCCTGCTAGAGGTGTCGCCCATAGCTTTGTCACACAGTCGTGTGTTTTCCCGCATTTAAATAGCATCCGACGTGGCTGGCTGTTTTGATCAGATAGAAAATTCTAAGCACAGCACACAAAGGGTCCCCCGCATGATTCAGCCCTGCATATGCACAGCGTTAGAGTTCCAATCACTCAACCGTGAAGTCTCAAATACTTCTGAATGTCACACACACACTCACCGATGTCAACAAAAACAGACAAAAGATGCCGAAATTCTGTCAGTCATCTTTGTCTCTCAAGTGTCTTTTGTGTCGAGAAACAACAATCTCATCTCTGTTTTTCAGAGCGCACAATTCAGGTCATTTCCGGATGTTCTGGAAACCATGGAAAACTCCCATTCTCCGTTATCGACGGTTATCAGACTGAGCTTCAGAGTAATTAATTCACAAGTACATCGGGATCGTTCCACAGCAAACAACACAGCACAGCTTTTCAGCTCTTCTGGATTTCACCAGTCCCGGAAACAACCAAGAAAGTATTGAAAGCGGACACGCACCTGCAGTGTGTGGGCCCTCGCAGCTGGACATGCCCGTGTCCGGTGCCGGGGCGCAGTTCTCCTGCTCTACCTCCTCCTGCTCCACATGGGGCGAAGACCCCAAGTCGGAGACTGGGTCTGGTGCGGAGTTCAGTTCCCTCTCCCTCCTCTTCTTCTCCTCACAAGTGTTGCTCAGTTTCAATTGCTTTTTGACAGGTGAATCCAGATCACAGTGCGCGAGACCATTTCCTCTGCATCGTGTTGGACTGTTATTGCTCGTTGCAGTGTTGTTGTTGAAGAATTCTTTCTCCTGTGGTGTTTGTTTGGATTGACTGCTTGTTTCTAGCATCACGATTTTGTCCGTTTTAAAATTGCGACGAAAATAGTCATCACCGCTGTTTGTGACTGTGCCAGCATGAATGACAACACAACTGGCGAGATCTATCAAAAAAGAAAAATGGCGAACACACCATAATTAGACAAAATGCTGAAGAAATGTCGCCCGCTATGTTGTGCGCTCTTATCCAATGTTGCGCGATCTCAAAAACAGAGCCTTCAGGGACAGAAATCGCTGTAACTCAAGTCAATTTCAGGACAGACAGCATGTGGCAGGCAGAGAAAACGGCCCGCGGCGACTCCCGAGAACAAAGAAGTGCTTACATCCTGAAACTAATGCTATGCTATAGATCTACATATCGCTATTGGTGAATCATACCACAACACGGCACCAAAATTTTTATTGATTTTGACAGCTTTAAATTCGTGTTGCTCTCTTTTCTCCTCCCTCCACTGACGCGAAACTTGTCTCAATCTCTTCCCTGAACCCTTAAGATATGATGCATATTGGCTAGAAATTGATATACCCATGAATGTAACCAGAAATACCTTTAGAATCGAACTGAAGTGAAACTCGCGAGTGAACTTCAACTTTTTTGGCTGTGGTCCCAAATGAGCGATAATGTGAGCCCGTCACCAACGTTGCTCCTCTATTCCTGACCTCGTCATCAGTTAAATCCACTTAACTGCCACATGACCATCAAGTTCCATCTTTCTGCTGCCTGACTAGATCCAGTTTGCGTACTTTTTGTGTTGTTTACCTGTGTTTTTTAGCGGTGAGACGTGGGGACAGGTTGTTTCCCTTTGTTGTGGTATGCGGCGCGGCGCCCTCTTTCGGAACCCGTTACTCCGGAAGACGGCGTGCAAACCGGAAGCGTCGCCATCGTCAACAACATGATTGCTGACACGCTCCTAATCTTGTTCATTTCTGTCGCCACTGCCTTCCTGGGAGAAGGTAAAAACCACCCAGTTTCGTTCAGTGCGCCTTGTTCAAACAATTGTCTCTCTTACTCTCGGTATCAGATCACCATAACAATGGCAGCTGTCTCACCAAAGTTTGGATATTTGTATTATCGCTCGTGCCTTGTCACCGGTTCTGGATTTGCAGATACCTTGCGGCTGTTTGACCTGTTGTTGGGATTTGCACGCAACAACAGTTCAACCATTCGCGATTGTGTTGTGTGAGGGTGAGAGGTCGGATGGTTTCGTGAAGCGTCCACAGGGAGTCACCCGACGCAGTCGACTGTCAGGTACTTTTGGCAGTTGCTTTTGAAACTGTTCTGAAATGAATTTATTTTCAGGTTTGACATGGCTTCTGGTCTACAGGACAGAGAAGTACAAGAAGTTGAAGTCTGAAGTGGAGAAGCAAAGCAAGAAATGTAAGTTCAGCCTTCACTGCAGAGACGCGAACTCGAGCAACTGACTGTGAATACCTTTGGAGTGAAGTTCTTCTTCTTTCCTTTTACCTTGTGCAGCGGTGCTCACTGCCACTTGTGAAGACGACAATTCAGTTAAGTCTGTCAAACATCTTGATGTCATTTGTCGTTTCAGTGGAAAAGCAGAAAGAAACCTCAACGGAAGGGTCTGACAGAAGTGCCAAAAAGAAAATTGGTGAGTTTTGTGAACTAGATCTATTGTGGCATACGACGCAACATGTCAGAGCAGTGGAAAGTTTCGTGCAATACACACTGATGTTTGACTGCCACTGCAACAACAAACTTTCTTCTGCAGAACGACAAGAAGAGCGGTTGAAAAACAACAATCGAGATCTTTCATTTGTAAGTTGTCAGCACCAAAGTTCCTCACAGCATAAGTTTGACCATTTCTGTAAACTTCGAGTGTCTGTTTTTCCTGTTTGACACGTGTGTGTGCTGACAACTGTTGTTGTTCCTTGTTTCCAGGTGAAGATGAAGTCCATGTTCGCGATCGGTTTCGCCTTCACAGCCCTGCTCAGCATGTTCAACTCAATGTGAGTGCAAGTTTGTGCATGAACCATGAACCGCACAATCAATTCAAACAACGGCTGAGTAAATGCAGTTGACAAGCGTGAACACGGTCAGGTGGCGACAAACTGTTCAAGTCGAGAGTTCACTTGTTCGTGCTGCTTGTCGTATCTGTGTTTGCATACCGTTATGCTTGGGTGTACAAGGGGAGTGTCACTTTGAAGAGTGAGGTAAGATATCTGTCTCCACCCAAGCCTCAAAGTGTGACACGAAACTGTCGCCCCCAAAAACAGATGCTCCAGGGTGTGTTGCTTTTCAGTGCCAGTTTGTCACAAGTGTTCTGCTTTCCAAACTCGCGCGTGTTCAACACCTGTCTTGATGGATTCGTGTGAGGACGACGATCACACTGCTTCGCAGATTCGACGGTCGGGTGGTCGCCAAGTTGCCGTTCGTCCCGATCAGTTTGCTGCAGAACTTGTCTCACCGGAACCTACTCGGCGATGATTTCACCGACTGCTCGTTCATCTTCCTCTACATCCTCTGCACCATGTCCATCAGACAGGTACGACCTTCACGTGATTGTGCCTCAGCGGTCATGCTTCCGTGATTGAGGGGGATGGGAGCTTCATTTTCAATTTTGGTGTGATTTCATTCCTTCGCGGTCAGAATTGCGAAATGCGAACTTTGTCGACAGCACGATCATGGTCACTGTATCGGTCAGAAACATGAGAACATTTGCTTCTGTGTCTTGCAGAACATCCAGAAGATGCTGGGTTTCGCCCCGTCGCGCGCCGCCAACAAGCAGGGCTCGGGGCTGTTCGGAACTCCCGCGCAGGTCGGCAAATAGCCGACGCGTGCGCGGACCGGATGTGACGTCATCACATGACGACCCGCAGCACCGGACGTCAAGTCAAATGACGTGCTCAAGACGTCTTGCTCCTTCACTTGTTTTCGTCAGGGACCGAACCGTATTTGTGTTTTGAGTTCAAGTTACTTCAATTGCTCCCTGTTTTGTGTTGCAAACTCGTTTACTCCTGATTGCAAAACACTGGCGTTGCGTGTCTCGAGAAACACTTTTCATTGTGTCTATTGTTGGTGACCATCTCTCTGTGAAAGTTGCTGGCTTCGAATTGTTCAGAGCGCCGCCGCGGAATACATCAAATTCAGCTGTTTGTCCCGTTGGCTGACCCATTGTTGCTTTATCGTTTTGCACGCGCCGACTGCCTTTGGCTCGGTGCGTCTGTTGGTTGAAATCACATCAGGCAGTGTGGGCAGGCATACTCCACCTCAAGTTGTGGACGGCAGAAATTTATGGTGACTCGAATTCTCGCAGCAATGGTGTTTCTCCCTCCGGGCGCATGCTGATGTTTGCTCAATTTTCTCTATCCGGTTGATTGAACTCGTGATAATAATTACTGTTGATTAGATGTCTAGGGTTTTGTGTTTTAA